>X339_White_beaked_Dolphin__coassemble_901_pt1 | contig 11335 bp, 10 predicted proteins | sample X339_White_beaked_Dolphin__metabat2_high_PE_003 | metagenome-assembled genome bin X339_White_beaked_Dolphin | reverse complement strand
GCTCCAGCAGTCGCTTATCGGCTTTGGAAAGTGATGAACGAGCAGGTAAGAAACAGTGTCTACTTCAAAAATAAACGGGATTTTGAGCTAATGTTGAAAGTTCGAGACGTGATCCGCACTAGAAAATCCCCATTGAGTACCTAAACCCAATAAATTTCAATCTATTGGTTTTTATTCAGCAAAATATTGGGCTGCATAGTTGGCGCAAGATGATTTGATTAATATCCATATTCAAATCATAATATGATTTGAATAAGTGTTTTTATCGAATCATATTGTCGTAAGAATAGGATGCTCGTATGTGGATCTGGCAACAACAAGACTGGCCAACGTTTACTTGGGATAACTCGGTTATCGAACCTCGGCTACGTGAGGTTCGACTCAAGCAAGGGATCTTGCTGGGAAAAATGACCAGTCAATCGCAAGATGCTACCAAAACTATGCTAGATACCTTATTGGCCAATATCATCCATTCAAGTGCTATTGAAGGTGAAAAACTCAATGCTTTTTCAGTACGTTCTTCTTTAGCAAATAAATTGGGTATCAGCGAAGAGCGCCCATTCCCAACGACAGAGCAAACAGAAGGTTTGGCTGAAATCATGATTGATGCGGTCGAAAACCTCGAAGAACCACTCACGCTTGAACGCATTTTGCATTGGCATGATAGGTTATTTCCGGCTGGTTATACCCTGTTTAATCCCGTGATTGGTGGTCAATTACGTGGGGATGTTCCTATGCAGGTGGTCTCTGGTCGTATCGATCGCCCTGTCGTGCATTTTGAAGCGCCGCAACGAGCAATCCTTGACGATGAGTTAGCGCAATTTATCAAGTGGTTTAACACCTCTAAGCTAGATGCTTCTTTTGACCCTCTATTGCGGGCAGCGATCACTCACTTATGGTTTGTGACATTGCATCCTCTTGATGATGGAAATGGACGTATAACCCGTTTGCTAACAGATTTAGCTTTGGCTCAAGCTGAGCAACAATCGGTACGTTTTTATGCTATGTCAGTAGGGATTTTAGCCAACCGTAAAAGCTATTATGAGATCCTAGAGCAAACCCAAAAAGGTGGGATGGATATTACTCCCTGGCTGGAATGGTTTTTCAACACATTAGAAGAAACCTTTGCAGAGGCGCTTAAGGAAATAGATCAAACGGTCTATAAAACTAACTTTTGGCGTCATGTTGATCAAACCAAGTTGTCAGCAGAACAAGTTAAGGTGCTTAATCGTATGTTGGATGGTGATTTTGAAGATGGCATTAATACTGACCGTTACCATAAAGTTGCGAAAGTAAGTAAACCAACAGCAACACGCCATTTAGCTGCGTTAGTTGAGTTGAAATGCCTGGTTAAATCAGATTCTGGCGGCCGCAGTACGCGATATCATTTGCCGAAAGATTAGGGGTGACTACTATGAAGCTCCCCAGTCATCCATAAAGAACACGGAAAATGCGATATTGATAAAAGAAAACTCCTGCAAGGATATTTTTAAAAAATGTGAAAACTCCCTAGTAACTCCTATATTTTTGACAGCTAGGCACGACGGGCACGTTCCCACCCAGCTACTCCGTATCAGGAACATGCCGCTATGCTTAAGGTGCTTCATCCCTTAAAAACCCCGATACTCGATTTTTTAAATTGGCTCGTTCTTATTTTTCTGCTAAAAAAGAGCAGCCTTTCATAGGGCAACTTCAAATTTTGACTATTTTGCCATGCTAAATACAAAACCGGTTTAGCATGGTTTTTTTTAACTAGGGAAATTTGCGCTTATCTCTGAAATGCAGATTAGATGCTGTGATGGGATGGAAAAGACTGGTTCAGCTGAGAGTTGGAGATCTGAACCAGTTAATGTTGTAAGAATTATTGATATTATTACAGATACATACACATTATTTAATATGCAACTATGTTTTTTGTCAATTTATCAAATGAGATAAATTGACAAAAATATGAGTATCACCACACTTTCTTTTCATCTTGTACAAAACCGAAAACACGTACAATTCTGCAACAAATAAAACTCAGTGAAATGGGTCTTTTGGGGACAAAAATAAGGCGTTCAGGGCAATATGGTGTTGAGTGCCGATTTCGTTGTTAGTGCGAATAAAACTTTCTTACGTTAAATAGTGAAAATTTACTCATAGAAGAAAAAGTTTTAATTAGAACCTACTATCTCATTCAGTTTTTGCCCTACTAAACGTTATCCAAACTTAGCTTAGGTCTTATAGATGTTTAGATGACACAATCTAGGTGTATTGTGACACAATTTAGGTATTTAGAGTAAATAAAATAATGTAGTACAAATGTAATACATTATTTTATTTAACTTATTAGTTTGCTTCGTAAATTGCTTGAATGAGTTTTTTGTTATTTATCTGTCCACGCATTTTAATTAAGCCTCTTAGCAGTTTTGCCCCTGTGATCTTTTTCCCTGTTTGTTCACTGAGTTCAGTAAGCCATAAGTTAAGATCTGCTTTATCATTTTCAGATAAGCGCATAGGAACAGGGCTTGTTCCTGTAGTGACATTCTTTTTGGTACCAACAGTCGTAATTTTCTCTTTTACGATTGGTGTTTGCTCTACCGCTTGGGCCTGAACTTGTTTGCGTTCTTGTCGGCGTTGTAGTGCCGTTTTACCTGTTATTTTCTTCATAATAATGTATTACATTTGTTATACATTGATTCTTGCAAGAACTTCTTTTGCAAGCGCTTTATAATCGTTAACTGCTGTTGAACCTGATTTATAGGTTAATAGAGGTTCCCCACAGACACTCGCTTGGCCAATCGCTTCGGTTCGACGGATAACACTCTTTAACACTTTGCCTTCTAATGAGTCTAATTGTTCATCGAGGAAGTTATTAATCACTTTGTTCGCTTTGGCATATTCGTTTCTAAATACGGCAAAGTTAACATCATCGGTTTCTTTTACTTCTTCTAAAGCATCCAATAAGTCGGCTAAACCATTTAATGAAAATGAGCCACCATCGACAGGGATCAAGAATAAGTCTGCGGCCATCATGGCGTTAACTGAGGTTAGGCTTAGATTTGGTGGGCAGTCTAAGATCACTAAATCATAGTCATCTTTTATCGTTTCTAACTGCTTTAACAAAATTCGTTCACGGTGAATTTTAGTGAGACTCTGCTCAATCACGCGGCTTAAACGAATATCTGCAGGGCATAGTGATAAGTTGGTGACAGGGTTACCAGCTGCAATGGCTGGAATGATGGCACTAATAATCGGGTGCTTTTTCGCGGATTCAAAAACATCAGCGACCGTTGTTGCAAACTCAAATTCCCCGCCACTTAAAACAGTAGATAAGTTCCCTTGTGGATCCAGATCGATAACAAGAGTTCGTTTACCCTCTTTTGCGTATTGGGCACTGAGATTGATGGCGGTTGTGGTTTTTCCGACCCCACCTTTTTGGTTGATGATTGCAATTACTTTCATGTCGATAATCCATTTTTGGTGTATTACAAATGTAATACATTTATAGGTCAATCTTACTGATATTAAGTGATAATTGGAATTATCATATGACAGTTTTTTGTGAATATTATCTCGTTATTATGCTTTTTTTATGTGTAATATTCCGCAATTCCTTACGTGATGGTAATTCCATGTCAGAACAAATATATATAGCTAACAAGCCCCCTAAACGCCGCTGACGCCATTTTTTTGCCCCAGACACACAATCCTCTACAAAAACCAAGTTACTCAGCCCTAGGCGGTTTGAGTACTCTAAAATGCCATGTTTCTGGTTGTTTACGTCTTGGGTATCACCTGATACCCGCAAATAAGCGTAGTTAGCCATGATCATTCCTTGATTGGACAAGAAACATCACGCTAAACAAACAGGAGAAATTGCACCACAAGGGAAGAAGAAAATTGCGATGGTGTATTCTAATTGGGTTGTTTACCCAATCAGCGCACACCCGATACCAGCCTTAAAAGCAGCAAGGTGTATTCTAATTGGGTTATTTACCCAATCAGCGTACACCGTTAATAGGAAAAACAAGGGAAGATAGACGACAATACCCAATCAACGCACACCATAAAACAGTGATATACGTCACAATGGTGTCCTAATTGGGTTGTTTACCCAATCAGCGTACACCTTATATCCCCGCCCGATTGGGGCGAGGGTTTACGGCGAAATTGCTAAATTATTGGTCAGCTTCTTAGAACGCTTATCAATGCAGTAATACTGCTCACCGTTCTTGGTCATGAAAGAGCCACTCAAAAAGCCAATAGACTCTAATTTCTTTAAGCCTGTTTTGATCTTACGGTTAGCTTCTTTGGTGCAGCTTTCCAATCGTAAACGCTCACGTAAGCGAGTAAATGACACTGGAATAGGATTTTCAGGCAAGGCCAATAAGTACAGATATAAACACTGTGCCACTTCGGCGCGAGGTAATTTAGACAGCACTTTCATACTGACTAACACTTGGTAATCAAGACGATAAAGATCCCATAGGGATTCATCAGCCATTAGCTCAACAATATCTTCATCACCGTCATAACTGGCTTTAAGTAACATACCAGTGTGTACGGCCTTTTCAGCCCCTTTACGACGAAAGGTTAAGCTCTGGCTTTGGATACGCTCTAAGGATTCCCCAATCTGACGACGTAGGTTTTTATCAAAACGGCGGCTAGGGTAGCCACAGTATTTGGCAAATTTACTGAATTTGAGGCGGATAATATTAGATGATAAGCCTAATTTGCTAAAGGCTAAGACAATGCCACACCACACTTTGAAATCGGTTTCGACATTAAGGCGAGTACCACGAACCGTGACAGAATCATAACCTTCTTTCTGACATAGCTCTAAGTTAGCCAGATCAGAGGTTAAATCCATCATGTTGCCGCTATTGATGTTAACTTTACGACCAACAGGCGTGAAAACACCAGTACGTAACAATACGTTAGGCTGAACACTGGTTGATGTGCTTGATACAAGCTGTAATTCTGGTGTCGGTGCTACTTCCGTGTGCGGTAGAAGGGTCTTATCCTGGGCCATATTATCCACATACTTTAAAATTCAAACCCAATTAGAATACACCACTTTACCCAATTAGAATACACCCACAACCCAATTAGAATACACCCACAACCCAATTAGAATACACCCTACTCCTCTGTAGCCCTTGGTACATAAGGGCTAGCGCGATCAGGGATCTTTATAGGATCTATATAGGATCTATATATTGGATCTATTCACTGAATATGTGGATAACTCTTCGAGTTAACACACATACTCAATGAACAAGCAAAAATTAATTTTCTTTTTGTTTTTCTAATAGAGCAATTTTCTTATTTTTTGTTTGAATAGTTTGATACTGAAATTTTTTATTCCCCCAAAAAAGCCCGTACATAAATACGGGCAGTGAGAAGTATTACCAAGAACATTTAACTTTCAAAGTCGGCGGAAATTAGAGTATGTGATCCTGTCCACCTAAGGGCATGCGTTCCCCTAAAACAATTGTTTGATCATATAACAAACGATTTGAATAAAACTTATTAGTAAACAAGATCTCTTTTCAAATTTGACACGGAAATTAAACATTTCATTATTGAAAAGAGTAAAAACTTTAGTATACAAATCTAATTCCTGCTTAATTTTAAATGTGTTTAATATAATAAATTAGATTATTTCATTCATGTAACCTATTGATTATAAAGTTAAATGTTGGATATCCCACATTTAACATGAAAATGATAATTGATCTCATTTAGGTGTAGATGTTAGAGTTCGAACGTTTTTAAGTGTTTGGTTGCTCTTATGTTTCGTTGTTTCTATCTAAATAAAAAGTGGGTCTATTGGTCAGTATATGGAACTATTGCGGTTGTTCTGTTCAATTGGTTCCGTGTGGCTGTAGATGTGCAACTAAATTATTGGAATGGCGATTTTTATAACTTAATTCAATCTGCACTTGTTAGGCCAAACGCGGTAAAAATAAATGATTTCACTCATACAATCTTAGACTTTTTCAAACTAACCAGTATTCACGTTGCAATATCTGTAGTTGTCGATTATTTCGTTCGTCACTGGATCTTTCGTTGGCGTTGCGCCATGAATGAACATTACATGTCATATTGGCCGCTGATTCGTCATATAGAGGGGGCAAGCCAGCGGATACAAGAAGATACAATGAGGTTTGCAAAACTTGTAGAAGATTTGGGAATAAGTGTTCTTAGAAACTTTATGACACTAGCAACGTTTATCCCATTACTTTGGGACTTATCTAAGCATGTAAAAATAATTCCCTTTTTTGGTGAAGTTAAGCACTCAATGGTTGTTGTTGCCGTTATTTCTTCTTTTGGAGGAATGGCTTTTTTGATGTGGGTAGGGAGAAAGCTACCGGGTTATGAATATAACAATCAAAAAGTTGAGGCTGCATATAGAAAGGAATTAGTTTTAGGTGAAGATGATCACCTAAAGGCAGGCCCCGAGACAATTAAACAATTGTTCAATAATGTCAGACATAATTACTTTAGCATGTATCGCGCTTATTTAATGTTCGATAGTTGTTCTAACGCCTACGGTAAATACTCCGAACTAACAGTATATATTTTTATGAGCCCAACGATTCTACAGGCGGCCATAACTTTAGGGGTGTTGAAACAAATTACATCCTCATATTCACGGGTAGAAAGTTCATTACGTTTTCTTATTCGCCGCTGGTCTAGTTGCGTCGAATTAATGTCAATCTATAAGCGTTTGAAAGCATTTGAAGCGCAAATAGAGGAGGCCGTAAAAGGCCAAATAATTACAACTACCGTGTAGATAAAATATGAAAATTAAATTAATAAGCGCAGCCATTACCAGCGCGATATTGGCGAGCCCAACATTTGCCGATGATGCGACAGAATTTACAACCGTTGTTGTTAAGGCGGAGCGACCCGACTATAAAGCGAATGAAACTAGCACCGCTACAATGATGGATGTATCGGAGCTTGAAACACCGAGGCAGATAAATACCATTGATAAAAAACTGTTAGATGATTTACAGGCGACATCCTTAGAAAAGGCCCTGCAAAATGATCCATCAACAATTAAAACTCATGAATCAGACGGCCATGAAAACTTTTATATTCGTGGTTTCCAGCTTACAACCAACGAGGGATATTTAAGAAACGGTGAGCGTAAATATTCACTAATTCAAGAACCCGTTGAAATGTATGAACGGATTGAAATTTTAAAAGGATCTCAGGGGCTATTGTATGGTATGAATGGTCATGGGGGGGTTGTGAATATGGTCACAAAAACCCCAAAAGCGACAAGCGAAACCAGTTTGAGCCAAGATATTGGTAGTAACAATTTTTATCGCTCAGTTGTTGATACGACAGGAGCAATTAATAGTGATGCCCGTTATCGTGTAATTGCATCAAAGCAAACAAAAGATAACTGGCGCCATTATAAAGATGGTACGCACCCGAAAACTGAACGCGATCTAATTGCCATTATGTTGGATTACGATCTAAGTGATAGCACAATGCTTTCATTAAGTTTTGACCATAAGACACAGAAAGGCCACCAAGATAGCGGAGCTTATTTTGACGATAACGGGAACATTATCGGCAACCGTGATCTGATCCTCGATATGCCTTGGGCCGTTAATGATAAGAAAGAGGATAGCTACGGGATTAAACTAACCCACATGATCAATGATAATTGGGAGGCATCCGCAAGTTATCATTATCTTGATATGGCTAACACCGCAAAAACATCGAGCATTAGATTAAACAAAGATAGCGCGAAAACTGGCGACTACACATACACCACGGGGCAGCGTAACAATAGCTATGATGTTCACACGGCCATGGTTAACGTCAACGGTGAATTTGACACGGCTGGCATTAATCACCAAATGCTTATCGGTGCCAACTTAGTGGATCACACCTATCATCGTTCAAGCCGTTGGGGTGGCAAAAAATCAGACGCAAGTATTGACCCAACCAAGCCAACACAGGGCTTTAACCCCGATAACATGGGCAAACCTAGCTCGAACGATTACCCGCGCCAAACCTACGGCCTATACGTTCAAGATCTGATTACGCTTAATGATAATTGGCAGATATTGGCGGGCCTACGTTATGACCAGTTCCACCAAAACAGAACAACGAACGATAAAAAGGACGGAACAGGGCATAACCGTGTTTACCGCAATGTAATACCCAATGCGTCACTAATGTTCCATCCAAACCAAGATTCAACAATTTACGCGACATATTCCCAATCGTTTGAGCCTAAGTCACCGATTGATAGTGAGCGCGATGCAAATGACGGAATGGAACGCGATCCAGAATTGGGCCACCTATACGAGTTAGGCTATAAACAAGAATTTATGGATAACCGCGCAATCTTTGAAACGTCACTATTTCAGATCACAAAGGAAAATATTTCAGTTACAAGTAAATACAGTGATCCGAATAATCCGAACATTACCAAGATCACCGAGCAGGGCGGCAAGGAAATTCACACGGGCATCGATGCAGCACTAACGGGCCGTATTACTGACAAGCTAACCGTTAAGGCTGGCGCCCAATACATGAAAGCCGAATACAAAGGCCAACCTAAGCACGATGGTAAAGTCCCTGCTGATATCCCAAGATTCACCGCAAACTCTTGGGCTAATTATGAACTAACTGACCGTATAGATTTAAATGCGGGTATATATTATGTCGGTTCAAGATATGGAAACGACGACAACAACCAAAAGAAAAAAGCAGGTTATACGCTTGTCGATACTGGCGCGATCTACCGAATGCCATTGGAAAATGACAAAGAGCTTTCCTTTAGATTTAAGGTAAACAACCTATTAAATGCCGAATATGAGACAAGCGGCGACTATACGGGCATGGGAATCGGCCAAGGGCGAAACTACATGCTATCGGCTCAATATAAATTTTAAATAATGTTTAGCCCGCGATTTTGCGGGCTTTTCAGGTGAATGATGAAAAATAACAAACGATTGGTTTTTGGGGCCGGTGTCATAGACACCGATATCGAATTAAAAGAAAACGGACGTTATATTAATGTTTATCGAACTTGGCGATCTATGATCCGCCAGTCATATGGTGAAAATATTAAAGGCCATCGAGTTGATGGTTTATCGGTGTGCAAAGAGTGGCATTTCTTTTCGTTATTTAAAGACTGGTACGAAAAAAATCATAAAGAGGGATTTTATATGAGTAGAAATATATTAGACCCAGATAATACTTTATATTCACCTGAGACATGCGTATTTATCCCATACTCATGGGGTAAGCTTTTCGGACGGGGAGAATTAAATAGAAATGCCATACTTGAAGAATTTGCAAGATGCAGTGCCATATATAAAAACGATAATGACCTAATGGATATTATTGATAAAATTATAATTAGAATTGATAATTAATGAAATGTTCATACCATACAAGATGTTAATTCAACTCAGTAATTCTTAATTTAAAGGGGTCCCCCCATCCTGCTAGGCCAATCTGCTCTTGACCTAGCAGCGAGATGAGAGAAACAACGAAGACAATCATTATCAAGCTATTGATATTATGGGAGATATATGATAGTTAATCCGCCCAACGATAACCACAGACATTCAGGGTTAAAGAGTTAATATAATGTCAAAGTCACACCCATTGATGGAATTATTAAACTTACGTACGTTACGAGCACAGTCACGAACCTATTCACTAGAGCAATTACAAGAAGGTTTAAAGAAACTGACGCAAGTCGTGAATGAACGGCAAGAAGAAGAGGCAAAAAGAGTCGCCGAGCAGCGAGAGAGAGAAGAGAAACTGGAGACATACCGGCAATTATTGCAAGCTGATGGCATAACAGTTGAAGATTTAATGACGCTAGCTTCTCACTCAAAGCACAAGAAAGCCACACGAAAACCAAGACCCGCCAAATACCGATATATAGACGATAGTGGTCATGAAAAAACATGGACAGGTCAAGGACGCACCCCAACCTTCTTAGTTGATAAGAACCTAGACGATTATCTGATTTAAGAAATTGAATGAGATAAAATCAAACGGATTGTGAGCAAAATCACATTCTGTAGTGCAATGGTTCTAAAAAAATTGGACATTTTGGGGTGAATGGGCGATAAAAACGCCGGCTTAGTGCCGTAATACGGCCAGCATAATATCTCCTAGTTTCTCATTACAGATAATAACGATGTAGTGTTCTGCATTAGGAACCATTTGCATCACCGCCCACTAAGCATCCACTGACAATGCTTAGTGGGTGTTTTTTTAATAACACCGCATGAAGTTCAATGCGAGATTGGATCTAACTGCATCCCCTCACGCAAACCGAGACAATGATCTGATTTAAAGAAGTTAGATGAACTTTCACCTATCTCACATCAATGTATTGTAAGCAGAATCAGACAAACATAAATATATTGTGACCCATATCACACTTTACAGTGCAACAACCCCAAATAATTGGACAATATTGAGATGAAGAGCGATAAAGATGTCAAACTAGTGTCGTAATACGATCTAGTTTGACATCTCCTCTCACCAGAGATATTCACAATAATAGTGTTGTACTCGACATAACTATTTTATGTCATCGCCCATTAAGCATTCTCAGTCTATGCTTAGCGGGCTTTTTTTAATAACACCTCCATGAAGCTCAATGAGAGATTGGATGTAATAAAATATGAGCCTGGTGTGTCGTCTCATTCCACTCTTGCATTTCAGCCGAAAATAACTGGCTCTCACCGATAATGGATAATAGATTCATTGCCCGCTCAGATTCAATAAATAAAGAGACTGGCGCTACCTGCATTCCCTCATCCGAGAAACAATTCTCAATGTGCTCCGGCAGCACATAAATAACATCAGGGATAGCAATGCTGTTAGGATCAAACAATTTGGAATCAAATCCATGCTCATCTTCCAATATTTCATTACGCTTAATAGTGGGTACAAAACGCTGCGTCTGACTGACAACCCCATAAAGATGAAGAAGCGCATTATCTACAATGTTTGCTAACTGAAAATGCTCTGGATGATGAGACAAAATACACCTTATTCTATAGACATTGATTGAAAAATAGATATGATAATTTCCACTGTCGCAAGATAGAAACTTCATAAAAACTTACACCGTAAGACATATCCCCCCAAAGCGATTGGAGACTACTTTGGGGGGATTTTTTTATCTTTTACGAGAGGTCTTCCCACTCCCCTTGCTTACGCTCGGCGAGAACTCGATCCATCAAATCGGAAATCACCACTTCGACAGCCTTTTGAGGTGCTTGGCAACTTGCTGATTTTTTAAGAGCTCAGTTTGGTGCTGTGCGTTTTGCGTATAACAAAGCTC
>X339_White_beaked_Dolphin__coassemble_900_pt1 | contig 11434 bp, 12 predicted proteins | sample X339_White_beaked_Dolphin__metabat2_high_PE_003 | metagenome-assembled genome bin X339_White_beaked_Dolphin | reverse complement strand
GCGCCCTGTATGTCCCAAGGGCTGATTGGTATCAGGTTAAAAACATTGTTAGCACAGTACTCGAACTAGTTGGATTAAGTGAGAAAAAACACAGTTTTCCCGCCAATTTAAGCGGTGGACAAAAACAGCGTGTGGCTATCGCAAGAGCACTGGCTTCCGATCCTAAAGTTTTGCTATGTGATGAAGCAACCAGCGCACTCGATCCAGCAACAACACAATCAATTTTACAGCTACTAAAGAAAATCAACCGCCAGCTTAACATCACCATTCTTCTTATTACCCACGAGATGGATGTCGTAAAAAGCATCTGCCATCAAGTTGCCATTATTGGTGATGGTGAATTAGTAGAAAAAGGCCCTGTCGGTGATATCTTTGCGCACCCTAAAACAGAGTTAGCAAGAAACTTCATCCGCTCAACTCTTGATCTCTCTATTCCAGAAGATTACCAGGCCAGAATGAGCTTAGAGCAACGCGAAAGCAGTTATCCATTAGTTCGACTTGAATTTACAGGTGATTCTGTTGATGCACCATTAATTAGCCAAGTAGCCCGTGAATTTAATATTGATATCAGCATCTTAAGCGCCGATATGGATTATGCTGGCGGGGTAAAGTTTGGCTTAATGTTAGCTGAATTTTTTGGTACTGAAACCGCGGCCAACAAAGCGATTGCTTTCTTACGAGATCACAAAATAAATGTAGAGGTGCTGGGCTATGTCGCTTAATTCTATTTCATCTTGGTTTGCTAACAATGAACGCCTAACAGCCCTCTTGATTGAAGCATTAGGTCAAACCTTGGTCATGGTGCTCGTTTCAGGACTCATTGGTTTTATTATTGGTATTCCTCTTGGCGTAATGCTGCACCTTAGTAAAAAAGGCGGATTATTAGAGAATAAAGCACTCAATAAAAGTTTGGGATTTATCGTTAATATAGGTCGTTCTATCCCATTTATTATTCTGTTAGTTGCCATTATTCCATTTACTCGTTTTGTTGTTGGCAGCTCAATTGGCACCGCAGCCGCAATTGTGCCACTCACAGTCGGAGCCATTCCTTTTATTGCTCGCTTAGTTGAAGGCGCATTACTTGAAGTGCCAGCTGGACTTGTTGAAGCAGCACAAGCTATGGGAGCGACACCAAAGCAGATCATTACCAAAGTGCTACTACCTGAAGCATTACCCGGCATCATAAATGGTGTGACCATCACCCTTGTTACTCTCGTTAGCTATTCGGCGATGGCTGGCACCGTGGGCGGTGGAGGTTTAGGGGATGTAGGAATTCGTTATGGCTATCAACGCTTTGATGGCACAGTGATGGCTATTACTGTTGTCATGCTCATTATTCTTGTGCAATTAATTCAATCTATTGGTGATTACTGTGTAAAACGTGTCGATCATCGATAGTTAAAAACCGCAAAAATATTAAAAAAGACCAAACACAACATCTGGAAATATCGTCAAGGAGACACATTATGGCAGTATCATTAAAACACCTTTTTGCCGTTGCTGGCATCGCCTCTACATTGGTACTCACAGGCTGTGGCGAAAAAGAAACGGCAACAACTGCAGTAGATCAAAATAAAGTAAAAATTGGGGTAATGGCTGGGGCTGAAGAGCAAGTCGCTGAAGTGGCCGCAAAAGAAGCAAAGGAAAAATATGGCTTAGATGTCGAATTGGTCACCTTTACTGATTATGTCTCGCCTAATGCCGCTCTTGCTGATGGTTCTATTGATGCCAATGCTTTTCAGCATAAGCCGTATCTCGATCAGCAGATCAATGACCGTGGCTATAAGTTCACAGTCGCAGGTAATACCTTTGTTTACCCAATTGCTGCTTATTCAAATAAAATTAAATCGTTAGATGAACTAAAGGATGGCGCGATTGTTGCTGTGCCAAATGACCCAACTAACTTAGGCCGTTCTCTACTGTTATTACAACAAAAAGGGTTACTTAAACTGAAAGAGAATTCAGGGTTATCAGCAACGGTACTTGATATTGTAGAAAATCCAAAGAACCTACAAATCAAAGAGCTTGAAGCCGCGCAACTACCACGCTCATTAGATGATGTCGATTTTGCAATTATCAATACAACTTACGCGAGCAGTTTAAACTTAACGCCAGAAAAAGACGGATTGTTTGTAGAAGATAAAGAGTCGCCATATGTAAACCTAATTGTGGCTCGCACCGATAATGTTAACGCTGAAAACGTACAAAAATTCGTTCAATCTTATCAGTCAGATACCGTTTACAACTCAGCTAAAGACATCTTTAAAGGTGGTGTAGTAAAAGGTTGGTAATCTCGTAGATAAATTCACTTAGTAGCAAGCCCCCATACATTATCTTTTTGTAACGATAAAGTTTGGGGGCTTTATTGATCCTTAAGATTTCTTTTTCACCCGTCCTTGCACCGCTTTAACTCTTGGATTTGATTTACAAATCACATATAAGCGCCCTCGACGTTTAACAACCTGACAATCTCGATGTCGTAATTTGGCGCTCTTTAATGAACTTAACACTTGCATTAGCGTGCTCCTTTCGCAAATTGTTTATAGCGACGATTGAAGTTCGCCATTTGTCCTTCTGTTTTCACAATGCGCTGTTTCCCGGTATAGAACGGATGAGAATCTGATGATACATCCAATGTGACATAAGGATATTCTTGGCCATCTTGCCAAACTTTAGTTCTCTCAGTTTTTATTGTTGAACCGACTAAGAAGTAGCTATCTGCACTCGTATCGTGAAACAAAACTGGTCGATAATGAGGATGGATTCCTGGTTTCATTGGCTTACCTTTATAGCCCAAACGAAATGTTATAACATAACAAATGATAATAATTATCAAACTAACGTCAAGCTGTTTTTTTATGCTAAGGTAATACCATTCTCAGCCAGCGTTCATTTATCATGTCTTATCAAATTGATCCTATTGGTATTATCCACTCTCCTTATAAAGAAAAATTTGCTGTTCCTAGACAACCAGGACTTGTACCCAGTGCTCGTTCTGAAATCTATTTACAAGGTGATGCAAACGCTATGGAGGCGGTTCGAGGTATTGAGCAGTTTAGTCATTTATGGCTGCTGTTTTTGTTTGATCAAAATCTTGAAGCAGGTTGGCGTCCAACGGTTCGCCCCCCTCGATTAGGTGGAAATGAGCGAGTTGGTGTTTTTGCAAGCCGAGCGACCTTTAGACCTAATGGTATCGGTATGTCGGCCGTTGAACTTAAAGGGGTTCGACAACAAGACGGGCAGGTAATTTTAGAGCTTGGTGGTGTTGATCTGGTTGATGGCACCCCTATTATAGATATTAAGCCTTATATACCTTACTCCGACAGTATTGCCGATGCCTGTGGAGGCTTTGCCAGTGAAGAGCCGACTAAGCTTGAAGTTATCTTTACTCCACAAGCACAAGCTCAACTCGCAGGGCCTTGTTCTGCAGAATATCAAGCCGTGATCAGTGAAGTCTTAGCCCAAGATCCTCGTCCTGCATATAAAAAGAACAAAGCAGACAGTAAAGAATATGCGGTTCATCTTTATCACTTTAATGTCAAATTCACAGTTCAAGACTCACAAGTTATCGTCACAACGGTGGAAACTGACCAATAAATCGCTATTTATGACCAGTTCTTTTTGGCTAAAACTTGATTGACTGGTAATATACGCGGTTACCGCACTGTTGCGGCAAGAGAGTTTTTTCTCTTTACTTTTCCTATTTCACTAATCGACGGATACCATCAATGCGTACCAGTAACTATCTTCTTTCTACTCTGAAGGAGACTCCAAACGACGCAGAAACCATTAGCCACCAGCTAATGCTTCGTGCAGGTATGATCCGTAAGCTGGCTTCAGGTCTATACACCTGGCTGCCTACAGGTCTGCGTGTTCTGCGTAAGGTCGAAAACATCGTTCGCCAAGAAATCGACAAGGCAGGTGCAGTCGAAACCTTGATGCCCGTTGTTCAGCCGTTTGAACTATGGGAAGAAACAGGCCGCTCAGAAAAAATGGGGCCTGAACTGCTTCGCTTTACTGACCGTCACGCGCGTCCGTTTGTACTGAGCCCGACAGCAGAAGAAGTTATCACTAGCTTAGTGCGTAACGAAGTAAGCTCTTACAAACAACTTCCGTTGAATCTGTACCAAATCCAGACTAAATTCCGTGATGAGCGTCGTCCTCGTTTCGGTGTAATGCGTGCACGTGAATTCTGCATGATGGATGCTTACAGTTTTGACATTGATAAAGAAGGTCTACAAAAATCTTACGATGCAATGCACGATGCTTACTGTAAAGCATTCGATCGCATGGGTCTTGAGTACCGTCCAGTATGGGCTGACTCTGGCGCAATCGGTGGTAATGGCTCTCAAGAGTTCCACGTACTGGCTGAAAGCGGCGAAGATTTAATCGCATTCTCAACAGAATCTGACTACGCAGCAAACATCGAAAAGGCAGAAGCACTAGCTCCAGCTCACGATCGTGCAGCACCAACTGTAGAGCTTTCTGTTATCGATACACCAAATGCAAAAACTATCGATGAGTTAGTTGAGCAACACGGTATCGCTATCGAGAAAACAACTAAGACACTATTTGTTAAAGCTTCTGATGAAATCGATGCGCCTATCGTAGCGCTATTGGTTCGTGGCGATCACGAATTAAACGAAATTAAAGCAGAAAACCTAGACTGGGTTGCTTCTCCACTAGAAATGGCAACAGAAGAAGAAATTCGCCAGTTCGTTAACGCAGGTCCAGGTTCACTAGGTCCTGTAGGTCTTGAACTGCCATTTATCGTTGACCGTACTGTTGCTGTAATGAGCGACTTCGTAGCAGGTGCAAACATCGATGGCAAGCACCATGTTGGCATCAACTGGGATCGTGACGTTGCACTAGGCCGTGTTGAAGATCTACGTAACGTAGTTGAAGGCGATCCAAGCCCATGTGGTCAAGGTACGCTAATGCTTAAGCGTGGTATCGAAGTAGGTCACATCTTCCAACTAGGTACTACGTACTCTGAAAAGATGAACTGTGGCGTTCTCGATTCAAACGGTAAGAACGTTATCCTAGAGATGGGTTGTTACGGTATTGGTGTGTCTCGTGTTGTTGCTTCTGCTATTGAGCAAAACAACGATGAAAACGGTATTATCTGGCCTGATGCTATTGCACCGTTCCAAGTGTCTATCGTTCCTATGAACATGGCTAAATCAGAAGAAGTTAAAGAAGCTGCAGAGAAACTGTATGCCGACCTAACTGCTGCTGGTATTGATGTTCTGTTTGATGACCGTAAAGAGCGCCCAGGTGTTATGTTTGCAGATCACGAATTGATCGGTATTCCACACACTATCGTTATTGGTAACCGTAGTCTTGAAAACGGTGAGATGGAATATAAGAACCGTCGCACTGGCACAAAAGAAAATGTTGCTGTTACTGATATTGTAGCGTTTGTTACAAGCAAGCTAGCAAACTAATTGTCAGTAATTTGATGATTTATAAAGCCTCGTGATGAACGGGGCTTTTTTTTGACTACAGATCACAAAAAAACGAGACATAACGCAAAATTTGACACATTTTACGCCATAAAGTCGACAAATAAGTAACTTAACATTGATTCATAAGACAAATTCCATATAGTTATCAATCCTGTTCATCAATAAGCATAATGTATGGATTCAAAGCTAAGGGATTACACTACAGCCCCTCTCTTTACCCATCAAAAATCGTCTTTTCTTGGCGCAGATACACGACTGTTATTTTTACAACAGCTGCAAGGAAAACTCGACTTATATGATGTATTTCAGATATTTACTCAAGAAATCGATAAATACATTGATGTATCAAAGTTAAGTTGGCACTTCAATAATGAGTGCGCCTTAATTAAATCAACAGATATGCCAAAATATCATACTTATTGTTTTTCTCTCTCCTTTGACGAACGAGTATTAGGCGAATTACATTACCAAACCCCTTATACCTTAGAGCCTGAAGAACAGACGCTGCTTCACCATTATCATCGTTTATTTGCAGGCAGTTTAAATAATGCACTAGAGTTTCGCCGCATCAAAAAAATGGCTCTACGCGATCACCTCTCTGATCTTGGAAACCGTGCTTGTTTCGAACAAGATATTCATCACGCACTGGCTATTAGTGAACGTCGTGCTGTTGGTCTTACTTTGGTTATTTTTGATCTCGATAACTTTAAACAGGTCAATGACCGATATGGCCACCTCAATGGTGATAAGGTTATTCGTAGTTTCTCAAAGGCATTAAAAGAGTCGGTGCGAGCCTCTGATCGCTGTTATCGTTTAGGTGGCGATGAATTTATTGCTCTTCTACAACCATCAACAGAGCAATCAGCTGAAAAGGTCACCTTACGAGTCATTGAAGCACTGTCGAGCCACCCTATTCTCCAACATTTTAATATCGGAACATCTTTTGGTTACGCCAATTACCATAATGGTGATACCTCTGCATCTTTGATTGAACGAGCAGACCGAAGACTCTACTATCACAAGCGCAATAAATAATCATTTAACTCCTTATCTGATGTTATTTATTCTTAATTAATCAGTAACTCGTTATAGTGTTCTTTAAGAATAGTTCTCATCCAATTATCTCGTTATCCATAATAGATAATCGAATGAGTTTAGACTGAAGGATAAGTACGATGAAAATTTATGATTGCTGTGAGCTAGTTCGAATGAGTTACGCTCAAATCGGTAGTGGTGATCTGGGCTATATTCCTAAAGCTATTACCTGTGCGGTAAAGACACTAAATCACATAGCAGCTGATGAATCTCTACCTATGGAGACTCGCGAAAGAGCTGCTTTTGCCGTTGCAAACTTATTAATGAGTGATCACGAGGATTAAATAATGGATTTAAGTAAATTTGAAGCCATGGACCCTATCATGTTAATGAGTATCGTTAATATGAAAATCCGTGATGAATTTGGTGATTTAGACAGCTTAGTAAAGTTTTACGATATTGATAAAGACAAACTAATCGAAAAGTTAGCAAACGCAGGTTTTGACTACCTTCCTGAAGCAAACCAATTTCGTTAATACAATCTGTAAAACAACAAAATAACAAAGGCGGCTTTTTTATCTTAAGGCCGCCTTTTTCGTAACAAATCGCAATCTTTTACTTATCCTTTAAAGACAGGCAATAAATTGGCCATGGCAAGTAGATGGAATGCTGCAGTTAGGACACCAAAACCAATTACTACATAAATCGTGATATTACCGCCAGGTACAACAAATCCTTGCTGGACAGGCTCTCGATTACGCAGCTTTTTAGCTAACATAGCAGGAATAATACAAGCCCAAATCGTCGCAGCAGCACCCGCTAAGCCAATAGCAGTAACAAAACCAAATGGCGCAATAAGAGAAAAGACTAATGGTGGTAAAAATGTCACAGACCAGGTTTTTAATCGACCTTGCTTAGTATCGGCAAAACCAAAAAAGTCCGCTAAGTAATCAAAAACCCCTAATCCCACACCGATAAACGATGAAACTACAGCTGCAATAGAAAAAATATGTAAAGCTTGCTTTATGCTGTTTGAATCAATAGCGCTATTAAGTGCAGACATTAAGACATCAACTCCACCACCAGCACTAACAACTGGACCAAACGAATCGCGTGGTAAGTTACCAAAAATACAGATAACCCAAACCAAATAAAAAGTCAGAGCAATCATGGTTCCACCCAAAATGGCTTTCTTTGCTCGATGCTCATCTTGGTAATAATCACGCATAGTACTAACAGAATGATGATAGCCAAACGAGGTTAATGCGACAGGTAACAATGCTAAAGCATACGCAGAATAATGCGTTTCGCCTTTTGTATTATCGAGTAAAACCGGAACACTGACATGTGAAGCAAGTCCTGAGATCCCTAAAATAAAACTGATGATCATAAATAAGATCAATACAATAGAGATACGATCAACGGCTCGTGTTGAATGCAAAACAAAGGCTGAACAGATAGCGACAAAAATAACGGATGCTACCTGACGACTAACACCAATAATCTCACTGAAAATCATGCCCGATGTTGATATATAAGCATACAGTAAAATACCACCAACAAAATAAAGTGACAGATTATTGATAAAGTTTACTTTTTTACTTAATACATCTTTTGCGACCGTATTAAATGAAGATTTAAATTCATAATGTTTTAAAGCTTCTAATAGCAACCAACCCGATAGTGTCATCATGATCATGGTAAAAGAGATGGCAGCCATACTCCATAATGTCCATGCACCCGCCCCAGCACTTGGTAAGCCAAGCATGCCTGCTCCAACACAAACACTGGCAATAATACACGCTCCTCCGAGGGTGGATGGTTTACTCATGATAACTCCTTACGACTCTCTGTATCAGTAGACTAGTACACTAATATGTTTTATATAATGTCGCAATAAAAAATTGCTAAGCAGAGTAAAAAAACAGCAAAAGAGCACAGAACAAAAAAATACGTTAACCATTCATGATTTTTAAACATAAAAAAACACCACGTTAGACAAGCTACCCGTGGTGTTTTATAAACGCTTATACTTTAAAATGTATCGAATTTAGCGTGATCTAATAATTGTTCAATCAATGCTTCATAGCTTAGCCCTGCTTGAGCTGCTGCCATTGGAAATACACTACGCTCAGTCATACCTGGGATGGTATTCATCTCAATTAAGTAAACGTCATTATGCTCTGTTAGTAACACATCAATGCGTCCCCAACCTCGACAGCCTAATGCTTGGTAAGCTGCCTGTATTGTCTCTTGCATTGCTTGTTCTTCAATCGCGGTTAAATCGGATGGGCAGTGATAAGTTGCACTCTGAGTACCAAATTTTGCATTCCAGTCAAAAAATTCTTCAGAGCAAATTTGAACAACAGGTAGAGCCTCGCCATTTAACACAGCGCAGGTATATTCTCGGCCAACAATAAACTGCTCAACCAAAACCTCAGTATCATATTCAAATGCCGCTAATAGCGCATCCCATAGCTGAACGTCATTGTCCGCTTTTGCAACACCAATACTGCACCCTTGATTTAAAGGTTTCACCACAACAGGGAAAGTAAGCTCAGAGCAAAGGGTCATAATATCCACTTGCGACATCGTTTTTTGGATTAAAACCCAAGGCGCAGTAATAAGACCATTTGCTTGCCATATCTCTTTAGTTTTTAGCTTATTAAGAGAAATAGCAGAAGCCAGTACGCCGCTGCCAATATAAGGAATTTGTAGAATATCTAATAAAGATTGGACATGGCCACTTTCTCCCATGCCGCCATGTAAAGCAATAAAGACTTTATCCAGTTTGTAGAACCCAAGCATTGATAAATCAATATAGCGAGGATCTAAATGAATAGCCTCATGCCCTAATGATTCAATTGCCGCTATGATTCGAGTTCCAGATTTCAATGACACCTCACGTTCACTGGAATCACCACCATATAAGACGCCAATTCTCATGCACCTTCCTCTATATATTGCCCATAATTGGACATAAAAATGGAAAACAATTTTTAGCTAAGATCGAAAAAACACATACAGCAAAAAAATAACTTTGCGTGATAAGTCACTAGTCACATATTAGCAATGTGATCAAATCGACAAATATGGCTCAAAACTCATTTTCTAGAGCAATAGTGATATCAGATCCAGAAAATTCAGCCACAACAAAGATACCAACAACAGCAACTAATTTGTCATTATAAAAAATCAAAGGCGTTCGGTTTCTCATCCAACTTGGTACTTGATACTCTTGGTACAGTTTTTTGATTTTTCGACTACCACTACGACCTAAAGGTTTAATGGCATCCCCTTGATAATGAAAACGAACAGAGACGGTTTCATCAGGTTTAGGTTGTCTTAATAATGGTTCTTCACCTTGCAAAGTTAAGGTTAGCTTTCCTAAATTTTGTGGCAGTTGATAAGTTTGCTCTAGTGCTATCGTTTGCTGCCATGAACTAATATCATCCCACTGCTCTAAGACATACAAACGACCTTGGTAACGTCGTATTTCATATTGGCTCCAACACAATTTCGGATTAGCATCTTCTTTAGCATGCACCACAGAAGACCAAATTTGTTGTAACTGTGCAAGAGATGGCATAACAACGGCTAACGATTTTAACCATTGGCGAATCAAAGCAAAACCTAGAGATTTACTGCAAGGCGATGGTAATAACAAGCTTTTATCACTCTGAATCGCTTGGTTAAGTGTTTGCCCTAACAATTCGGCAAGTAACTCTTCTTGTTCACCACATAATTGAGCGCTGCGGCTGACTGCCGCAACCACCCCAGGCCAACGTTGTTCTAGTTCAGGTACGATTTGGTGGCGAAGAAAATTACGATCATAACGAGTATCTTGATTACTTTCCCGTTCGACCCAATCGAGCTGATGAGCGAGAGCAAACTGAACAATCTCAGCTCGACGAGTCGTCAATAATGGTCTGGCATGAAAACCCAGCTCAAACCTCTGCCACTGTGGCATCGCGGCAAGTCCGGTTGGACCACTTCCGCGCTTAAGAGCCAGCATAAACGTTTCAATTTGATCATCAGCATGTTGCGCAGTTAACAAAATATCGCCCAAATTCATATGGGTAGATAAAGCATGATAACGAGCTTGTCGAGCCGCTTGTTCAACACTTACTCGCGCTCCTGTCTCTAACTGAACACGTTCAAGCGTAAATGAGATACCATAAGACTCAGCCCACCGTTGACACTTTATTCCCCACTCATCCGCATGAGCACTTAGCCCATGATGAACATACACAGCATGAGCTTGATAGTCTGGATGTTCTGCAATAAAACGAGCCACTAATTCAAGGAGAACCCGAGAATCAACGCCGCCACTAAAAGCAATAATCAACCGCTTTGAGTGATGGGGATAAGTTAATAAGGTCTGAGCAAAAGAGGGATACAGCATGATAGTTAGACAGTTAAATGCAACAACGGCTCTTGAGTATATACCCAAACGGTACCGATACCCAAGCAGGCTCTCGGTTGATAGAAATCTAGCCAATAAAAAAGGACAGCTCTCGCTATCCTTTTATTATTGATACTTTTATTTGGTTAAAAGCCTATGATTAACAATAACCGTAGCTCATTAGACGCTGATAACGACGCTCTAATAATTCTTCAGTACCTAACTGATCTAACTCTTCTAATTTAGCCACAATTTGAGCTTTTAGATTATCAGACATCATAGCAACATTACGGTGGGCACCACCTAGCGGCTCATCAACAATATTATCGATTAACTCAAGATCTTTTAGACGTTGTGCCGTCATCCCCATAGCTTCAGCAGCTTGTGGTGCTTTATCTGAATCACGCCATAAGATAGAAGCACAACCTTCTGGTGAGATAACCGAATAAGTAGAGTATTGCAGCATGTTTACACAGTCACCTACGCCGCTGGCTAATGCACCACCCGAACCGCCTTCACCAACAAC
>X339_White_beaked_Dolphin__coassemble_898_pt1 | contig 11502 bp, 9 predicted proteins | sample X339_White_beaked_Dolphin__metabat2_high_PE_003 | metagenome-assembled genome bin X339_White_beaked_Dolphin | reverse complement strand
CCCCCACAAAGCTTAAGTGATTAATAAACACTCACAACTAACAAAGAATTTAGGATGGCAATAAGATGAAAAAATATTGAAGTTGATCGGATTATTTTCTTTCGCTGGAATCTCCTAAACTACGCAAAAAATGTGGCACTGGCTAGCCTTTTTCTACGGTATTTTTTCAATCTTACACCTTTATCACAATCTTAGATTTATCGTCTTAACTCGCTGCAAAAGCTCTGTTAAAGATATCTCAACTGATGACGCATGGTTGCTTTAGGAGGTTTACTGTGTCTATCAATTCTATTGATCATTCTGAAATGGCTTCTGTATCTTCACAGTGGGATTACAAAGACGAAAGTGCTTCTCGCATTGCAGACAGTAAGAAACAACAAGCTGAGGCTCGTCGCCGTATCGAACTACTAAGGGATATAAGAGAAAGTGGTTTAACATTAGAAGAAGCTCGCGAACTAGGGCTACTTCACTAAGACAGAGAGAATGAGGATTCAAAGTTAAGTCGGTTACGCATGATATCTAAAGTAACTTTACTGACTGACTATTAAATAAGAATTTTAAGATGCTGTTATCTACTGAGCCCGACCCAGTTCAGTGATAACGGCATTTTGTTGTTACCCTTGTCATCATAATCATAGCTATTTACTTCATAGGTTTAGCCTATCAAATTAAGATGTAAAATCTGCTTCCAAATTTTGACTAAAAGCGTAAATTAACAATCAATATAATAAAGATTGGAAAGCAGCTATGACTATGATTACAACACGTTGCCCTCACTGTAAGGCACTAAACCAACTTCCTGCTGAGCGCATTAATGAAGCTGCGACTTGTGGCTCATGTAAAGAACAACTTCTAGATGGACACCCAGTAGAAGGTACAGCAGACAACTTAGCAACACTTATCTCTGGTGAGAAGCCAGTTGTTGTTGATTTCTGGGCACCGTGGTGCGGTCCTTGTGTTGGTTTCGCTCCTGTATTTGAAGATGTAGCAGAAGAGCGTGAAGGTGACGTACGTTTTGTTAAAGTGGATACTGAAGCTCAACAAGAGCTTGCCATGCAGTACCGTATCCGCAGTATTCCTACTATTATGGTCTTTAAAAATGGCCAAATGGTCGATGTGATTAATGGTGCATTACCAAAAACACATTTCAATGAATGGTTAGATCAAGCTTTAGAGAAATAATTCTTCATAGCTAATGAATATGCAAAAGGCTCTGCAATCTGTTTTGTAGGGCCTTTTGGCTATTTATGGCTTAGTAGAGTTAACGTTATTTTGCTCAATTGAAAAGCATAGGGTAGATGACGAGATTTCATCTTCTGACAAAATCATTACCTTGGGTTTATATAAAAAACCGCTATAATGCCAATTAGATGAGAATTTAAGGAAGTATTTCGTTTGGGGGATTTAATGCAACGTACCACGACCCATCGCTTAGCCATTGCGGTTACAGTTGTAGCACTCGCTGGCTGTAGCTCAACACCAAAACAGCAACAGCCAGAGACCAATCAGCTTCCAGTTTATAAATTCACTGATGTGGCACACAATTTTATTGCTGAAAACGCTGAACGTAGCAGCGGCACTGTGGTTGATAAAGGCTTTTTTAACCCAAAGAAAAATAACTCTTTTGGTTATCGTTACTGCGCCTCAAGTCCAGATGCAGCAAGTACCGATATGGAAGCATTTAAACTGCTAGCTCAATCAACCTGTGATACTAATCTTGGAACAATGGTTGACCTGCCACATGGAACATGGTGTGTTTATAATCCTAATACACCAGAAGAAGCCCCTATTTTCTCAGCTTATATTTCAGATAGTGACTTATGGACAGACCTTTGTCCAACAGGGCCTTTTGTGACCATGAAGGTTAATGAAAACCGAGAATACACAAAAGACCAATGGTTTAAAGAAGCCCAAGTCTTAGGTTATGAACCTTACTCTATTCACCGTAAAGTTGAACCAGTAAAAAGTGGTGTACGCTCAGAATCATTCCGAACGACCCCTGCAACAGACAAAAACCTTGATACCTGGGCAGACGAAAGCTACTACATCTATAAAAATGTTGGCGCTACCGTTTGTTTGGTCGATAAGCAAAAAAGTGTCCCTTATGATGTGACGTATCGAGGAAAAGTCGTAAGTGCAAAAGATGGACGAGTACGTGTTTTGGCCACACAGAAATTTAAAGGTGATGTGCGTACAGCGCCTAAATATGAGGTGTTACCTTGGCATAAGAAAGCCTATATCAATGCCGATGTAAACTCTTGGTTCTTATGTGAGTAAATCATAACGACCATAAATAGCCACCGGATTTAATAGAATAATTTCATTAAATCCGGTGGCTATTTTTATTCTGAGTAATTCTCAATATTAATGGTTGTGATGCTCAAAAAAACGTAACGTATCGGCAAGAACCTGTTCGCGCAATCCATCTCTTTCCATCAATAGCTCATGCTTAGCACCTGGTATCACGTGAATTCGGCAACACGGTGTTTTCGAATTAAATCGTTCATGAGCATGGTTATCCACAATAGAATCACTGCCTGCTTGCAATAATAAAATCGGTGTTGATATCTGATTTGCATGCAAAACACATTGATTCGCAGCTTCTATCGCTTGCCAGATCCAGCGAGGACTTGGGCCGCCGACCCTAAGCTCAGGATGCTCCTTGTATAAGTGTCGATACCAATAGTAACGTACAACACTTTGACTCTGTTCATTCTTTTCAAATGGGATATCTTGATACGGCTTTTGCCCCCAAAAGAAAGAAGGAATCGGTTGTAACAGTTCGGACAATCTCGCCACTTTAGATGCTACTTTGGTTAAGGGAAAACGAAGGGAAATCCCAAACATTGGAGCATTGAGTACCGCTGCATTAAAAACTCGTCTTGCTTTACGCTCTAGGTACAATGTAGCCACTGCACCTCCCATCGAATGCGCCAACAAATACCGATTTTTATACCGTTCTGGTTTCACGACATCATAAATAAAGCTATCAAGATCATCGACATAATAATCAAACTCAGCGACATACCCCACTTGAGGATCTTTTAATATCCGGCCTGACTCCCCTTGTCCTCGATGATCATAAGCATAAACATCATAGCCATGACTATAGAGTTCATAAAAGAGCTCTTGATACTTCCAATAGCTCTCATTGCGACCATTAACAATCACAACACAGCGGTCATGCTCAGGCTTTGTGATACTAATCCATCGAATAGGAATATTACGAACCCCTAAAAATTCTCCATGGGTTCGCTGTTGCCACATTTTTCTTACTTCACATCCCATTAAATCAGAAAAATTCGACTCCTTGGTTAAAATTGCTGATGTATTCATGATTGACTACAACCTTACGTTTGCCATTGGGATGCAATTTAATTGATCGTTTGCTGCAGGTTGATCAAATTGATGATGCATATGTTTACCCATCGTATTTAGGAAATACACTCCCGTTTGATAACCCAAATGGTAATCGGTATTTAACATCGAAATATCGCTACCAATTAATTTTGAGACCAATGGCTTTTGTGGATGTATTTCATAAATAGTGACATCATCAGGAGGGTTACTTAAAAACTGCTGTGTTTTACGGTAGTTATCTTCGTGTTCTAACAGCATTTCAATTACACCAGCCGCACGAGATTTCCCCAAGGCCTGCTGCACACTGGTCATCCAACAATGATCATATTGCACATCAAGAGGTACGGTTCGGATAACAACAATATGACGATATCCTCGCTCGTAAGCTTCTTGAACTGGGATCGGCGCACACAACCCACCGTCAACCCAATACTCGTTCTGAGAAAAAATAGGCTGTCGATTTAAAATAGGAATAGCACAAGAGGCTTTAAGCGCTAAGGTTCGATTATCAGTATCTAAGTCAAAATAGGATGCCCGATGGCTCATGATCCCGCTCGCACTGGCAAGAACAGTACGATAACGCATATTTTCATGGCCTTGCTTCCAATTTAGCTGTAGGCGTGCATCCAAACTTTCATTTGTTTGCCCAACCAGCCAGTCAAGGTTCAAACCTTCCCGACCAAAGATAAAACGATAAACATCAAAAAACTGATGATTGGTTGTAGCCTCGGTGATCACCCGGTAGGCATGCTTATATTGACCACAAATATAAGAAGCCAAATTTAGAGAGCCTGCCGATGTACCGACCAACAATGAAAAAGGATTAAAATTTGCTTCGAGAAAAGCATCTAAAACACCTGCGGTAAAGATTCCTCGTTGCCCACCGCCTTCTGTCACTAATGCAACTTTTGTAACTTCAGTACCTATATGTGATAGAGCATCAGTATTGTGTACTGCGTATGAAACGTGAGTTCCTGTCATACGCCCATTCTCCACGTTATTCTTGATTTGAATGATTTCTAGAGAATACATCCAAATTACCATTATTTATATTTAATAATCCTTTTCTTTGCTTTAAAGGGATATTAACCATTAAAAGCGCCCAATCGAAATCAAATTAACTAATAATCTGGCTTCATTCCTAAATAAAAACGCCTAACTAAATTCTAGCTAGGCATTCTATTGTGTTTATCTATCTTAATGTTATTTAAGCAAATACCTTTAAACAGCTTTATGACGATTTTTGAAATCAACCAATAAGCCAAGAACAAGAACGGCAACAGTCACAAATAAAATAGACTGGAACACATGGTGATATTGAGCAGCAGATGCAATTAAATCTGTCGCATCTGCATTAACTGGTGTGTTGCTTGCCGTAAATTCTGCAATATTTGCCGCAATATAGTTAGCTACCGAACCACCCATCAACATATAGATACCAGCTAACGTACTGGTTGCTCCTTGTGGATTTAGACGAGTAATTGCAGCTAAAGCAACTGGGTCAATAAAGAGCTCTGCAACGCCGATCAAGAATAAGCCAATGAACAACCATAAAAACGTTGTATGGCCTGTATTCATAGCTAATTTTGATGAAATAGTAATGAGTGCAAAGCCTGCAGTTAGCAGTAACAGACCCATATTTAGCTTAGTTAAGGTGCGAACAGAGATACTCTTTGATGCCAGCACCTTCCATAACCACGCAACAGCACCACCACCAACAATAACCGCAACTGGGTTAACAGACTGGAAGAAAGCCGTTGGGATATGGAAGCCAAAAATATCCGTATTAATATTACGTTCAATAAATAGGCTGATTGAGCTACCGCCTTGCTGATCAAAGGCCCAAAACACAGTACCAAAGATCATAAAATAGAGAATTGAATTTAACTTTGAACGATCACTTGGTGAGCTTCGACGGTATAAAGCGACAATTTGATAAAAAGAAACTGCACAGATAACCGCTAAAATATAACCAGCAAGAAGATCTTTTAGTACAAAAACAAGACCGAATGCAGTAAGAGTAAGAAGCACAATAATAATCAACCAGTGTGGAACACCCGCTGACTTTTGAATCAAAGCGTCTTTATTGCACTTTTTCACATGAGTAAAGTTACGACGACCCGTACTAAAGATAATAAGGCCGACAAGCATACCAATACCTGCAAGAGCAAAACCGACATGCCAACCCCATTTCATTGCAGCATAACCACAAAAAATTGGTGCAAGAGCAGAACCTACGTTACCGCCAATATATGAGATGGAAAAACCCGACTCTCGTGATTTCTCATGCTCTTTTGTATACAGTTCACCAAGTAAGCAGCTAGAGTTGGTCTTAAAGAAGCCATAACCGCAGATAATTAAAGAGAGCGCAATATACATACTGATATTGCCAACGGATGGAATACTTAATACTGCGTGTCCTGCAACCATCAATAAAGCGCCAATGACTACCGACCAGTAGTTACCAAAGTATCGGTCTGCTAGGTAGCCACCAATAATTGGAGTGACATAAACAAGTGAGGTATAAGCCCCATAGAGTGCGTATGCATGATGATCTGTCATTAAAAGTTTTTGAGTTAAAAACAGGATTAACAGAGATCGCATACCGTAGTAGCTAAAAAATTCCCACATCTGTATGGCGATGAGGTGAAAGAGGCCTTTGGGCTGGGAGGCTAAACGCATGATATTACCTACAAAGTTCAAGCTGTGTTGCTATACATAATTATTGTTATATAGGGTTAAGGTATTTTTGTGATTATGATCACTATTAATACTCCCATACCAGCTCAGTACAAGTAGATTTTCCCCTCATTTTTAATATCTAACATTGCAGAGAAGATCGATACTACCTTTTGCAATACCACCTCAAGTATTTACTAAATAATTTATATTCATTTATCTTTAAAAATTAACATCTTCACCCGCGCAAAATAAAAGACAAAAAGATACTTAAAAGATATATACCGAACCAATTAAATCCTATTTAAATATACACAGACACCTCAAATAATAGTTTTTATAAAATAACTCATATTTCAAACCAATTATTTAATTGATAAAAATAAGGCCTCATTTTTCCTATATTTGATTTTTAGTAAAATATTTTTAGTTAAACCTTTACTTTTAATTTAACTCATTAAATATGACAATAATCACATTATTATCAAATTCAATAAATATTTATGTGACATTCAGCACCATAATTATTCTATCCTCGTGACAATAAAATTGAAAATAGTACCTTCTTGCCAAAATTATTATTCCCATAAAAATAAATAATACTGGCGTGACATATGAAGACAAAACTATCTCTTCTGGCATTATGTGTAGGTACATCAATGCTAACTGGCTATTTTTACATTGATAATTCAGAAATTTCCAACAAAGTAAACCCTCAACCTACTCTGGCAAGTCAATATAAAAACGTACTTGATCGTACAGGTACACCAAACCATTTAATTGAAGTGGGCAATGGTAACCATATGGCTTATACACCATTACATGATAATGGTGCATGGCATGGACACTTATTACCAAATCTAAAAGCAGCGCCAGAAACAGCAGGCGGCTTTGGTACTACTCTTATTGCTGAAGAATATAATGTCTCTCTAGCACAATATTTAGATAAAATTTCAGTTTTTATCGATGGTAAAAAAGTAAACTTTACTACCGAAGCTTATAGTATTGCTGGTGCATTAATTCAAAAGATGACATCTTCTGAAGGTATTAGCATCGAAATGACCATGCGTTTTGTTTCTGGCCGATCTTCTTTATTAGAAACCAAAATAACAAACCCAACAGGTAAAGAATTAACCATTGAGCTTGATGGTAAGCTGGTAACGGATTATTACGCTAAGAATGGTAACTCAGCAAAAGAGACCATAAACGAAAAACTACCAAACTATACCCGCGAAGTATCATCTGATGATAATGGCGATATTACGATAGATTTTGGTCGCGAGCGTGCTTCGTGGTATGTGCGTACAACCGGAGAGTCTGAATTCCATATCACTCGTAGCCTTGCAACAACCACAAAAGTTACTGATGACAATTATCAGTCTGTTGCCAAAATTGATGGTAACCAAACTATTTACACTGTCTTTACTCACACAATGACCGCAGATGAGTGGAATACAGAACAAGATGTTGTTGAAGATATTTTAAATCACCCAGATAACTACATCGCGAAAAACGTGACTCGTTGGGAAGATTACCTCGCAAAAGGTCTAAGTAATCCAAATGCTAGCAAAGAACAAGAACGTGTCGCAGTAAAAGCAATTGAGACACTAAACGGTAACTGGCGTAGCCCAGCTGGTGTACTATCTCATGATACAGTGACCCCTTCCGTTACCGCTCGTTGGTTCTCTGGTAACCTAACTTGGCCATGGGATACTTGGAAACAAGCTTATGCTATGGCGCACTTCAATCCAAACATTGCCATGGAAAACATTCGAGCAGTGTTCCAATACCAGATCCAAGATAACGACGCACTTCGTCCATATGACAAAGGCTTCTTACTTGATGTAGTTGGCATGAATATGAGCGATATTCGTGGTAAAGCCGAAGGTCGTACTGAATTTAACGATGCGCAAACTTGGAATGAACGTAATACTAAGCCATCTCTTGCATCATGGGCGGTATGGGAAGTTTATACTGCACTTAAGAATGAACATAACCGCGAAGCAGATGCGCAAGCTTGGCTAGAAGAGATGTATCCAAAGCTAAAAGCCTATCATGACTGGTGGTTAGCAGCTCGTGATACCAATGGTAATGGTATTCCAGAATACGGCGCAACCGTTGATCCTGAACATACTACAAAAGATGGTCAGCTAATCTATTTCTATAAGCCTAATGCGCAAAGTGATTGGATTGAGGCACGTGGTATTGATAACTACAATGCTCTTCTAGAGTCAGGAAATTATGTAGATATCAGCAGCCCAGCACAGACTGCTGCATCTTGGGAATCTGGTCGTGACGATGCGGCAGTATTTGGCTTTATCGATACCATTGCTGATGCTAACGGCTACGACAGTTTGAGTGAAACAGAAGCTCAAAAAATTGATCAGCTAGGTCGCTACGCAAAAGACAAATATGGTTTTGATAATAAATTAAACATTGGTACAGATGGAGAAGGTAAAACTCTTGTTACTTACTCTAATACCAGCGCAGAGAATACTGCAAAACTCAACCAAGCGAAGAAAGATTGGCAGGTTAAGTTTAGTGAAAACAAAGATGAGAAAGGCGAAGTTATTGGTTACTCCCTATATCAAGAGTCGATTGATCAGGCATCTTACTGGTACAGCGATAATAATTACCTAGCAAAAATTGCAACTGAATTAGGCTTAAGTAACGAAGCAACAGAGTTCACTAAGAAAGCGAACGAAACCAAAGACTACATCAACAAGTGTATGTTTGATAAAGAGACTGGCTTCTTCTACGACATCAGTATCGACAATGCACAAGCGCAGGAACTGAATAATGGCTGTGCAGGTAAACCTCTTGTTAACCGAGGAATGGGTGCTGAAGGTTGGTCGCCACTATTTAATGAGGCAGCCACACAAGAACACGCAGATGCTGTTGTAGATAACATGCTAAATGAGGAGAAGTTCAATACTAAAGTGCCACTAGGTACAGCGGCTAAAGATAACCCTGCGTATGGTGCTGATATTTACTGGCGTGGCCGTGTATGGGTTGATCAGTTCTACTTCGGCGTGAAAGGTCTAGATAACTACGGTTATAACAAAGAGGCTGTTGAGCTTACCAATAAGCTATTTGCTAATGCGGAAGGATTAACTCAAGACAAACCAATTCAGGAAAACTACAACCCTGAAACTGGTGCAGTACAAGGTGCAAATAACTTCTCATGGAGTTCTGCTCACCTTTACATGCTTTACAACAAGTTTTTCAAAGCTCAATAATTAAAAATACAATAATTCATTAGCTGCTCTTGTTCCCCCAAGAGCTGTTAATAACAAAGCACTGAACTATATGTTTGGTGCTTTTTTCATTTTTACCATTTACGACTAAAATTTATCAAAAGACAGTTTTTTTGTTGGTGGTTAACTCTAGGTAAACTCAATCATATAAATAAAATAATAAAGCAAATACTGATAGAAGGGGTCGCATATGAATAACACCTTTCTTATAGAAGCTTTTCAAACACCGCCGAGTGTGGCAGAAAACCTGATTCCCTATTTTGAAGATTTGCCACAAGATCAGTATGTTACCCAACATAATCGTTATCGAACCTATGCGCGATTTTCCTACAATGCCCACGATTTTTCGCGAGTCGCCCACCACAATTTTTGTCAATCATCTGAAATCAATCGCGCTGTTGGTGATATTGAACGCAATTTTGCACCAATGTCTGAGGAGCTTATAAATACTCCAGAATTTCAGCACTTACTCTCTTCATTTGCACATTATATTGATGTGGATTTAACGCATCGCATTATCGATGTCCATCAAATCCGTGTTACCTGTAACGATCACACCACCAGCAGTGCTGCCCCTGAGGGTATCCATCAAGATGGCTTCGAGTTTGTTGGTATTTATTGTGTCCAAAGAAAGAATATTTGCGGCGGTTTTACGCAACTTTTTACTTCCCCCGTTGATCAACATCCTCACTTAAATACAGTATTAGAAGAAAATCAGTTCATTATTATCAATGATCGTCATTTCTATCATTTTATATCGGAAACATTAGCCAGTACCCATGACGAGCAAGGAGTGAGAGATGTCTTCGTATTTACCGCTTAATCACCACAATATCGATCACATCCGTCGGCAGTTTCCCGCTTTAACACACGGCGAACAAACTCGATTGTTTTTTGATGGCCCTGGTGGCTCTCAACAGCCAGAGAGTGTCATTAATGCCTATCGCAATTTTTTCATTAGTGGCAATTCAAATTTAGGTGGACGCTTTGCAACCAGCACCCAAGCACATCAAATCGTTGATGAAACCAGAGAGAAAGTTGCCACATTAATCGGAGCCTCATCAGGAAAAGAGATTATTTTGGGTGCCAATATGACGTCTCTAACCTTTTCCTTGAGTCGAGCCATCAGCCAAGATTGGCAAGCAGGAGATGAGATCATCCTGACTGATATTGATCATGCAGCAAATCGTTCACCATGGGTACTTGCAGCGAAAGAGAAAGGCGTTACGGTCCATTATTTACCCATACAAGATGATCGTTGCCATCTGGATTTTTCTTCTTTCATGTCATTATTAAGCCCAAAAACTAAGTTATTGGCTTTAAGCGCAGCAAGTAACCTAACCGGGACGTACACCGACTTGGCTCCATTTATTGAACTCGCTAAAGCAAATGGCACCTTAACTTATATTGATGCTGTTCATTACTTACCCCATCAACAAATCGATGTAACCCAGCTAGATGCCGATTTTGTTGCAGGTTCAGCCTATAAATTTTTCGGCCCTCATTTAGGTTTTGTCTATGGCCGAGAAGAGCAGTTAGAAAATTACCAACCATTTAAAGTTGCTCCTGCTACCAACAACATTCCAAACTGTTGGGAGACGGGAACACTAAACTTTGAAGCAATTGCGGCTCTTTCTGCCACCATTGATTACCTAGCCTCTTTAGGTACTGGATCGAATCTTACTGAACAAATCACCAGTGCCTATCGCAATATCTATCAATATGAACAAGAACTTAGTCAATACTTTCTTGCAACACTAAATCAGTTTCCCGAATTAACGTTAATTGGCGAAACAGATAAAGACAAAAGAACACCAACTTTTGCTTTAAGTTTTCAACATCACGATCCTAACGATATTGCGGCAATGCTAGGAAAACACCATATTTTCACTTGGAGTGGGCATCTCTATGCTGAGAGGTTAACGGCCAGTCTTAATTTAGATACGAAGGGCGGAGTTCTGCGTGTGGGAATGATGCACTATAATACCAAGCAAGAAATTGATACTTTCTTTCGTGTATTAGCTCGCTGTTTAAAGCAGTAAACACAAGGCAGAGTGTATTCTGCCTTGTTGTTGTTCGAATCGAACTTTATGCATGACCCAATAGACGGAAATTCCAATTTTCCAACTCATTGCTTTCTAAACGCCGTGTAATGGTCGTTTGCCAATTATGAGACAGGGCTGTTTGCTGTTGTAATGCTTCACGG
>X339_White_beaked_Dolphin__coassemble_897_pt1 | contig 11609 bp, 11 predicted proteins | sample X339_White_beaked_Dolphin__metabat2_high_PE_003 | metagenome-assembled genome bin X339_White_beaked_Dolphin | reverse complement strand
GGATCGCGCCAATACGTTCGTAATCTAATCCCGCCATTAGCAAAGGCTGCAAAGTGAAGCGAGAAATTACAGGCTGATATCAATAGAAAAACCACGGTAATCATATTAATTGTTGGGCTATTAAAGTAACCCATACTGGCATCGTGAGTAGAAAAACCGCCGATAGCTATGGTCGAAAAACTATGAGCAATTGCATCAAATGGGGTCATACCTGCGACCCAAAAGGCTAAGGCGCAACTCACGGTTAAAGCTAAATAAATAAACCAGAGTGTTTTCGCCGTTTCTGCTATTCGCGGCGTCATCTTGCTGTCTTTTACAGGCCCTGGAATTTCCGCTCGATATAACTGCATACCACCGATCCCTAGAACAGGAAGAACGGCAACAGCAAGAACGATGATTCCCATTCCACCAAACCATTGTAAAAACTGACGATAAAATAAAATCGCTTTAGGAAAAGTATCTAATCCAACGATGACCGTTGCCCCTGTTGTTGTTAGGGCAGAAAAGGATTCAAAAAAGGAGTCGGTAACCGAAAGATCGGGAGTATGAGAAAGAATAAAAGGCACCGCGCCGGCACTGCCAATAACCACCCAAAAAAGCACAACAATTAAAAAACCTTCACGCGCTTTTAATTCATGGCGATGACGTCGGTTAGGAAACCATAACGCCGCTCCACCAGCAAACAGTAAAAAGAAGGTCACGATAAAAGGAACACCAGCACCATCGCGATAAATTAAGGCGACTAACGCAGGAGCTAACATGGTGACACTAAAAAATGCGAGCAATAGCCCTACAATACGGATAATTGAACGAAATTGCATAGCCTAAAGGCTCTCATCCTAAGCAATAAGTAATAGATTAATCGGCGGTGACGGGTTGAATACGTCCACCACTGCGATTAACCAATTTAGCGCAAAAAGCTGAAACTTCTCGTTGATCAAGCTCTAAGGTCATAGAAACTTGGGTTTGATAATCAGCAGTTAACTGTACACCACCGTGCTCATTAAGTAGGGATTCGACCAAAGAAACTTGATTATAATCACAGCATAAGGTGACGATGGCCGTCATGACTTTCTCTTGCGTTATCAGTTGAGCTAGTGCTTGCTGAACACCACCACCATAAGCTTTGACTAGACCACCAGTACCTAATCGAATACCGCCATAATAACGAGTCACAACAGCTGTAATTTCACCGACATTAGAACCGGTAAGCTGAGCCAAGATAGGTTTCCCTGCTGTTCCCGATGGTTCTCCATCATCACTAAAGCCCCACTTCATCGAATCGGTTGGCCGGCCAGCAACAAAAGCCCAACAATTATGACGAGCATCATGGTGCTTCTCTTTTATATGGTTAACAAAAGCTTTGGCAGCTTCAATATTTGGCGTATGGGCAAGATAGGTAATAAAGCGACTTTTTTTTATTTCTTCTTCAAATACAACCGCATCAGCTGGAACCCAATAAGGCTCAGAATTCATAACGTTGCTCACTAACTAAAACAAACTCTTGCTAGAGTACCATATTTTTAAACAACTCTTATCACCTCAATGAACCAGAAAAAGTTAAACAAATGTTTAAAAATAGTATTGAAATAGTTTTATTTTGGGTCCAGACTAATTTTTAACCTAGGACAGGTCAAACCAGTTAATAAGATTCGATAAAAATCGAGCTTCATGGAGATAGAACATGATTTATCAAGGTGAAACCCTCTATGTGGACTACATTGAACCCGGTATTGCTGAACTGTGTTTACATGCTTCAGGCTCTATCAATAAATTCGATCTCGCCACATTAGAAAGCTTAAACCAAGCCCTCAACGCCCTATATCAACAACCCGACCTCAAAGGTCTTTTACTTACCTCAAGCAAAGACAGCTTTATTGTTGGGGCTGATATCACAGAATTTCTCGGCCTCTTTGCACTATCAGAACCAGAGCTGTTGCAATGGTTGAATTACGCTAACAGTATTTTTAATAAGCTTGAAGATATCCCCGTGCCTACTGTGTCTGCCATCTCCGGTTATGCATTAGGTGGTGGGTGTGAGTGTGTATTGGCTTGTGATTTTCGTATCGGCACCCCAACAACCAAAATCGGTCTACCTGAAACCAAATTGGGGATCATGCCAGGGTTTGGGGGAACCGTGCGTTTACCTCGCTTAATTGGTGCTGATAGCGCAATGGAAATCATCACCACAGGAAAAGAGCAAACAGCATCTCAAGCGCTAAAAATGGGCCTCCTTGATGCTATTGTGGATACAGAAAATCTCCATCAATCGGCGCTCAATTTGCTGCACAATGCCATTGATACTACGATTAACTGGCAACCTCGCCGTAGTCAAAAACAGCAACCACTCGCGTTAAACCATACCGAAGCACTGATGAGCTTTACCACAGCAAAAGCCATGGTTGCCAAGCTAGCAGGCCCCCACTATCCCGCACCTATGATGGCAGTAAAAACCATTGAAAATGCGGCGCAACTCAGCCGAGCAGAAGCACTGCAGATTGAGAGCACAAACTTTGTAAAACTAGCGAAATCCAGTGAAGCTCAAGCATTAATTGGGCTCTTTTTAGGAGATCAAAAACTTAAAGCAGCAGCTAAAAAAGCCACTAAAGAAAGTAGCTTAATTGAACATAGCATGGTGCTAGGTGCAGGTATTATGGGAGGAGGTATTGCCTATCAGTCTGCGGTGAAGGGCATCCAAGTTACCATGAAAGATATTGCGCCAGCATCGCTAGATTTAGGGATGACAGAAGCCGCAAAATTACTCAATAAGCGCCTAGAGCGAGGCCGCATTGATGGGCTGAAGATGGCACAAATTCTAGGTCGTATTAACCCAACCTTATCTTATCCACAACAGGCACCTCAGATCATAGTTGAAGCGGTTGTTGAAAATCCCAAAATTAAAATGGCAGTATTACAGGAAGTTGAAGCAGCTACTCCCGCCACAACCGTACTGACATCTAATACTTCAACCATACCGATTGATCTGTTAGCGCAAGGATTAACTCGTCCAGAACAATTTTGTGGCATGCATTTCTTCAATCCAGTACATAAGATGCCCTTAGTTGAAATTATTCGAGGAAAGGCCACTTCAGAACAAACCATTCAGCAAGTGGTCAGCTATGCTAAACAGATGGGGAAAACGCCTGTTGTCGTCAATGATTGCCCTGGATTTTTCGTTAACCGCGTCCTGTTTCCTTACTTTGCCGCTTTTAGCCAATTGGTTAATGACGGCATTGATTTTCAGCGTATTGATAAAATTATGGAACGCCAATTTGGTTGGCCTATGGGTCCGGCTTACTTATTAGATGTTGTCGGTATTGATACTGCCCATCATGCCCAAGCGGTAATGGCCGAAGGGTATCCAGATCGAATGGCTAAAGCACACAAAGATGCTATTGATGTGCTGTTTGAAAATAAACGTTTTGGACAAAAAAATGGTTCTGGATTCTATAACTATCAATTAGATAAAAAAGGGAAACCGAAGAAAACTCGAGCTCCCGAAGTCACTCAATTACTCAACTCTCTTTGCCAACAACCACTCGATCTTAGCGATCAGCAGATCATGGAACGTATGATGATCCCAATGATCAATGAAGTCGTTCTGTGTCTGGAGCAGCACATTATTGCCACTCCAGCCGATGGGGATATGGCGCTCATTTATGGTTTAGGATTTCCTCCATTTATTGGAGGGGTTTTCCGCTACCTCGATAACTTAGGCTTAGATAATTACTTGCGCCTCACCAAGCAATATCAGCAACTGGGGGCTCTTTACTCAGTACCTAGCAGTTTGCAAGAGATGGCGAAAAAACAACAAATCTACTATCCGAAACCAAACAGCACACTGAATTTACACACTCAAGGATGAGGGATTTATGATGAATAATGTCGTTATTGTCGATTGCATTCGAACTCCAATGGGTCGCTCGAAACAAGGCGCTTTTCGTCATGTCCGTGCCGAAGATCTCTCAGCCCATTTAATGTCTGGGTTATTAGAGCGTAATCCGCAACTGCAACCAGAACAGATCGAAGATATCTATTGGGGCTGCGTGCAACAGACGCTAGAACAAGGGTTTAATATTGCCCGAAATGCAGCTCTACTCGCAGACCTCCCCCATACGGTTGGTGCAACTACAGTCAATCGTCTTTGTGGCTCTTCAATGCAAGCCTTACATGATGCTACTCGCTCGATTATGGTTGGTGATGGTGATATCTGTTTGGTTGGCGGCGTTGAACATATGGGTCATGTCCCAATGAATCATGGGGTCGATTTTCATCCTGGATTAAGTAAAACCGTAGCAAAAGCTGCTGGTATGATGGGGTTAACAGCGGAAATGCTCGGCCGAATGTATGGAATAAGCCGGGAAATGCAAGACGCCTTTGCTGCACGATCTCATCAAAGAGCTCATGCTGCCACGATTGAAGGCCGGTTCTGTCATGAGATATTGCCAACGTTAGGCCACGATGGCCAAGGTAATTTAATTAAACTAACTCAAGATGAGGTCATCCGCCCTGAAACCACAATCGAATCACTTTCAGCACTGCGCCCTGTTTTTGATCCTGTTAATGGAACGGTAACGGCAGGCAGCTCATCGGCCCTATCCGATGGTGCCAGTGCGATGCTAATTATGAGCGAAGAAAAAGCAAACCAACTCGGCTTGTCAATTCGCGCTCGTATCAAATCGATGGCTATTGCAGGATGCGATCCTTCCATCATGGGATTTGGCCCTGTTCCAGCCAGTCAGAAAGCATTGCAACGAGCAGGATTAACCATAAAAGATATTGATATTATTGAACTTAATGAAGCCTTCGCCGCTCAGTCTCTCCCTTGTGTTAAAGAGCTTGGTTTGCTGGATATGATGGACGAAAAGGTCAACCTAAATGGAGGAGCAATTGCTCTGGGTCATCCATTAGGGTGTTCAGGTACACGAATCTCAACAACGCTTATCAACTTAATGGAACAACAAGGCGCTCAATTTGGCTTAGCGACTATGTGTATCGGTCTTGGCCAAGGTATCGCAACAGTATTCGAACGAGTCTAAGCTCACAGGAAAACAAACGGTTATAACCATCTTCAAATAACCATGAGCCCATTAATCTTAAAATGGGCTCCCTCTTCTATACTACGCTTAATTTATGCATAAGAATCATAGAACAAATGAGTAAGTTTCATTTTCTTCATAGATTATTTGCGTCTACACTAGAGTCAATAACAGCCCCTTAACTGATTATGTGGAGCAAGTATGTTTAAGGCATTAGTACTCAATCAAGAAGACAAAAAAACCCTAGTTAGCATTGAACAACTCGATGAATCACAACTTCCTGAAGGTGATGTGCTGATCGACGTTGATTACTCATCCTTAAACTACAAAGATGGTTTAGCGATCACAGGCAAAGGCCGTATTGTTCGTCAATTCCCAATGGTTCCAGGCATCGATTTAGTCGGCACGGTTTCGCAATCAAATGACAACCGCTACCAAGCTGGTGATAAAGTGGTATTGACTGGTTGGGGTGTCGGTGAAGGTCACTGGGGCGGAATGGCAGAAAAGGCTCGTCTAAAAGCAGATTGGCTGGTTCCTATGCCACAAGCCTTTGATGGCAAGCAAGCGATGATGATCGGCACAGCAGGTGTCACTGCTATGTTGTGTGTACAAGCACTAGTCGATGCTGGTGTAAAACCACAAGATGGTGAAGTTCTCGTAACTGGCGCAAGTGGTGGCGTAGGCTCTGTTGCCGTTACTCTACTTTCTCAGTTAGGTTATCAAGTAGTGGCAGTAACAGGTCGTGTAGCTGAAAACGGCGAACTATTAAAACAACTTGGTGCAAGCCGCGTTATTGAACGCAGTGAATTCGCAGAGCCAGTACGTCCACTCGATAAACAACTATGGGCTGGTGCGATTGATACCGTTGGCAGCACTATGTTGGCTAAAGTATTATCACAAGTAAACTATGACGGCGCAGTAGCCATTTGTGGCCTAGCTGGCGGTTTCGAGCTACCTACAACAGTGATGCCATTTATTCTACGTAACGTAAAACTTCTTGGCGTAGACTCTGTAATGTGTCCATTTGAGAAGCGTCAACAAGCGTGGCAACGTTTAGGTGAATTACTACCTGCAAGTTACTTTGAACAAGCTTGTCGAGAAGTAACCTTAGAACAAGTACCTGAATGTGCTGAAGCTATTACTAACGGACAAATCACAGGTCGAGTTGTTATTAAGCTCTAAGTAATCAAGCTATAACACCAATAACTGAGTGACTACCAAAAGCCAGTGGGAAATACTATTCTGCTGGCTTTTGTCTTTTCTATTTACTCCATTAACCCCATATCGTGAATGCGGGTATCAATCAGGCGACTGCACTCTTCTTTAATGAGATTACGCAGCCATAATTGTGAAGCTGAATGCTCGCAACGTGGATGCCAAATCAGTGAATAATCAAACGGCTTAAAATCAAAAGGGAGAGGTTTAATCACCAAGTTGTGCTTTTCCGCCACCAAATAAGCTAAATCTGCCGGAACGGTAATAATTAACGGCATACTTTCAACTATCGCTAGCGCTGCTTCTAAATGATACGCCCGCAATACCATTTTACGCTCGGGATGTCCGCGTAATGCATCATCCACCAGCGCTTTTACCCCATCACTAATCGCGATCATAGCATGGGGGAAAGTTAAGTAATCTGATAGCGTCAATGGTTTATCAGCTAACGGATGATGACGGCTAAGCAAACAGAAAACACTCACTAAGCCTAAGTGTTCTGAACTCAGAGGTTCAACGGAGCCAATTGGGCGACAAATAGCCATATCACAACCATCTGTTGTTAGCTGTTCTAATAGATGGTCATGTTGCAAAGGGGCAAACTCTAAAGAAATATTAGGCGCTTCTTGATAGATACGTGGTAAAGCAAAAGGCAAAATGGTCTGCATCGCATAATCTGTTGTAGCAATGGTAAAACGCTGATCGCACAATTCAGGTTGAAAGTCGTTTGGCGTTAATAAAATGCGTAAAGATTCTAAAGGGTCGTGCAATTGTTCATTAAGTTCAAGCGCCCGTTGGGTGGGAATTAGGTGCTGTCCTTGACGAGTAAAAAGGGGATCATTGAGTAAGTGGCGCAGTCGACCCAATACTCGGCTCATTGCTGATTGACTTAGATTCAAGCGTACCGCCGCTTTGCTGACACTTGATTCTTCTAATAAGACTTTTAATGCCACCAATAGGTTTAAATCGCGGCGATATACTTCTTCTAATTCCATAGCAACGGCTCATAGGGTCGTGGTCTGAGCCTCTATTATGCGGAAATAATCAGAAAAACACGATATATTGATTATTGTATTACCACTCCTCTTCTTCCTCCTCATTATCGGAGTCTGCCAGTTCAAACCACAAACCAATAGCAGCAGCAATTAACCCACCAAGCGCAAAAATATTAAGATCTTGTGGGCTACGAAGAACGATAGTACAAAAGGTGATCAACCCTAACAGGCAATAAATGGTTAATCTATCTCGTTGAGTCAGCATCCTTGACCTCCTAGTCCGTTAGAAGAAAGGTTAACAACTTGTTAATTACGTTACTTGATTTTTCTCACTTTGCCAAGTGATATTGATTAATTCTTATCCATCAGTATTATTGATGCCCTTAGCTACAGAGGCACAAAAAATTATGACTGCAACTTTTGATAACCCAAATCATTGCCTAGAAGCACAAGGATTACGCTGCCCAGAACCTGTAATGATGGTTCGTAAAACAGTAAGAAAAATGGCTGATGGCGAAACCCTATTAGTCTTAGCTGATGACCCATCAACCACTCGAGATATTCCGAGCTTTTGTCGTTTTATGGATCACACCTTAGTTGCGGCTGATACAGAAAATCTACCGTATCGCTACCTTATTCAAAAAGGGGTTAGCGCATAATAGCAAAAGGCAGCCTTAAGCTGCCTTTTTGTTATTCATCATAATGCTGCTGTTCAACTTTCCGTAATCGTTCAAGCTCATGGCGCAACTCACGCATCTCTTTTTTCATTGGAAGCACATACCGTACCCGCACCAAAGCATCAATGGATAAATAGGTTGTGACAATGGCTCCCACTACCATAGGTAGCCACATATCAGTCAGCACCATACCGAGGATATTTAACGCTAATGCGAAGTGAAACAACCAAAACTGACTCTGTGGAGATATTGCAAGAAAGCGGGTCATAAGGCCCTCCTAAGATTGCTTTACCAATGTCATCTTCACCATAGCATGCATGTTTTGATTGCTCCATTAACTGGTTCACATTTTATACTAAGGGATGCGGTTCCACGTGAAACAACTACATCCCCAATGCTGCTGCAACCGCTAAAACAACAAAGAGAGCAGCAGTTACTTTACGAATTAATCCAAGTGGCATTTTTTCCGCTGACAGCTTACCGATTAATACCACAGGTACATTAGCCAATAACATGCCAAGCGTTGTACCCAAAACCACCCACATCAAGGCATCATGATACTTTGCGCCAAGCATGGTTGTTGCGACTTGAGTTTTATCGCCAATCTCAGCCACAAAAAAAGCAATAAAACTGGCAAGAAATGGTCCTCGATTAGACAGAGTCTCTTCATCATCAAGTTTATCAGGCACCAAAATCCAAAGCGCCATAGCGATAAAACTTATCACTAGCACCCATTTTAAAATTTGAGGCGTTAAGTAATCAGCAACGACAACACCAAGCCAGGCAGCTAAAGCATGATTTGCTACGGTTGCTGCAAAAATCGCTAAAATGATGGGAATAGGTTTGCGATAACGGCTAGCTAGCATTAAAGAGAGTAATTGGGTTTTATCACCAATTTCAGCTAAGGCAACCGTTGTTATAGATATTGCTAGTACACTCACGACAGGCTCTTTGGGGTGAGAATTATTATTAGAACCAATAGTAAAACTCGCACACCCCACCCCGGTTTATGCGGTCTTACCTATGGTCTTGCCAAACCCAAAACAGTCACATTCACCATGAAGATTTTGCTTCAATTATGTTGATGAATGTCTACTCTAGTCTTATTGCAACACTAGATTAGAGGCTACTCCCCAAAGGAGCGAGCATGATATCAAAGCCAATAGTTGACTGTAAAGGTCATGTTTATGGCAAAAAAAACCGCAGTCTTAACAACTGCGGTTTTTCTCACAATAAACTCGTCAATTAGCCAAGAGGACTCATTACGATCTGTACTCGACGGTTTTCCGCACGACCAGCAGCGGTGCTGTTTGTTGCGATAGGGCTTGCTTCGCCCATACCTTGAGAAACCACACGGTTTGCTGCAACACCTTGACGAATTAAATAATTACCTACTTCGGCCGCACGTACTTGAGATAGACGTTGGTTATAAGATGCAGCACCTGTGCTATCGGTGAAACCGTATACGTTTAGCTGAGTCTTGTTATACTCTTTTGCAACAAGTGCAACATTGTGTAGCGCATTCATTGCACGCTGATTTAGTGTTGTTTGATCCACACCGAATGTAATTTCGTTTGGCATGTTTAACACAATGTTATTGCCGTTACGTGTAACAGTAATACCTGAAGATGCTAATTGCTTGCGAAGTTTTGCCGCTTGCACATCCATGTAATAACCGATACCACCACCTAGAGCAGCACCTGATGCAGCACCAATCAATGCACCTTTACCACGATCGTGTTTACTTGAAGAAGCGACACCAATTGCTGCACCTGCAAGAGCACCAATAATTGAGCCACTGGTTGCGTCAGCCGTTTGTGATTCACCCGTATATGGGTTTACTGTTGAACAACCAGTCATAGTCATCGCAGCAATAACTGAGATCACTGCAGCGCGCACCCACTTGTTCGATGCGTTAGATACATTGTTAGCCATGATTAATAGATTCCGTGTTTTCGACCCTCTCACTTTCGTGAGAAAACTGAGGTTAATAGCATAAACGCTACAATAAAACAGCGGGCAGTTTAATCAACAATCCATCAAATCACATCAAAATTTTGTCAAATATTCACCATTTCAATATCTATCAAAATAAATTGGTCAATATTTTTGTCAAAAGCGAGCTGGGATGAATAAAAAACACCCACGAACTCTACTCGCTGGTCGCCATGCAAGGTATACTGGATAGTTATTACTTTAATCCACTAATCTCGCGAAGCTGACAATGCATAAATACGACATTAAAACCTTTCAGGGCATGATCCTCGCGCTGCAGGATTACTGGGGCCAACAAGGTTGTACCATCGTACAACCATTAGATATGGAAGTCGGTGCAGGTACCTCTCACCCAATGACATGTCTACGAGCTCTAGGTCCAGAGCCTATTGCAACAGCGTACGTTCAACCATCTCGTCGTCCAACTGACGGTCGTTATGGTGAAAACCCAAACCGTCTTCAGCACTACTACCAATTTCAGGTAATGCTAAAGCCTTCTCCAGATAATATTCAAGAGCTATACCTTGGCTCTCTAGAAGCACTTGGTATCGATACTCAAATTCACGATATCCGCTTTGTTGAAGATAACTGGGAAAACCCAACACTTGGTGCTTGGGGTCTTGGCTGGGAAGTATGGCTAAACGGTATGGAAGTAACTCAGTTTACTTACTTCCAGCAGGTTGGTGGCCTAGAGTGTAAACCAGTAACAGGTGAGATCACTTACGGTATCGAACGTCTTGCAATGTACATTCAAGGTGTTGACTCAGTATACGACCTAGTATGGACTGATGGCCCACTAGGTAAAGTAACTTACGGTGATATCTTCCACCAAAACGAAGTTGAGCAATCGACTTACAACTTCGAACATGCCGATGTTGATTTCCTATTTACTTTCTTCGATCAAAACGAGAAAGAGTGTCAACAACTGCTTGAGTTGGAAACGCCATTACCACTTCCTGCTTACGAGCGCATCCTAAAAGCCGCTCACGCATTTAACCTATTAGATGCACGTAAAGCAATTTCGGTAACTGAGCGTCAACGCTACATTCTGCGTATCCGTAACCTAACTAAGCAGGTTGCAGAAGCTTATTACGCATCACGTGAAGCTCTTGGCTTCCCTATGTGCAAAAAAGATAAGTAAGGGATAGTCATGACAGAACGTAATTTCCTAATTGAGCTAGGTACAGAAGAGCTACCACCAAAAGCACTTCGTACTCTGGCTGAAGCTTTTGCTGCTAACTTTGAAGCAGAACTAAAAGCTGCAGATCTAGCGCACGATGGCATTGAGTGGTTTGCGGCTCCTCGCCGTTTAGCTCTTAAAGTTAATGCGCTGGCTGAAAACCAACCAGATAAAATTGTAGAAAAGCGTGGTCCGGCTATCGCTTCTGCTTTTGATGCTGACGGTAACCCAACGAAAGCAGCACAAGGCTGGGCTCGTGGTAATGGTATTACTGTAGAGCAAGCTGAACGTCTGGTAACAGACAAAGGCGAATGGCTACTGTTCAAGCAAGAAGTTAAAGGCCAAGAAGCAAAAGCGCTACTTCCTGAACTTGCTGCAAATGCACTAGCTAAGCTACCAATTCCAAAACCAATGCGTTGGGGCGATAAAGAAACGCAATTTATTCGTCCAGTGAAAACTCTAACCATGCTGCTTGGTGATGAGCTTGTTGAAGGCACTATTCTTGGTG
>X339_White_beaked_Dolphin__coassemble_894_pt1 | contig 11725 bp, 8 predicted proteins | sample X339_White_beaked_Dolphin__metabat2_high_PE_003 | metagenome-assembled genome bin X339_White_beaked_Dolphin | reverse complement strand
CAATCTTTGGTTCTTGGACAGCTCCATTTGTTGCAGCCTTTACTGCTTTAGCATGCTTCACCTCTCTTGGTTCTTGGATGATGCTTGTTGGAGAGGCTGGTAAACGTGCAGCAAATGACGGCAACTTCCCTGCGATCTTTGGTGAAACAGATAAGAATGGAGTGGCTAAGAAAGGTCTTATTTTAGCGTCAACAATGATGACTGTACTTATGATTGTTATCACACTATTTAGCTCAGGTGATAGCCATGCTTCAAGTCTATTTAATGTCTTAACGACCGATGCAGTACTGTTAACAATGCTTCCTTACTTCTACTCAGCAGTTAACCTTATTCGCTACGAAGGTATGACAACCCGAAATGTATTCGTCATGTTGTTCTCTGGTATCGCTTGTATCTTCTGCTTCATTGCTCTAATTGGCGCAGACCCATCAGCGCTTGCAGGAACATTCGTTGTCTCACTAGCCATCTTTATCTTCTACGCTCGTAAACTTGGCTTCCGTCAGCATCTACAACTTGAGCAGCAAGAAAAAGCTCATACGGCTCACTAATAACAAGCTTCAAAACATAATCGTAAAAGATTCTATTTTACTAATTTTCAAGGCGCATTTCACACCTCCTAATTTGAGTGGTGCGCCTTTGTTCACCCTGGAGATATTCAAATGAATACCATTGCCATTTTAAATAACTTAGGTGTATTTTTTAAAAAGTACCCTGTGCAGGAATTGGAACAAGCGTTATCAGCTCTAGGTTACAACGTGATCTATCCAGTTGATGACAAAGACTTAATTAAATTACTCGAAATGAACCCTCGTATTTGCGGTGTGATTTTCGACTGGGATACTTACTCACTAGATCTGTGCCAACAAATTAGTGATGTGAACGATAAGCTTCCGCTCTATTCTTTTGCCAATGAAGCATCGACTCTTGATATTAAATTATCAGATCTTCGCCTTAACATTTACTTCTTTGAATATTGCCTTGGTAGTGCTTCAGATATTGCTCATAAAATTAATCAAGCAACAGAAGACTACAAAGACAGTATTTTACCACCACTAACAAAAGCATTATTTAAATATGTAGATGATGCAAAATATACTTTCTGTACTCCAGGTCACATGGGGGGAACTGCGTTTAATAAGAGCCCTGTAGGTAGTATTTTTTACGATTTCTATGGCGCAAATACTTTTAAGGCTGATATTTCGATTTCAATGCCTGAACTGGGTTCTCTTCTTGATCACTCAGGCCCTCATAAAGAAGCTGAAGAATACATTGCACGTACCTTTAATGCGGATCGTTCTTATATCGTAACTAACGGTACTTCTACTGCAAACAAAATTGTTGGTATGTTCTCAGCACCAGCTGGAAGCACAGTACTGGTTGACCGTAACTGTCATAAATCACTGACTCATATGATGATGATGTCAGATGTAGTACCTATTTATTTCCGCCCTACCCGTAATGCATACGGTATTCTAGGTGGCATACCTAAAAGTGAATTTAGCCGTGAAGTGATTGCTGAAAAAGTTGCGAAAACACCAGGTGCCACTCAACCTAACTATGCAGTAGTGACTAACTCTACTTACGATGGCCTGTTCTATAACACGCAATTTATTAAAGAGTCTCTAGATACTAAATTTATTCACTTTGATAGTGCTTGGGTTCCTTATACTAACTTCAACCCTATTTACGATGGTAAGTGTGGTATGAGTGGTGAGGCAATACCTGGCAAAGTATTCTACGAAACTCAATCAACACATAAACTGTTAGCCGCATTCTCACAGGCTTCAATGATTCATGTAAAAGGTGAAATTGAAGAGGAATCTTTCAACGAAGCCTTTATGATGCACACATCGACTTCACCACAGTACGGTATTGTTGCTTCAACTGAGATTTCTGCTGCTATGATGCGAGGCAATACAGGCCGTAAATTAATTCAAGATTCTATTGATCGCGCAATTCGTTTTCGTAAAGAGATCAAAAAACTACGTACAGAAGCTGACTCTTGGTTCTTTGATGTTTGGCAGCCAGAAAACATTGATACCACCGAGTGTTGGCCACTAGATCCAAAAGATTCATGGCATGGATTTAAAGATGTCGATGAAGATCATATGTATCTAGATCCGATCAAAGTGACACTACTTACTCCAGGAATGAAAGAAGATGGCTCATTAGACGACTCAGGCATTCCAGCCTCTATTGTAGCTAAATTCCTTGATGAGCATGGTATCGTCGTAGAGAAAACAGGCCCTTATAGTATGCTATTCCTGTTCTCTATTGGTATCGATAAACCCAAAGCAATGCAGTTACTTCGTGCATTGACTGAATTTAAACGTGGTTATGATCTCAACTTGAAGATCAAATCATTCCTACCATCATTGTATGCAGAAGATCCTCAGTTCTACGCAGATATGCGAGTTCAAGATCTGGCTCAAGGTATCCATGATTTAACAATTAAGTACCAATTACCAGAGTTAATGTACAAAGCATTTGATATTCTGCCTGAAATGAAAATGACGCCACATCAAGCATGGCAACAAGAGCTTCGAGGTCAAGTTCGCGAAATACCACTATCTGAAATGGTGAATGAGATCAGTGCCAATATGATTCTTCCATATCCTCCAGGCGTACCACTAGTACTTCCAGGTGAAATGGTGACAGAAGAGTCTCGTCCAGTATTAGACTTCCTTGAAATGCTGTGTGAAATTGGTAATCACTACCCAGGCTTTGAAACAGATATTCATGGCGTATACAGTGTAGATGGTATTTATAAGGTTAAAGTCATTAAATAATAAAGTGTAAGTATACGTACTTCTCTAGTTTGGCATATCAGTTCGCTGGTATGCCTTTTTTTGTATTAAGACATTCGATAAGAAAATTGGGGGACTTAAACCCGCTTTCCATTGATTGATGACAAGGCGAAAAGCGAACTTAAGAATTTTGGGGATGTTAGAAACAACAAAGCCCCGACATGTGTCGAGGCTCTGTCTTAGAAACTGGTGCCCGGGGCCGGACTTGAACCGGCACAGTTATTCACCGGCGGATTTTGAATCCGCTGCGTCTACCAATTTCGCCACCCGGGCTGATGTGGTTCATTATACGCAGAAGTGATGTTGGCGCAAGAAGAAAAAACAAATTTTCTTTTAAAGATCACCTGTTTGCTGATTATTCAATCAAGATGAAACAAAAAGCCAAACTTCGATGCAATAACTAGCAGTAAAAAAGTCTGGGGTCTATGAAATACCCTATTTTGCTGTGCGCCAGCCTTATCACACTTTCCTGCTATGGATTTCTTCTACTCCTATCACACTCATTACTATTGCTCATTCATCCCATAGATCATCCTTGCTATATTCGGCACGCAAATTAACACAATAGACAGAGAGCGCCATGAAGAAAAAACACCATACCGCAGCATCAAATATAACTTCAACTCAGTATCCAAGCTTATTTCGTCGTTTAGGCGCATGGCTTTATGACACGTTAATTGTTGCCGCTCTTCTTATGCTCGCTGGCGGTATCGCTATGGCTGTTGTCGCCCTTTTATTACACCTTAATATATTGGATATGGGAACATACCCTGATGTAAGTAGTTACTTAAGCACCCATCCGACAGCTGGCGCTCTTTATACAAGTTATTTAGCCATTGTTATTATTGGTTTCTATGGCTATTTTTGGGTACGTGGAGGGCAAACACTCGGAATGAAAGCGTGGAAGTTGAAGTTACAAAATAAAGATGGTTCCAATATTCGTGTTGCGCAGGCTTGTATTCGGATGGGCACCTCTGCATTCGGCCTTGGTAATTTACTGGCACCATTTAGTAAAGAGAAACAGTCATTTCAGGATCTCATGGCTGAATGTGAAATGATCGTCACTCACTAATTTTGATCATCTAACTTATTTAGGCAAAGAAAAAGGAGCCAACCATTAGGCTCCTTTTTTGTTTATCTCTTATAGTTTACGTTTTAGCAGATAAATCGTAATAGCTAAGAACACCATACTTGGTGCCAACGCCCCTATTACTGGTGGTAATCGATATACCTGGCTCATTGGTCCAAAGACTTCGTTTGAAATATAAAACGCAAAACCAAAGATAACGCCCGATAGTACCCTCGCACCCATGGTTACACTTCGTAGTGGACCAAAAACAAATGATAGAGCCAATAGCATCATTACCGCGATAGATACAGGTTGTAACGCTTTGCGCCAAAACGCTAACTCATAACGTGATGCATCTTGCTTAGACTCTTTTAAATACTGAACGTAATTGTATACCCCAGATAAAGAAAGCTCTTCTGGTTTTACTGTCACGATCGCTAACTTATCGGGTGTAAGCGTAGTCTGCCAATCCAGTGTTGGATATTTAGTTTCTTTGATCTCAATGGGTGCAAAATCTGTCACGGTAACATCTTTTAGTGACCAGCCTTTTTCAGCGTTATATTGCGCTTTTTCAGCAAAGACACTTTGAGTTAACTTGTCTTTACCGTTAAATTCCCAAATATTGATCCCATCCAATTCTTTCTGCTCATGAACTCGGGCGATATAAATAAAATCGTTACCATCTTTTGCCCACACGCCACTTTGAACCGATAGCATATTGCCGCCAGAGGTCCAGAATGTACGCAGATCACGAGCCGCTTTTTGTGCTTGAGGCGCGCCCCATTGACCTAATAACATCACCATCAGTATTAATGGCACTGCCGTTTTTAATGTTGATAAGCCAATATCTAATTTAGAGAAGCCCGCCGCTTGCATAACAACAAGTTCAGAGCTTGATGCCAGCATACCTAAGCCAATCAGAGCACCAAGTAATACTGCCATTGGAAAGAACATTTCGATATCACGCGGAACACTTAACAGAACGAAGATAAGCGCATTCCATAAATCATAAGTCCCTTGTCCAACTTTTCGTAACTGCTCAACGTATTTAATGATGGCAGAAAGTCCAACCAAGGTAGACAGAGTTAATGCTGTGGTTCCGATAATAGTTCGACCAATGTACCAGTCTAAAATCTTAAACATTAACCACGTCTCCGTACTTTATCTCTTAATTTACGCACAGGAAGCGTATCCCAACAGTTAAGCGCTACGCCAACAAACAATATCACTAAGTTAATCGACCATAACCCGATCATTGGAGGTAATGTGCCATCTTCTAAAGCCGATTTACCTGCACTAATGGCAAGGAAATAGGCTAGATAAATCAATACTGCTGGAATCAATTTCGCAAACCGACCTTGACGAGGATTCACTGCAGAAAGTGGAACCACGACCATAGTTAGTAAAGGTATACAAAGAATCAGAGACATACGCCATTGAAACTCAGCTTGAGCTTCAGGCTCTGCACGCTGCATTAACTCAAGTGTTGGCATTGCATCCCAATCGCGACGCTCTTCTTTTACTTTTCGCTGGCCAATAACGGCTTGATAGCCTTCAAAGTCAGTAATGGAGTAATCAAGACGCGTAGGTATCCCTTCATAGCGAGTACCATCTTTAAGATCCAATATTTGACGACCATCTTTGTGTTCGCTGACATAACCATGATCGGCCACCAGCACACTTGGGCGAATACTATCTTTACCCTTTAGCTGAGCAACGAATACATGCTTAAGTGTTTTACCTTTATCGGTAATATCATTCACAAAGACAACACCTTGACCATTCGGTGCTGCTTGGAATTGACCTTTAACCAACAGATCTAAGCCAGAATCTGCTTTCACCGACTCCATCACTTGCGCTTCTTTTTCTGCCGCCCAAGGCGATAACCAAAGAGCGTTAAAGGTTGCTAAGGCTCCGGTAATTAAGGCTAAACTCAGTGCCGCTCGTAATAGAAATTTATTTCCCATACCAGTGGCATTCATTACCGTAATCTCACTTTCCGCATATAAACGACCAAAAGTGAGCAAAATTCCGATATACAGACTTAATGGCAACATTAGTAGTGCCATAGACGGCATATAAAGCCCCATTAGTGTTGTAATCAAATCACTGGGGATTGAGCCATCGGTCGCATCGGCTAGGATGCGAATAAATTTCTGACTGATGAAGACAAGAAAAAGGACGAAAAGAACCGCAAATTGGCTTTTTAATGTCTCACGTGTCAAATACCTAACAATAATCACGCTTTATATACCCATAGAAAACTTGTTTTTTTGCCAGAATCACTATAGTTTTTCGGTTAATCAGTTATTTTTTAATCTTTCGGCTAAATAGAAGCCTGCACTTTAATCCTATACCGAATCACCGGTTCAGCAAGTAAGTGCGGTATTATCCATCATTTAGCTTTAATTGTCTTTATAGGATGTTAGGAGTACGCATGGAGTTCAGTGTTAAAAGTGGTAGCCCCGAGAAACAGCGCAGTGCCTGTATCGTAGTCGGTGTCTTTGAACCACGCCGCCTATCTCCAATCGCAGAACAACTTGATAAAATCAGTGATGGTTATATCAGTTCACTATTGCGCCGTGGAGATCTGGAAGGCAAACCAGGCCAGATGCTACTACTTCACCATGTACCAAATATTTTATCAGAGCGCGTGCTTTTAGTTGGTTGTGGTAAAGAACGTGAGCTTGATGAACGCCAATACAAACAAATCATCAAGAAAACCATCAGCACCCTTAACGAAACTGGCTCAATGGAAGCGGTATGCTTTTTAACTGAGCTACACGTTAAAGGTCGTGATACATACTGGAAAGTTCGTCAAGCAGTCGAAACCACGAAAGACAGTCTGTACACATTCAACCAATTTAAAAGCAATAAACCAGAAACACGTCGCCCTCTTCGCAAGTTAGTCTTTAACGTACCAACTCGCCGCGAACTGTCTCTAGGTGAACGCGCTATCAACCATGGCCTTTCTATTTCATCAGGCGTAAAAGCCGCGAAAGACCTTGGCAATATGCCACCTAATGTTGCTAATCCTGCTTATCTTGCCTCTCAAGCTCGCCGTTTAGCCGATGATTTTGACACCGTAACAGCAAAAATTATCGGTGAACAAGAGATGCAAACCCTTGGTATGACTTCTTATCTTGCTGTTGGCCAAGGGTCGAAAAACGAAGCTATGATGTCAATCATCGAGTACAAAGGCAACCCTGATCCAGAAGCAAAACCAATTGTTTTAGTAGGTAAAGGTCTCACTTTTGACTCAGGTGGTATCTCAATCAAGCCAAGTGCACAAATGGATGAGATGAAGTACGACATGTGTGGTGCGGCAACTGTCTTTGGTGCCATGAAAGCCCTTGCTAAGCTTAACCTACCAATTAACGTTGTTGGTGTACTTGCTGGTTGTGAAAATATGCCAGGTGGTGGTGCATACCGTCCAGGTGATATCTTAACAACGATGTCAGGTCAGACCGTTGAAGTACTCAATACCGATGCTGAAGGTCGCTTAGTACTTTGTGATGCCTTAACTTATGTTGAGCGTTTTGAGCCAGAGTGCGTCGTTGACGTTGCGACCTTAACAGGCGCTTGCGTGGTGGCTCTTGGTCATCATATCAGTGGTCTAATGGGTAACCATAATCCTCTGGCTCACGAGTTGATTAATGCCTCAGAACAAGCTGGCGATCGTGCATGGCGTCTACCGCTAGCAGAAGAATATCAAGAGCAAATCGCAAGCCCATTTGCTGATATGGCAAATATTGGCTCGCCTGGCGCTGGTACTATTACCGCAGGTTGCTTCCTATCTCGCTTTACTAAGAAATACAACTGGGCTCACCTAGATATTGCAGGTACAGCATGGAAAGGCGGAGCAAACAAAGGGGCAACAGGTCGTCCTGTACCTTTACTTGTTCAATTCCTTCTAAACCGTGCAGGCCAAGAGTTGGTTGAATAATCAATATTAAAACTACACCTTAGCAAATCGATAAGATTGTAGTGCATCACCAAAGGGGCCTTGTGGTCCCTTTGTTTTAAGTACAATTGTTTGAGAGCAATGTTATGACTCATGCTACATTTTATATTATTGATGAACAGAATCAGGCTGAAGACTCTTTATTTCAGCTTCATTTTGCTTGTCAGCAAGCAGTGATGAGTTATCGCCAAGGTTATCGAGTTTATCTATTAGCTGAAGATAAAAGTCAGGCTGAACAAATAGATGAATATTTGTGGCAACAAGAGCCTGATAATTTTGTTCCTCATAATCTATTAGGAGAAGGCCCTCGAGGAGGAGCTCCAGTAGAGATAGGTTGGGGACAATTACGGCATAGTGGTCGACGAAATGTGCTAATAAATTTGGCAAAAAATGCACCAACTTTTGCCGTAACCTTTGTACAAGTGGTAGACTTTGTCCCTTGCGATGAAAAACTTAAGCAATTGGCACGTGAACGCTACAAGATTTATCGCCTTGCTGGCATTCAGTTAACAACAGCCAATGCTGTTGATACGCCCTAAATTCCACATAGATCCTTCTAAGAGCGCTATGGAAAAGACATATAATCCACAATCAATCGAACAAGCGCTGTATCAGCGCTGGGAAGAGGCTGGTTATTTCAAGCCTCATGGTGACACATCTAAAGATGCTTACAGCATTATGATCCCGCCACCAAACGTCACAGGTAGCCTACACATGGGTCACGCGTTCCAAGATACTATCATGGACACCTTGATCCGTTGCGAGCGTATGAAAGGCAAAAACACCCTATGGCAAGTCGGTACCGACCACGCAGGTATCGCGACCCAAATGGTTGTGGAGCGTAAGATTGCAGCTGAAGAAGGCAAAACAAAGCATGACTACGGCCGTGACGCTTTCATTGATAAAATCTGGGAATGGAAAGGCGAATCTGGTGGCACGATCACTAAACAGCTTCGTCGCCTAGGTGCATCAGTTGACTGGGACCGCGAACGTTTCACTATGGACGCAGGTCTGTCTAACGCAGTACAAGAAGTGTTTGTTCGTCTATACGAAGAAGACTTAATTTACCGCGGTAAGCGTCTAGTAAACTGGGATCCAAAACTACACACTGCGATCTCAGACCTAGAAGTTGAAAACAAAGATACAAAAGGCCATATGTGGCACTTCCGCTATCCTCTTGCTGATGGCGTGAAAACAGCAGATGGCAAAGACTATATTGTTGTTGCAACAACTCGTCCAGAAACCATGCTGGGTGATACAGGTGTTGCAGTTAACCCAGAAGATCCTCGTTACAAAGATCTGATCGGTAAAGACATCATTCTACCTATCGTAGGCCGTCGTATTCCAATTGTTGGTGATGAACACGCAGACATGGAAAAAGGCACAGGTTGTGTGAAAATCACACCAGCTCACGACTTTAACGACTACGAAGTAGGTAAACGTCATAGCTTGCCTATGATCAATATCCTAACGTTCAATGCTGATATTCGTGATGCCGCTGAAGTGTTCAACACTAATGGTGAACCAAGCGACGCATACAGCACTGAACTGCCAGCGAAATACCATGGCATGTAGCGTTTTGCAGCTCGTAAAGCTATCGTGGCAGAATTTGATGAACTAGGCCTACTAGAAGAGATCAAAGATCACGATCTACAAGTACCATATGGCGACCGTGGTGGCGTGGTTATCGAACCAATGCTAACTGACCAATGGTATGTACGTGCAGCCCCGCTAGCAAAACCTGCCGTAGAAGCGGTAGAAAATGGCTATATCAAGTTTGTACCTAAGCAGTACGAAAACATGTACTTCTCTTGGATGCGTGACATTCAAGACTGGTGTATCTCTCGCCAGCTATGGTGGGGTCACCGTATCCCTGCATGGTACGACAACGACGGCAATGTATACGTAGGTCGTACAGAAGAAGAAGTTCGCGAGAATAACAATCTTGCACCTGTGGTTGTACTTCGCCAAGACGACGATGTACTTGATACTTGGTTCTCTTCTGCATTATGGACTTTCGGTACTCAAGGCTGGCCAGAAAATACCATTGATCTTAAGACCTTCCACCCATCAGATGTGTTGGTAACAGGTTTTGACATCATCTTCTTCTGGGTTGCTCGTATGATCATGATGACCATGCACTTCTGTAAAGATGAAGACGGTAAAGCACAAGTTCCATTTAAAACTGTTTATGTTACCGGTCTTATCCGTGATGAAAACGGCGATAAAATGTCTAAGTCTAAGGGTAACGTACTTGACCCTATCGACATGATCGACGGTATTGATCTTGAATCTCTTGTTGCTAAGCGTACTGGTAACATGATGCAGCCACAACTTGCGGCGAAGATCGAGAAAAACACTCGTAAGACATTTGAAAATGGTATCGAACCATACGGTACTGATGCATTACGCTTCACTCTAGCGGCAATGGCTTCAACTGGTCGTGATATCAACTGGGATATGAAGCGCCTTGAGGGTTACCGTAACTTCTGTAACAAACTATGGAACGCAAGTCGTTACGTATTGATGAACACAGAAGATCAGGATTGTGGTTTTGCTGCAGGTAGCGAGCTTGAATACTCTCTTGCAGACAAGTGGATCGAATCTCAGTTTGAACTAGCTGCGAAAGAGTTTAATGCTCATATCGACAACTTCCGTCTAGATATGGCAGCAAACACGCTATACGAATTCATCTGGAACCAATTCTGTGACTGGTACCTAGAGCTAACTAAACCAGTTCTATGGAAAGGCTCTGAAGCGCAACAACGTGCTACTCGCCGTACCTTAATCACTGTACTTGAGAAGACTCTTCGTCTTGCACATCCAGTGCTACCTTACATCACTGAAACTATCTGGCAAAGTGTGAAGCCACTAGTGGACGGTGTAGAAGGCGATACTATCATGCTACAAGCATTGCCTCAGTACGATGAAAATAATTTCGATGCTAAAGCTCTAGCTGATATCGAATGGGTGAAAGGCTTTATCACAAGTATCCGTAACCTACGTGCGGAATACGATATTGCGCCAAGCAAACCATTAGATGTAATGCTAAAAGCATCTGATGCCCAAGACGCAGCACGCCTTGAAGCAAACCGTACTGTTCTAATGTCTCTTGCAAAACTTGAGTCACTAAACGTACTAGCAGCAGGTGCAGAAACTCCAGCATGTGCGACAGCTCTTGTGGGTAAATCAGAGCTAATGATCCCAATGGCAGGTCTTATCGATAAAGATGCAGAGCTTGCTCGTCTAGCAAAAGAAATTGCGAAGACTGAAGGTGAAATCAAGCGTATCGAAGGTAAGCTAGGTAACGAAGGTTTTGTAGCTAAAGCTCCAGAAGCTGTTATCGCTAAAGAGCGTGAGAAGCTAACGGGTTACCAAGAAGCACTAGCAAAACTTGCTGAACAAAAAGAGACTATCGCAGCGCTATAATCGGCCTCGATAATTTCTAAAACAAAAACCGATGGCTTAGGCTGTCGGTTTTTTTATATCTTAATAAACCTATAACTTGATCAAGACCTTTCCCTTTCTATCTTATTTCATAGCTAACACCTATCAATAGAATTAAAAAAATCAAATATCTTTATTTCTTAATATTGGCCATACTTCAATCATCAAGAGAGAGGGATAAATAATGAAAAAGACAATCAGCTTTGCAGCAATACATTTTACTGTGGCATTTAGCGTCGCTTATATCTTAACGGGAGATATTATTTTAGGTAGTTTGATTGCCATGATTGAGCCCATGGTCAATACCGTTGCTTTCTACTTCCATGAAAAAGTGTGGCAACTAAAACATCTGAAACAGTCGGCCTTTAGTGCTCCAAGTAAAAAATGTCAACGATCATTAAAATTTGATCCACTTTTTAACTGATTCCGATCAACCAA
>X339_White_beaked_Dolphin__coassemble_889_pt1 | contig 12010 bp, 9 predicted proteins | sample X339_White_beaked_Dolphin__metabat2_high_PE_003 | metagenome-assembled genome bin X339_White_beaked_Dolphin | reverse complement strand
CATGTAATGATACCGGAGCCGATAATATTCATTTGGTTTATGGCCACGGTGGCGATCAAATGAAACAAGTACTAAGCCAAGAGCAAGTAGAGTGGGTTCTACAAGCCGAACAACTTGGTACTGGTCATGCTGTTAACCAAGCGACACCTAATCTAGCTGACGATGAACAAGTTCTGATTTTGTACGGAGACGTTCCACTTATCAGTCAAACCACGCTAGAAAACCTTCTTGATGCTCAACCTGCTGGTGGTATCGCGCTACTGACCGTTGTTCTAGATGATCCAACTGGCTACGGTCGTATTGTGCGTCGTAATGGCCCTGTTGTTGCAATCGTTGAACAAAAAGATGCGACTGAAGAGCAAAAGCTAATTAAAGAAATCAACACGGGTGTGATGGTTGTTAGCGGCGGCGATCTGAAGCGTTGGTTATCAGCATTGAAAAACGATAACGCGCAAGGTGAGTACTACTTAACCGATATTATTGCAGCTGCACACGAAGAAGGTCGTGCTGTTGAAGCCGTACACCCTGAAAAAGCCATTGAAGTTGAAGGCGTAAACAACCGTATTCAATTGGCTCGTTTAGAGCGTGCTTTCCAGGCGATGCAAGCAGAGCGCCTATTAGAACAAGGCGTGATGTTGCGAGATCCTGCTCGTTTCGATCTGCGCGGTGACCTACAGTGCGGTACTGATGTTGAAATTGATGTTAATGTGATTATCGAAGGCTCTGTTTCTTTGGGTAATAACGTTGTTATTGGTGCTGGCTGTGTATTAAAAGACTGTGAGATTGACGATAACACTGAGATCCGTCCATACAGTGTTATTGAAGGCGCAACAGTAGGTGAAGATTGTTCTGTTGGCCCATTTACCCGTCTGCGCCCTGGTGCTGAACTGATGCGTGATGCCCACGTAGGTAACTTTGTTGAAATGAAACAAGCGCGTCTTGGTGAAGGTTCAAAAGCGGGCCACTTAACCTATTTAGGCGATGCAGAGATTGGTGCAAATGTTAACATCGGTGCAGGTACTATCACTTGTAACTACGATGGCGCTAATAAATTTAAGACTGAGATCGCAGATGATGTTTTTGTCGGCTCTGATACTCAGCTGATTGCTCCTGTGAAAGTTGGTAAAGGCGCAACGATTGGTGCTGGCTCTACCATTAACAAAGACGTTAATGATGGTGAGTTGGTGATCACCCGCGCTCCAATGCGAAATATTCAAGGCTGGAAGCGTCCAGTTAAGAAGTAATAAGTTTTTAACTGAAACTTTTATAAAAGGCAGGTATATCACCTGCCTTTTTTATTGATTACACTTAGACTAACAAGATAACGGCTTCTATCTTATGAGAATCTTATCTTTTTTTCGCAGATCTCTGGCTCTTAACATTGATCTATAAGTTTTACTCCTGCTAAAATAAGTTTCGAATCGAAACTTAAAGTTATCGAATCTGAATTATGTCAAAACGAAATACTCAGCAACGTCGTCACGCTATTGTGACTCTAGTTAATGAACAAGGCGAAGTCAGTGTCGACAAACTAGCCGAACAGTTTGCGACTTCTGAAGTCACTATTCGTAAAGATCTTGCGGCATTAGAAAATAATGGCTTATTGCTTCGTCGTTATGGTGGGGCCATTGCAATGCCCTCTGAGATTATGACTGATGATTCAGAAGATAAAGTTTCGGTTCAAAAGGTAGCCATCGCTCAAGAAGCAGAAAAACGCATTCGTGATCATAATCGTATTATCGTTGACAGTGGCAGTACAACCGCAGCCTTAATCAGTTTGCTGGGTCGAAAGCAAGGGTTGATCGTGATGACAAACTCATTACAGGTTGCCAATGCATTAAATGAGTTAGAAAACGAGCCTACGTTACTGATGACTGGTGGAACATGGGATCCGCATTCAGAGTCCTTTCAAGGCCAAGTGGCTGAGTCGGTACTGCGTTCTTACGATTTTGATCAGCTATTTATTGGTGCCGACGGTATTGATATTGCACGAGGAACGACAACCTTTAACGAGTTAATTGGGCTAAGCCGAGTTATGGCTGAAGTCTCTCGCGAGGTTGTGGTTATGGTGGAATCGAGCAAGATTGGACGAAAGATCCCGAATCTAGAGATTCCATGGAGCAACATCAATACGGTTATTACCGATAGTGGATTGAGTGATACGGCAAAACAACAAATTGAACAACATGGGGTGCAAGTGATTCGCGCCCCTGAATAGCAGTAACAGGAGTCGATATGTGTGGGATTGTTGGTGCAGTAGCACAGCGTGATGTGGCAGAAATCTTGGTAGATGGTCTGCGTCGTTTAGAATACCGAGGTTATGATTCTGCTGGTATCGCTGTGATCGACAGTGAGCACCAGCTACATCGCGTTCGTCGACTAGGTAAAGTCCAAATGTTGGCAGATGCCTTAGAGCAACAGCCTCTTGCAGGCGGTACGGGTATTGCTCACACTCGTTGGGCAACCCATGGTGAGCCGTCAGAAGCAAATGCTCATCCCCACACTTCGGGCGATATCGCTCTTGTTCACAACGGCATTATAGAAAACCACGAAGCATTGCGTATCCTACTTCAGCAACGTGGCTATGAATTTCAATCTCAAACGGATACTGAAGTTATTGCGCATCTTGTTCATTGGGAGCTTGCACAAAGTGGCTCTCTATTGGAAGCGGTACAGAAAACAGTAGCTCAACTTGAAGGCGCATATGGTACTGTGGTTATGGATCGCCGTGATAATGAGCGTGTGGTTGTCGCTCGTTCTGGTAGTCCATTGGTCATTGGTCTAGGTGTTGGTGAAAACTTTATTGCCTCTGATCAACTCGCCCTACTTAACGTTACTCGTCGGTTCATTTTCTTAGAAGAAGGTGATGTAGCCGAAATTACTCGTCGAGATATCGCTATTTTTGATGAGGCTGGCCAAGCGGTACAACGTGAAATCCATGAGTCCACTGTCGAGCATGATGCTGCAGATAAAGGTCAGTATCGCCATTACATGCAAAAAGAGATCTATGAACAGCCAAGTGCATTAATTAATACGATGGAAGGTCGTATTCGTAACAATAGCGTTGTGGTTGAAAGTATTGGCACTGGTGCTAAAGAGATTTTAAATAAAGTTGAGCATATCCAAATTGTGGCTTGTGGTACTTCTTACAATGCAGGCATGGTTGCTCGTTATTGGTTTGAAGCGATGACAGGCGTAAGCTGTGATGTTGAGATTGCTTCTGAGTTTCGTTACCGCAAATTTGTTACCCGCCCAAATAGTTTATTAATCACTTTATCTCAGTCAGGTGAAACTGCCGATACCCTAGCCGCCCTTCGTTTGGCCAAAGAGAAAGGCTATATGGCAGCAATGACTATTTGTAATGTGGCAGGTTCCTCATTAGTTCGTGAATCCGATTTGGCCTTTATGACCCGAGCTGGTGCGGAAATTGGTGTTGCATCAACAAAAGCATTCACCACACAGCTTATTGCCCTACTGATGTTGGTAACGGCATTAGGTAAAGAAAAAGGTGCGATTGATTCTGAGCTGGAAGCTAAAATTGTTCATGCGATGCAGCAACTACCAAGCTATATTGAAAAAGCACTCGCATTTGATAAGCCCATTGAAGCATTAGCAGAAGATTTTGCCGATAAGCATCACGCACTATTTTTAGGCCGTGGTGAGTTTTACCCAATTGCAGTAGAAGCCTCTTTAAAGTTAAAAGAGATCTCTTACATTCACGCAGAAGCGTATGCTGCGGGTGAACTAAAGCATGGCCCATTAGCGTTAATTGATGCTGATATGCCAGTCATTGTGGTTGCACCTACCAACGATTTACTTGAGAAACTTAAATCTAATATCGAGGAAGTTCGCGCGCGCGGTGGTCTATTGTATGTTTTTGCTGACAACGAAGCAGGCTTTGAAGCGAGTGAAGGAATGAAGATCATCACCATGCCAAAAGTTGATGAGATTATCGCTCCTATTTTCTACACGATCCCAATGCAATTACTGTCGTACCATGTTGCCCTTATTAAGGGAACAGATGTTGATCAGCCTCGTAATTTAGCGAAAGCCGTTACGGTAGAGTAATTCCTAACTCGCTTATATTGAGATATTTATCATTATGGCAGATACTGTTTTTTCAGTAGCTGCCTTTTTTATGTCTAGATTTTTTTGCTCGCATTTTGCGGTGCAATTTTTAAATTACGACAGAATTCACAGTTATTTACGTCATATTTTCAGCTAACTAATTGAATGCACTATTCTCATTGATTGGAACAATGTATGCATTAGTTGTCATGAAGAGATTATCTTAGGGAGTAGATGCTTCATGACTGATAACAAAGTAACAATTGCTTCGAGAATCAAGGAAGCTCGAGAGTGGAAAGGGTTAACTCAAGTGTATATGGCGCAACGACTTGAGGTCGCAAGGCAAACCTACCTCGATTTAGAAACTGGCAAGACAGAGCCTAAAGTACGTTTATTGGCAGAAATATCACACATTACTGAACGTCCATTGACATGGTTTGTGTATGGTGATGAAGGCACAGAAATGCTGGAAAGTGAATACCGTGAAGAACTGGATCGCTTATTACAGTATTTTAGTCGTTTGCCTCACTCTGCCCGTCATTTGATATTACAACAAAGTCTTCAATTAGCAGGGTTTATGGCAGAGTATACTCGAGCCTTAACTCATAAAAAATAAGCAAAAAAGTATGAGTCTTGATGCTGTGTAATTGATAGTTTTGCTTGTATATCTATGTAGGCATATTTTTTTTGTGTTTGCCTATGTTGGGTTACATGGAAAGCGACGTATCACATTTTAAGTTCGAATTCCGTGATCTTATTCTTATTAGCGTCATAATTTGTTTTTTACGGCAACATCTTTGTCATAGTGACTCTCAACTATTACACCTTGTTTGCTGCCAATAACGATAAATGTTGATGGTAATTAGATGGATAATTCAAAATCACGTATAGCAGCTAAAATTCGCGAAGCCCGAGAGGGGAAAGAGATCACTCAAGTGGGTATGGCGAAAACCTTAGGTATTGCCCGTCAAACTTATTTAGATTTAGAGTCAGGAAAGACTGAACCACGTATTTCTACCTTAGTTGAAATTGCACAGCTAACAGGTCGACCTTTAACTTGGTTTGTTTTTGATGATGAAGAAAAGGTAATGGGTGATGAGCATAGCGAAATCCAAGAGTTATTAAATCTCTTTGGCCAAGTACCAAGTCAAGTTCGCTCTCAACTCATCAAGCATAACAAAGAGTTTATCTCTTGCTGGTTAGACTATATTACGGCTTTAAAGCGCCGTTAATGATGAATACATAAAAAACAGCGACCATTGCGTCGCTGTTTTTTTATCGGTTGGATAATGACTCTGGGTTGTGAGATTAACGCTGAGCTAAGAAGAAACGGTAAGCTGGGTTGTCTGTTTCATCTTTCCAGTGATAACCTAATTCGCGTAAGTAACTGGTAAAAGAGAGTAAGTCTTTATCATCAAGCTCAAAACCACACAGCACTCGCCCATAATCAGCACCGTGGTTGCGGTAGTTAAATAAGCTGATATTCCAGTGAGTGCCCAAGGTGTTAAGAAACTTAATCAGTGCGCCTGGATATTCTGGAAACTCAAAACTGTACAGTCGTTCTTTTAAGGCATTAGCGGGTTTGCCTCCAATCATATAACGAATATGAACTTTGGCCATTTCATCATCTGAGAGATCCACCACGGGATAACCGCCTTTTCGTAGTTCTGTAATGATTGCATCTAACTCTTCCTGCCCTTGGAGCAAGCGAACCCCAACAAAAATATTCGCCAGTTGGTTATGGTTATAACGGTAGTTAAATTCAGTGACTGCCCGACCGCCTAATAGACGACAGAAATCAAGAAACGCACCAGGCCGCTCAGGAATGGTTACCGCCAATAGCCCTTCTCGCTTTTCTCCTAATTCACAACGTTCGGATACATAGCGTAAACCATGGAAGTTAAGGTTTGCCCCTGACAGTACCGCGGCCAGTTGTTGTTGGGTTAATTGATATTGCTCAGCGTATTTTTTTAAACCCGCTAACGATAACGCTCCCGAAGGCTCAGCAATAGCTCGGGTATCTTCAAAGATATCTTTAACCGCAGCACAGATTTCATCGCTACTGACGGTAATAACTCCATCAAGAAACTGCTGGCACAGTCTAAATGTTTCATCGCCAATACGTTTAACAGCCACGCCATCAGCAAACATTCCGACTTGATCTAAAGTGACGGGCTTGCCAGCATCTAGCGCCGCATTAAGGCTGGCGGAATCTTCGGCTTCGACGCCAATCACTTTGATTTCAGGCATCAGTTGCTTAACTAATACGGCAACGCCTGCTGCTAACCCACCACCACCGACAGGAACAAAGATATAATCTAGGTGACCATTTTGCTGAATTAACTCTAATCCTATGGTGCCCTGTCCTGCGATGATTTGAGGGTGATCAAATGGAGGAATAAAGGTGTAACCGTGCTGTTGCGATAATTGTTGAGCGTGAGTCTTGGCTTCATCGAAATTGCTGCCATGCAAGATAACATCCCCGCCAAAGCCTCGTACCGCACTGACCTTGATATCGGGTGTGGTTAATGGCATTACGATGATGGCAGGAACGCCCAGCTTTTGGGCCGATAGAGCCAAGCCTTGTGCATGGTTACCTGCCGATGCTGCGATCACTCCAGCTTGTTTTTGCTCATGGCTAAGTTGTGCCATCATATTGTAAGCGCCACGCAGTTTAAACGAATGCACTGGTTGGCGGTCTTCGCGCTTAAGTCCAATATGATTACCCAGTCTGGTACTGAGTCGCTCCATGGTTTGCAAAGGGGTGACTTGAGCTACTTCATAAACGGGCGCTTTTAGGATCTGGCGTAAATAGTCTGATCCTTGTAGTGGTGAGGGGTTGGCCTCAATAACATCTGCTTGGCTCATGCTACTCTCCCAATTTCGATTTATCTCGCACAGCGCCTTTATCGGCACTGGTCGCTAGATTGGCGTAAGCTTTAAGAGCAAATGAGACTTGGCGTTGACGATCGATTGGTTTCCAACCTCGCTGTTCGGTTTGCTCGCGACGTTGAGCCAATTGCAAGGGGTCAACATTTAACTCAATGGTGCGGTTGGGGATATCTATATTGATGTTATCGCCATTTTCAATGAGACCGATAGTGCCGCCATTCGCTGCTTCTGGGGAAACATGACCAATAGATAAGCCACTGGTACCACCGGAGAAACGCCCATCGGTGATCAGCGCACAAGATTTACTAAGGCCCATAGATTTTAAATAAGTGGTTGGGTAAAGCATCTCTTGCATACCCGGACCGCCTTTTGGGCCTTCATAGCGAATAACAACCACATCCCCTGCTTTGACTTCGCCTCCTAAAATGCCTTCCACCGCACTTTCTTGGCTTTCAAAGACGATGGCAGGTCCACTGAATGTTAAGCAAGACTCATCTACCCCCGCAGTTTTAACAATGCAGCCATCTAGAGCCATATTGCCAAACAGTACAGCTAGGCCGCCATCTTGACTGTAAGCATCTTGTTGGCGACGAATACAACCCAATTGACGATCATCATCGACCTTATCCCAACGACAAGATTGTGAGAAAGCCTCTGTAGTGCGGATCCCAGCTGGACCTGCACGATAAAAGTCAATGATTGCCGGATCTTGAGTTTGCGTGATATCAAATTGGCGTAAGCTATCTGCGACGGTTTGGCCAAGCACATTCACGCATTGATTATTGAGCAACCCGGCTCTATCTAATTCCCCTAAAATGCCATAGACGCCGCCTGCGCGATGGACATCTTCCATATGGTATTGCTGGGTTGAGGGGGCGACTTTACAGAGATGAGGAACCTGACGGCTCATGCGGTCAATATCATTCATTGTAAAATCGACTTCACCTTCTTGTGCAGCTGCTAACAAATGTAACACTGTGTTGGTTGAGCCGCCCATGGCGATATCTAAGGCCATGGCATTTTCAAATGCGGCTTTATTGGCAATATTACGAGGAAGGGCTTGGGGATCATCTTGTTCGTAGTAGCGTTTTGTTAGTTCAACAATACGACGACCAGCGTTAAGAAAGAGTTGTTTGCGATCGCTGTGGGTTGCAAGGAGAGAGCCATTGCCTGGTTGGCTTAGTCCGAGAGCTTCTGTTAAGCAGTTCATGGAGTTAGCGGTAAACATACCAGAACATGATCCGCAGGTTGGGCAGGCGGATCGTTCGATCTGCTCACTTTGGGCATCAGATACATTAGGATCTGCACCTTGGATCATCGCATCAACCAGATCCAACTTGATAATTTGATCGGACAGTTGGGTTTTTCCTGCTTCCATCGGTCCACCAGAGACAAAAATAACGGGAATATTAAGGCGCAGCGAAGCCATAAGCATTCCTGGGGTGATTTTGTCACAGTTAGAGATACAAACCATGGCATCAGCACAGTGAGCATTAACCATATATTCAACAGAATCAGCAATTAGCTCTCTTGATGGCAAAGAATACAGCATACCACCATGACCCATTGCTATACCGTCATCAACTGCTATGGTATTGAACTCTTTTGCAATGCCTCCAGCTTGCTCAATCTCTTTTGCAACCAATTGTCCTAAGTCTTTAAGATGTACGTGACCTGGTACAAACTGGGTAAATGAGTTTACAACGGCAATAATCGGCTTACCAAAATCTTCATCCTTCACCCCGGTTGCACGCCAAAGTGCACGGGCTCCAGCCATATTTCGGCCATGGGTTGTGGTGGCTGAGCGATATGTCGGCATAGGTTTCCATCCTTGTTACAACTGTCCTAAAGCTGAGGGGTGATTGCCCTCAGCACATTAATTTCTAGCTTATGGGTGATAGCTCATAAGTTATAGCGTATTGGGTCTCTTACTGCTCGTTGACATAATCAAGCCAGCCCCACTTATCTTCTGTGGTGCCATTAAATAAGCCAAAAAACGCCTCTTGCATGACTTTAGTGACAGGCCCTCGTTTGCCAACGCCGACGGTAATTTGATCAACGCTGCGCACTGGCACAATTTCTGCTGCGGTTCCTGTCATAAAGACTTCATCTGCTAAATACAGCGCTTCACGAGCAATGTTTTCTTCCCTAACCTCATAGCCTAACTCTTTGGCTAAGGTCATGATGGTGTCACGGGTAATACCGGGCAGAATTGAACCTGTTGCTGGTGGGGTTGAGATGATGCCATTGCGCACCACAAAGAGGTTTTCTCCCGCACCTTCAGAAATATAGCCTTCTACATTGAGCGCAATACCTTCAGCATAACCGTGACGACGAGCTTCACCACCCACCAATAATGATGAAAGATAGTTTCCTCCAGCCTTGGCTGCGGTTGGAATAGTGTTAGGTGCTGCACGGTGCCAACTGGAAATCATCGCATCGACGCCATTTTCTAGCGCTTCATCTCCAAGGTAAGCACCCCAAGGGAAGGCGGCAATGATCAGTTCCATTTCAGTATTTGGTGGAGGACAAACGCCAAGACCGACATTACCCACATAAGCGAGAGGACGTATGTAGGCCGATTCTAGCTTGTTAGTGCGTAGGGTTGCTCGACAGTGTTCCATCAGCTCATCAACACTGTAGTTAATGGGAAAACGGTAGATTTTTGCTGAATTTTTCAGACGCTCCATGTGCTCTCTATGACGAAATACCGCCGGACCTTGCGGCGTGTTATAACAGCGGATCCCTTCAAAAACGGACGTACCGTAATGCATTGCATGGGTGAGGACGTGGACATTCGCATCTGCCCAAGCCACCATTTCACCATTAAACCAAATATAATCTGCGGTATTGGCCATCTGTATTTTCCTTCCTTAAAAATATAAGCATCCTGCAGTTTAGAGAGCAGGTTCATTTGTGGTGATTAGCGCACTTTCAACGTGGCGAATGTCCCATAATTTTTCAACTTGATGAATGAGCGTCGTAATCGGTCGAATACTGTCGACAATGATTTCAATGCTGGCGACCTTACTGGTTTGATTTTGAGTCGCCGTGACTTTTTTGATAATAAAACCGCGGTGACGAATCACTCTTAAAACACGCTCTAGTAATACGGGTTTATCGTCGGCAGTAATGGTTAATACATATCTATCCATGGTTAAGTATTCTCCAGCATATCTTGGTTAGCAGCGCCTGGTGGAACCAAAGGCCAAACATTGTCTTGTTCTGAGATGACTACTTCCAGCAAATAAGGTCCCTTGCTTTGTAGTAGAGTCTCTAATGCGCCCTCTATGTCTTCTTTACGGCTAATGGTTTGTCCATCAATGGCAAAGGCTTTCGCTAATGCGACGAAGTCAGGGTTATCATCTAAAATCGTTTCACTATAGCGGCCATCAAAGAACAGAGATTGCCACTGTCTAACCATGCCCAGACGTTGGTTATTTAATAGAATTATTTTTACTGGCAATTGCTTGCGTTTAATGGTGCCAAGCTCTTGTACGTTCATCATAAAAGAGCCATCACCTGTAATGAGAACCACATCATCGTGCGGTCTTGCTATTTGGGCTCCAATGGCGGCAGGAAGTCCAAATCCCATGGTGCCAAGGCCCGCTGATGATAAAAAGTTTTCTGGTGATCTTGGTTGAATGTGTTGTGCTGCCCACATTTGGTGTTGGCCCACATCGGTTGCAATAACCGTATTCTCGACCATCTTATCGGATAAGTTCTTAAGCAGAGCAGGGGCATAAATACGCTCACCAGGATGGTCATATCGCCATTTAAATTTAGTCCGTAATTGCTGGCAGTGCTCAAGCCACTCGGAAATATCTGAGCCCAGCTCTAATTGAGGGAGAACCGCTTGAACTTCACCTTGTAATGCAATATTAGCTTGGCGCAGTTTATTAATTTCTGCCGCATCAATATCAAGATGGATAACTTTGGCGTGAGGAGCAAATGTATCGAGCTTTCCTGTGACGCGATCATCGAAACGAGCCCCTACCACCAACAATAGGTCGCATTCTTGCACCACTAAGTTTGCGGCGCGTGTGCCGTGCATCCCAAGCATGCCTAAATAGTACGGATGATGACGTTCAATGGTGCCGAGCCCTTTTAAAGTACTCACTGCTGGCATTGGATTATGCTGATGAAATTGACGAACCACTTGAGTGGCATGAGCTATTTGGACACCACCACCCACATAAAGAACGGGTCTTTGTGCCTGAGATAATAACTGCTGTGCCGCCATAATTTGTTCATTGGCCGCAATCGGTGGTGCTGGTGGCTGAAAATGATAGGTAGTGGGATCGGGCACTTCGGCAAGTTGTACATCTTTAGCGATATCAACTAACACGGGGCCTGGACGGCCTGATGTTGCCACCACAAAGGCTTCAGCAAGAATATTGGCAAGCTCATCAATATCAGTAACAAGATAGCTGTGTTTGCAGCAAGCTAAAGACATACCGATCACATCCATTTCTTGAAAAGCATCAGTACCGATATGGGAGCTGGCAACTTGTCCGGTAATGGCGACCAGTGGTACGGAATCTAGAAAGGCATCAGCAAGACCAGTGACTAAGTTGGTCGCTCCCGGTCCTGAGGTTGCCATGCACACTGCGACATGCTGAGTTGATCTGGCCATGCCAATAGCAGCCATGGCAGCCCCTTGTTCATGGCGACACAGAATGTGCTCAACACCGCCATCATAGAGAGCATCATAGATTGGCATGATCGCCCCACCTGGATAGCCAAAAACGGTGGTGATTCCCTGTTGTTGTAGTGCCTTTACGACTAACTCGGCCCCTGTCATCGCTGCTCCTTATCCGTGAATATGCGACGTCACTCTGTCCATAGTGTTGAAAAAAAAGCCCCCGTAAGAGATCTTGCGGGGGCTTTGCGTTGTTGTGTTTGTTGCTATTTTACGCCTAGCATTCCCCGTCGCGGTGAAATAATCACCTCGATGACGACGTTAATGAGAATGAGTAGGTTTGATGTAAATAGCATTAACTGTCTGTCCAGTTTTTATTGTTTATTTGTTGTACTAACTAAGTGATAT
>X339_White_beaked_Dolphin__coassemble_888_pt1 | contig 12054 bp, 12 predicted proteins | sample X339_White_beaked_Dolphin__metabat2_high_PE_003 | metagenome-assembled genome bin X339_White_beaked_Dolphin | reverse complement strand
CATTCGGCCATCTCCTAGCGCTTAGATTCAGTAATTTGTACTTTTTTGCGAAAACGGTAACGCTTATCACTGATCGCAAAGACACCACCAATTGCCATTAGTAATGCGCCAAACCACATCCAGTTTACAAATGGCTTGTAGTAAATACGAACGGCCCAAGTACCATCACCTAGTTTTTCACCCATCGCAACATAGAGGTCACGCGTAATGCCACTATCAATTGCCGCTTCTGTCATCATAGAACCTGCAACCGTGTAGATGCGCTTTTCTGCATGAAGTGTTGTTACCATGATATTGTTTTTACTGATCTTAAAGTCAGCAACATAACCATCATAGTTAGAACCATCTGCATCACGAAGACCTGCAAAGTAGAAATCGTAGCCCTTCACATTCACGCTTTGACCTGGTGCTAGACGAACATCACGTTCTAAATCGTAATTTGAAACCAGTGTAATACCGATAATCGAAACCGCTAGACCAATATGACCAAAGACCATTGCCCAGTGGCTACGACCTAGTTTACCTAAACCTTCAACTAAGCTATGACGGTGAGTTGCACGCTCATACAATTCAAAACCATGCAAAATCACAATCCAAGCAGCCATCCACATGCCCAGTACTGCTAGCGGCTCAACTGTGCTTGCAAATAGATAAATTGAACCAAAGGCAAAAATAACAGATGCAATCGCAGAGATAATAAGTGGCTTTTTGATCTTAGAAATATTGTCACGTTTCCAGCGAACCAGAGGCCCAATACCCAGAACAAAAGCAAATGGCACCATCAACCATGTAAACAACGTATTGAAGAACGGTTCACCAATCGAAACAGAACCTAGACCCAACTGCTTATGTACTAGCGGTAGCAAAGTACCGATAAGAACCACAAGTAAACCAGTAACTAATAAGATGTTGTTGGCAAATAGCATGTTTTCACGAGAGAACAGACTATAGTTACCGCGCGAACGAATTTGTGCACCTCGTAGAGCATACAGCAGTAATGAACCACCGATAACTACAACAAGGAAGCCAAGAATAAACATGCCGCGAGAAGGATCTGAGGCAAATGCGTGCACAGAAACCAAAACGCCAGAACGAACAAGGAAAGTACCCAGTAAGCTTAAAGAGAATGCAGCAATAGCAAGCAGAACTGTCCACGCTTTAAATGTGCCGCGCTTTTCTGTTACCGACAGTGAGTGCATCAGTGCGGTACCTGCCAACCAAGGCATGAAAGATGCATTTTCTACTGGATCCCAGAACCACCAGCCGCCCCAACCTAGTTCGTAGTATGCCCACCAAGAACCAAGTGCGATACCAAGAGTTAAGAATGACCATGCAGCAATAGTCCAAGGACGAGACCAACGAGCCCATGCCGTATCCAAACGACCTGTCATCAGTGAAGCAATAGCGAAAGCAAAAGCAACAGAGAAGCCAACATAACCCATGTACAACATAGGTGGGTGGATAATCAAACCCGGATCTTGAAGCAGAGGATTAAGATCGCGGCCTTGAACAGGGAAGAAAGGCAGTGTTCGTAAAAATGGGTTTGAAGTTAGGATAATAAACAGTAGAAAACCTACAGAAATCATACCCATAACAGCAAGTACACGAGATACTGACTCTAACGGCATACCTTTACTTAAACGAGCAACCGCAGCCGCCCATGCTGATTGGATAAATACCCATAACAGTAAAGAGCCTTCATGGGAGCCCCATACTGCAGTAATACGGTAATACCATGGCAGTAAACTGGTTGAGTTACTTGCAACATAGGTTACAGTAAAGTCATTGCTATAAAATGACCAGCACAGTGAAACAAAGGAGCCGAGCAGCATCAAAAATACGCCATAGGTTAAAGGACGAGCCATGCGCATCATTGCTTGGTTACCGACAGAGGCACCATAGAGAGGGTAAATGCTGACTAAGGCGGATAACCCTAGTGCAGCGATAAGAGCAAACAGCCCTAATTCAGGGATCATGTATTACTTACCTTGTAGTTGTTCTTCGGTGTATTGAAGACGTGTGTGATTCTTCTTCATTGCATCAGCAACTTCAGGTGGCATGTAGTTTTCATCGTGTTTAGCCAGTACTTCACTTGCTTGCACGGTTGTAGGGTTAACTAACACACCTTGAGCCACAATACCCTGCCCTTCACGGAAAAGATCAGGCAAGATACCATCATAGATAACCGTTACTTTCGGACCAACATCTTCCACTTCAAAGCTGACTTTTAATGACTCAGGATCGCGTTTAAGAGACCCTTTCACCACCATACCACCGATACGTAAACGTTGACCTACTTCTGGTTTGGTACCATCTGGTTTACCGTTAACTAATTCAGTTGGAGTATAGAACAGATCCATATTTTGATTTAGGGCATACAACATTAGACCAACTGTTGCGCTTAAACCAATTAGAATCGCTATAACAATCGTTAGACGCTTCTTACGTCTTGGGTTCATAGAGTATTCTCCAATTTTTTCGCTTTCTTAATGCGTTCTTCACGAGCCATTTTGTTTTTAATATCGGCCAGTAAACGACGTTTTTTTCGCAAGCTTGAAACTAAAATCCACAGCAACGCTAATAGTGAAATACCATAGCCACTCCATACGTAGCCTGCATACCCACCCATAGCGAGAAAATCACTAAACGAATCAAAATGCATAATTACCTCACTTCACCAATTCACGAACCCAAGGGCGGTGGCTTTCACGTAATAGGATCTCATTACGCAAACTGATCATTGTGACCACACCAAAGAAAAACGCATAGCCAAAGATATTAAGAAGCAGAGGCCACAACATATCGGTGCTCATAGAGGGTTTAGCGAATTTAGTAATAGTTGCACCTTGGTGTAGAGTGTTCCACCACTCCACCGAGAAATGGATAATTGGAATATTGATCACCCCAACAATCGCCAGTAAGCCCGCAGCCTTTGCTGCTGTCTTATGGTCATCAAATGCGTTATAAAGCGCAATAACACCTAGGTATAAGAAAAGAAGAATTAACTCAGAAGTGAGGCGAGCATCCCAAACCCACCAAGTTCCCCACATTGGCTTACCCCAGACCGCACCGGTAAATAATGCGATAAAAGTAAATACCGCACCAACAGGCGCCATTGCGGCAGCGGCCATATCAGATAGACGAATTTGCCATACTAAGCCAATAAAAGCAGCAATCGCCATCGACACATAAGCACCCATAGACCAAATAGCGGCGGGAACATGCCAATAGATCAGACGGAAACTGTCACCTTGTTGGTAATCGGTTGGCGCAAACATTAAGCCCCAAATGGTACCAACTAAGATTAATGAGAAGGCTAACACAGAGAACCAAGGCAACAATGTACCGCATAGCTGGTAGCATCGTTCAGGTTTTGCGTAGGGATGTAACCACTTCCACATAATGTACTCTACCCAAATTGATGGTTATAAATTAATTGTGATAAAACGTATTCTAATGATCGAGTTACTGTAACCATAATTTCACTATGGTTTATATCAGGATAAAACCTCAACTCGCTCACCATAATCATTGAATTGACTAGCGCTGAATTGCACATTCATCCTTAAGCCAAAACAGCAAAAGCTCAGATACTATTTATTCTAGTCTCTGAGCTTCAGTCATCGTCAATTCACACTAATTCGAAGTGATGCTGCAATAGCAAACGGAGCCATGGTAGCCGAACCCACTAGCATTGCTCCCATTAATGCTAACTGTCCGTTATAAGCCATACCAAGGCTGGCGGCATCAATCGCTGAAGTTGCAAATATAAGCACAGGTATATAAAGCGGTAATATGAGCAAGCTCAATAAAACCCCACCTTTTCGCAAACCAACAGTTAAAGCGACACCAATGGCTCCAACAAAACTTAATGTTGGTGTACCAAGTAATAGCGTCAGTACCACCGCAAGCCAAGTCGACCAATCAAAAGACAATAAAATCGCAAGCAGTGGACTAATAATAATTAAGGGTAAGCCCGTTAGTAGCCAGTGAGCGATCACTTTGGCAAAGGCCAACACAGGCAAAGGGGTCGGCATCAACATCAGTTGCTCTAATGAACCATCGGCAAAATCATCACGAAACAGTCGTTCCATCGATAAAAGTGCCGCTAATAGTGCCGCCACCCAAACAATACCGGGAGCAATACGAGCTAGTAATTTTGGCTCTGGTCCTACCGCTAGTGGGAAAAGAGTAATAACAATAATGAAAAACCAAAGCGGATTAAAGACATCAGCCTGACGACGAAATGCAATCAACAATTCACGACGGATCACTTGAGTTATCGAAGTCAGCATAATTATTGTCCTAACTTAATCTTACGTAAGTGGTCACTATCGGTGAACATATCTTGGTGAGTTGTTAGCAGCACCATACCACCACGTTGGGCATGGGCTAAAAACAGATTCTCTAACACTTTGACGCCTTGTTTATCAATGGCAGTTAAAGGCTCATCTAATACCCAAAGTTTGTGATTGCTCAACCATAAACGAGCTAAAGCGACTCGACGTTGCTGACCTGCAGATAATTGTCCAGCTAACACATCTTCACGACCGGCTAAACCAACGTGCGCCAATGCATCCCACAAGGCTTCCTCTCCAGTTACCCGAGGAGACCCTTGTAACTCACTATCGTATTCCCATGGATGCATTGCTTGGAAAAACGCTAAATTTTCATAAGCACTGAGTTCTTTTTTAACCCCAGTGCTGTGGCCTAAAAACAGCAAATCATGATGATAATCTTCACGAGCTGTAACAATATCTTCGCCTTTCCAACGTACAACACCGTGATCAGCTCGACCTAACCCTGCAATGATTCGTAATAATGTTGTTTTACCTGCGCCGTTATGCCCTTCGATCTGCACCAATTCACCAGATGAAATCGTAAAGTTAAGGTGTTCAAACAGCATCCGCTCATCACGAATACAGGCTAAGTCTTCAATAGACAGCATAATATGTAGAAGATCCTTGGTGTTACACACAAGCGAACATCTTACCACATCCCCCTAAGATTAGGTTAGACAAGCAAAAACATGCCATCAAAACTCAGTAAGAAAATGTAAATAAAATGTATAGAATATTATCTATTCAATCGCTCTAAACTAACAGCACCCTGCTTGGATCCTAGATTTAAGCGATGACGGTGATTGTTCATTCTTATCAGAGATAGTGGCACGTTTATATATGACTACTAATGATAAAACAAGACGATAATTCCTATTGGTTTAATAGGGATATCCAAATACGTAATTTAACGGGGGAATAAAGTGAAAATTATCCCTTTAATCATAAAGTAATCATTAAAGGGATAACTGAATAGGTAGGATTAAGAGCGACGTTTTTGGCTGCGAGTCTGCTGTAAACGCATAAGTAATTCGGCTTCCGCTTTAGGTAAGTCGCATTCGCGCATTAATTCGTGCAGATCAGCACCAAGTTCTGCCATTCTACTGGCTCTAGAATACAAACGACCATCGGCATCTTGCATGCTCAGGTCAATTTGTCGATCAGAAACCACTTCCAGTTGACGGTTTAGATCCATCATTTTCTGGCTCATACCCATAGTACCGGCACGTAATTCATTCAATTGTTTAGATAAACTCTCGTTTTGTTGGCGAGAATTTTTTAATACCGTTTCAATTGCAGCAAATTTTGTTTCGTAACTTGCTCGTAATTGGCGCTCTTTACGCCATGCCACCATAGCAAAAATAAAAGCCAAACCAGCAACCGAAAGCGGTAACCATTGAAGAATTACATTAAGCATTATAGATACGCCATTTCGTCCCATTCATCGTCAGATAATAATTTATTCAAGTCGACTAAAATCAACAAATTACCATCACGATTACATACACCTTGAATAAACTTCGCACTCTCTTCAGTACCCACACTCGGCGTACTGTCGATTTCAGAACTACGAAGATAAACAACTTCTGCAACGCTGTCGACTAAAATACCAATCACTTGCTTTTCTGCTTCGATAATCACAATACGAGTGTTCTCAGAAATATCGCCAGGCATTAAGCCAAAGCGAGAGCGAGTGTCAATCACAGTTACAACGTTACCGCGAAGGTTAATAATACCTAAAACATAATCAGGAGCACCAGGTACAGGCGCAATTTCGGAGTAACGTAACACTTCACGCACTTGCATTACGTTAATACCATAGGTTTCATCTTCTAATTGAAATGTAACCCATTGCAATACTTGGTCTCGATTATCGTCTTGTTGAATTTCCGCTACATTTAGCTGTGACATTTTTTATCCTCATTGGCTCTAATCATGAGTGAGTGCTTTGACGTCCCACCCTTGATTAAGCATGGTAATCATCTCACTAACATGGATCAGGGCACACATTTTTTCTTTAACCATACCAGCAAGCCAAGGCCGCTTTCCTGCTTGCTCTCGCCACTGGATATCGGTTGATAATAAGGTTTGAGTACCATGCAATTGATCGCAAGCCAATCCCCACCGACTCTCACCTAACATCACGATATATTGATAATTTTCCAGATAGTCATCATTACGAAGTTTATCGGACATTACCCAACGAGCGGTATCGACCACATCCAATTGTAATGATGGCGAACTCTGTAAACCTAAATACCACTTAGGGCGACCTAATAAATGATTCAGTTCGCCTAAGCGGTGAATTCCACCTAGCTGCTCTAATGCAACAGCAAACATGACACCGTTCACTTCAAAAAACAGAGCCTGAAAAGAAGAGGTAGTAAATTGCCCCTGCCACTCATTTATCGGCGCACTTACCTCTAATGACAATGCTTGATGTTCAGTCTCAACATCAATAAATTGCGCATCATCACGCTCTAAAGTCGGCAATGTTGCAGCAATCGGCTCGACACTATCACTGAAATCTGCAAGTATTTCAGGTTCTACAGTTGAGACAACCAATGCATCGCTGTTCTCTTCTAACTCTGGTTCAATAGCAGGTTCGATAGTGAGCTCAATCGCAGGCTCAGAATGAACATCAGCCAATGAAACCCAATGCTCATCTTGTTGCATCGACCAGGTATCTAATAATTGCTGTAATTGCAGCTGGCTCTCAGATACAGGTTCAGCCAAGATGGGCTCTGCATACTTTGGCTCAATATGAATCTGTGAACGAGAACATTTAATTAAGGTATCGGTATCGAGCCACTTTTCTTTAGAGGCTAAATGGGTTGACTCAGAATCGGCTGTGATATCTTGAGCGTTATCACAGATATCAGTATCTTCACGGTCCTTACTAATGTCAGCCGTAGTCTCTAATGGATAATGTTCAAGAGTAGACACCTTAGAATCAGGATCTTCAAAATTAAGAGTTCCAGAGTCAGGAGACTTTGAATCAAAATCCTCTGAACTTGGTTCATCCCATAATTCTTCAACAAGCAAATCACTAAAATAGTCATTTAAAGCTTGTTCACTTGATAGCGGTTTATTTGCCATGTTCCAATCGCTCTAAATGGTTAAGCAACGTTTTATAGGCAAAGACTCCACGACAACTTTTGGCATACAGCGATGGTGGCATGTGGCGTAAACTGGCATCTCGAAATTTGGTATCAATCGGTACGGCAGAAGCCCATACCTGTTCAGGATAACGCTCTTTAAGCTCTTGTAACGTTTGTAATGAAGCGTTCGTTCGTCTGTCGTACATGGTAGGAACAACACAAACGTTAAACCCAGCAGGGCGAGAACGCTGCATAATATCGAGCGTACGCATCATTCTCTCCAGCCCTTTCATGGCAAGAAACTCAGTTTGAACCGGAATCAAAATACGGTCACTGGCAGCCAATGCGTTAACCATCATCACCCCTAAAATAGGTGGACAGTCAATCAAGACATAATCGTAATCTTGCGCAAGGCTATTAAGGGCTTTTTTAACCACTAACCCCATACCACTTCGATTACCCAATACTCGATCCAATGTTGCCAGCGACATATGAGCAGGAATGATATCAATGTTTGGATAATCGGTATGGAGTATCAGCGGTTTGACTCGATCTCGGGTGATCTCGGGTAACTGAAACAGATCAAAAAGACTGGCAGTCACCGCATCGGGATCAAAATTGAGGTAGGTTGTCAGGGACGCATGAGGATCGGTATCAACCAATAATACTCGCTGCTTACGTTCACTTAATAATCCAGCCAAAGTTACGGTTGTCGTGGTTTTACCCACCCCACCTTTTTGGTTGGCGATACTCCAAACTATCAAAAAATCTCTCCCTACTCTAAACCGAGCTCAACTAAAATTCGCTCGGTAATACGATCTAAAGGGAGATCTTCGCTCGAAATGCCAGCTTTAGCAACTGCTTGAGGCATACCATAGACTACACAGCTCTCTTCATCTTGAGCCCAGATAGTCGAACCGTTAGCTTTTAGCATCCGAGCCCCTTCGCGACCATCGGCTCCCATACCCGTTAAAATAATAGAAAGCACTTTATCTTGATAAACCTTGGCTGCTGAACCGAATGTTACATCGACACACGGTTTATAATTCATTCGTTCGCCGCCATCAAGAATACGCAAACGTCCAGCGCCCACTCGGCCATCAATCATCATCTGCATACCACCAGGAGCTAGATACGCTTTACCTGGCTGTAAAATGTCACCATCTTGCGCCTCTTTAACGCTGATCTTGCACAGATTATCTAAGCGAGCAGCAAACGCAGGAGTAAATGTTGAAGGCATATGTTGAATCAGCGCAATCGGTAATGGAAAACGTGCAGGCAACTTGGTCAAAATTTTCTGTAGAGCAACTGGTCCTCCTGTTGAAGTACCTATTGCAACCAACTGATATTTTTTACCTGACGCTTTAAAACGCATCATCGGCTTATTCGCACTGGCAGGTACTGAGTGCTCCGTAATGTGAGGCTTTGCCACTTGTACACGAGCTGAGTTTGCAGATGTTGTTGCAGCCACAGTTGGCTTAGTTGTACGTAAATTGCTATGACTTGTTGAAAGTGCTGAACTCGAAATATAAGAACGAGCCGTATCGCTTAAACGTGTCGTTGCAGATGTACGAGACGTATGAACTAAACCTGACGTCAGTGTTGAGCTTACTGGTCGACGCATAAAACGGCGCTTATGGGATAATTCCACAATACGTTTTTGCAGGAGTGATACCGCTTCTTCACGGTTACGTGCGATATCCTCAAATTTCTTAGGTAGAAAATCTAATGCGCCTGCATCTAACGCATCAAGGGTCGCTTTGGCTCCCTCATGAGTTAAAGATGAAAACATCAAAATAGGGGTAGGAGCCACTTTCATGATTTCTCGAACCGCAGTAATGCCATCCATAACAGGCATTTCGATATCCATAGTGATCACATCAGGATGCAGTTGACGCGTCTGCGCAATGGCTTCTTTACCATTTGCAGCACTACCTATAACTTCTAACTTTGGATCGGCACTGATGATTTCGCTTACTCTGCGACGAAAAAAGCTTGAGTCATCTACGACTAATACTTTGATAGCCATGACGATATTCCCCTTTTTAATTGTTATTAGCGCCACAGTCTCCTATGGCGCTATTTGTTGGCGGGTGTCCCGTCTTACTTACGACCTGCGTAGTGTTTTAGCAGGTTAGGTACATCCAAAATCAATGCAATATGACCATCACTGGTGATAGTCGCCCCAGCCATACCCGGGGTGCCTTGCAATAATTCATCTAATGGCTTTATCACCACTTCTTCTTGACCAACTAAGGTATCGACTACAAAACCGATCCGTTGATGACCAATTTGGACAATCACAACATGACCATGATCGCGATCTTTATGCTCGGTATAATAACGAGGGGCTAACCAATCTTGTAAATAAAACAGAGGTACGGCTTTATCTCGCACTATGGTTGTTAACTGTCCATCAACGATATTGGTTTTACGTAAATCAAGATGGAAAATCTCATTAACACTAGCCAGTGGCAACGCAAAAGGTTGATCAGCGACACCGACCATCAAGGTTGGCAAGATAGCTAAGGTTAACGGTACTTTAATCTCAATACGCGTTCCTTTACCCATAGCAGAATCGATATGGATTGAGCCATTTAATTGGCTGATGGCTGTTTTTACCACATCCATACCCACACCACGACCAGAGATATCAGAGATCTCTTTCTTCGTCGAGAAACCCGGTGCGAAAATCAGATTATAAGCTTCATTGTCGGTTAAACGAGAAGCAGCATCACTGTCCATAATGCCACGCTCAACCGCAATGGCTCGCAATTTATTGGCATCCATTCCGTTACCATCATCTTCAATGGTTAACAGAATATGATCCCCTTCTTGCGAGGCTGACAGTAACACGGTACCGATTCTTGGTTTACCAATTCTTTCTCGAACTTCCGGCATCTCAATACCGTGATCCACTGAGTTTCTCACCAAGTGAACCAGTGGATCGGCTAAGGCTTCTACCAGGTTCTTATCCAGATCGGTCTCTTCACCTTGCATCTCAAGCACAATGTCTTTTTTCAGATGGCGAGCAAGATCTCGAACCACACGCGGGAAACGGCCAAAAACTTTCTTAATTGGCTGCATGCGCGTTTTCATTACCGCACCTTGCAGATCAGCGGTAACAACGTCTAAGTTAGCGACCGCTTTTGACATCTCTTCATCGTTACTGTTTAGCCCTAAGCTCACTAACCGATTGCGAACTAAGACTAACTCACCGACCATGTTCATAATGGTATCTAACGTTGAAGTATCAACTCGTACAGTAGTTTCAGCAGCAGGTTTACTGATCGCTTTCTCTTTTACCGCCGTTTCACGAACCGCAACAGGTTCTGCTGTTCTAATAGGAGCAACAACAGGTGTTGGTTGTGACTCTGAACGTTCAGATGAACTCACCGGTTGACTAACAGGTGCGGGCTCATCTTTCTGATCATTCATTTCTGCCACAGAACACGTTGCAGCTTCTAACTCTTGTGCTGAAGGGCCTTTACCTATGCCATGAAGTTGATCGAGTAAACGTTCAAACTCATCGTCACTCATCAACTCTTCATCGCCCGATGTCACTTCTGCTGCTGTCTGTTCATTAGCAGAATCAGCAACAATCGATGATTCTGTACCTGCAACGTTATCTTCATGACTGCTTGGGCCTTTTCCAGAACCATGCAACTCATCCAATAAGCGTTCAAATTCATCATCGGTAATATCGTTACTGTCAGATTCGATGTGTAAACGTACCACATCGCTCGGTTGAGTTGATGTCGATGCAGAATTTGATACAGGCGCTGAGGATTGTGTCACGGATGATCCTTCATTTACAGAAGGGCCTTTTCCCACGCCATGTAACTCATCGAGTAAACGTTCAAATTCATCTTGCGTGATATCATCAACACTTGAGCCAGAGGTCACGGGTTGATCCTCTTGATGAGATGATGCACTGGCGGGTACATCCACCACCACAATCTCAGGTTCAGGTTCTACCACAGGAGTCACCACAATTGGCTCTGCCACAGGATCATCACCCGGTTGACTAAAACGATGCAATGCTGCAAGTAAACTTGGGTCAGCTTGTTCTAACGGTTCACGATCTTGCACTAAAGCAAACATCACATTAATGGTGTCTAATGCTTGTAAGATGACATCCATCAACTCTGATGTTACGTGACGTTTACCGGTACGGAGCAGATCAAAGACATTTTCAGCACCGTGACAAACATCAACCAACTCAGTTAATGATAAAAATCCAGCCCCGCCTTTTACGGTATGAAAACCGCGAAAGATAGCATTGAGTAACTCGGAATTATCAGGACTGCGTTCGAGTTCAACGAGCTGCTCAGAAAGCAACTCAAGAATTTCTCCTGCTTCAATCAAAAAGTCTTGCAGGATATCTTCATCTAAATCAAAGCTCATAATGTCCTCTTAAAATCCAAGACTGGAGAGTAAATCATCAACATCATCTTGGCTCGACATAACATTGTCATGCTTTTCTGTGTTAACAATCGGTCCTTCAGCACGCAATGCCCGCTCAACTTGTTGAGCTTCTGACATTGGTCCTTGTTCTTCTAAACCAAAGGCTTTCAATATTTCAATTAATCGCTCTTCAACTTCTTGAACTA
>X339_White_beaked_Dolphin__coassemble_887_pt1 | contig 12055 bp, 13 predicted proteins | sample X339_White_beaked_Dolphin__metabat2_high_PE_003 | metagenome-assembled genome bin X339_White_beaked_Dolphin | reverse complement strand
GTTTACAAGAGCAGTTCCGTAATAAAACGGTTCAGAAGTATTATTTTGCCCTTGTGATGGGCGAGTGGAAAGCGTCGTGCAAAAAGGTAACTGCACCGCTACTGAAAAATGAAGTGAATAGCATTGTCCGAGTTAATCCAAATGGTAAACCGTCAGATACTCGATTCAAAGTTTTAGAACGCTTCCACCAGGCAACTCTAGTTCAAGCAAGCCCTGTAACTGGCCGTACGCATCAGATTCGTGTCCACTGCCAATATACTGGTCATCCAATTGCTTGGGATGATCGTTATGGTGATCCACGTTTTGATGCTTATACCAAGAAAACCGGGTTAAATCGTCTATTTTTACATGCTGCAAATATCCAATTTACTCATCCAAGCACGGATGAGGCAATGGAAATTAATGCACCAATGGAACCTAAATTAGAACGCTGCTTAGAAAAATTACGCACGATGTCTTAATCGTCCATTAATTTGATTTTTTCTCGATAAGCAGCACATCAATAAAAGGAGTACTATTAGGATACTCCTTTTGTCTTTTTAGCGTGATTGACTGGTAAGGATATCGATTCCCTCTTTTGCCAGCAGTTCACGTAGAGCAATCAAGGGTAGGCCTACTAACGTATTTGGGTCTCGTCCTTCTAAGCGCTCAAAAAGAGCAATACCTAACCCTTCGCACATAAAACTTCCCGCACAATATAGGGGCTGCTCCCGACGAACATAATGTTGGATTTCCTGCTCGGTGAGTTCTCGAAAATGTACGTGGAAAGGTTCACAGAGACTGTGGCACTCTCCCGATTGAGCATTATATAAAGCAAGGCCGGTGTAAAAGGTAATAGTTTGTCCACTTGCTTGTTTGAGTTGTTGACACGCTTTTTCTTCGGTTAAAGGCTTGCCAATGATTTTCCCATCAATAACACAGACCTGATCTGAGCCTATAATAAGGTGTGTGGGATAATCTTTTGCGCATGCTTTTGCTTTTTCTTGAGCTAGGCGCAATACCAATTGTTGTGCAGTTTCGTTCTCTTGAGCTGTTTCATCAATATTTGGACTGGCTACTTCAAAAGGGTAACCAAATTTTTTGAGTAAAGCTTGGCGATATGTTGAGGTCGAAGCTAAAAGTAACGGTTGAGGCATAACAATCCTTACTAGAACGTAATGTTGTCTGAGTATCAATGGTGAGGGAGTGTACCTAAGTTTTGACTTTGAGATAAAGAGAATCTTTAAAGCAGTTTCTGATTGAACTCCGAAGTGATGAGGTGTATTTTTGCCTCGATTTTAAATTGGCAGTGATGGGTCTTTCTAATCTGGTTTTTTTCTAACCAAGTGCATGACTCGTTAACAATTAATTTAATTTTGCGATGGATTATGTTGTCATAGCGAGTTTGAGCTTTTGATCAGTACGATTATTGACTAAAAGCTGTTAATTCGGACACATTTCCTTTGACTCAAACAGACTATAAGGCTAATATTCGCGCCCTATGCAAAAGGTAAAATTGCCGCTGAAGGTCGATCCAGTTCGCGCAGCTCAGAAAAAACTCGATTATGATGGCATCATCACTATCGGAAATCTGAAGCGTTTAGCTGAATCCACTGATGGCGTAATAAGTGATGCAAACGTCACCTTGTCTTTTGATTTGGACCAACGTCGTATTCCTTTTATGCGCGGAAGTGCAGAAGTTGAAGTGATGTTGACCTGTCAGCGATGTCAGGAAGAATTTCAGCACACAATCAGTGTTGAATTCTGTTATAGTCCAGTTCGCAATATGAATGCGGAAGACGAGCTACCGGAAGCCTATGAGCCGGCTCAAGTCGACGAAAATGGCGAGATCAACCTAGTTGAACTTATCGAAGATGAGATGATTCTAGAATTACCTCAAGTTGCTATGCACGATGATGCTAACTGTAATGTTGGTTCAGCGAACATGTCTTTTGGTGAGATCCCCGTTGCTGATGAGCGTCCGAATCCGTTTGCAGTATTGAAAAATCTTAAGAAGTGAAAATTTAACAGGAGTAGGGTTAATGGCCGTACAAAAGAGCAAGAAATCACGCGCAGCACGTGGTATGCGTCGTTCTCACGATGCACTAACAACTGCAGCACTATCTGTAGACGCTGTAAGTGGTGAAACTCACCTACGTCACCACATGACTGCTGACGGTTTCTACCGTGGCCGTAAGGTTATCAACAAGTAAGGTTGAACCTTTATGGGTCTAACCGTTGCACTCGATGCAATGGGCGGGGATTTCGGTCCTCAAGTAACAGTGCCTGCCGTTGTGCAGGCACTGTTGCACTTCCCGGAGCTCAAAGTAACCTTATTCGGTGATCAGAGTGCGATCACTACACAGCTGACTCTCCTAAACCAACTCAACCATCCTCGAATTACCATTGTGCATAGCAATAGCGCTATTGCAAATGATGCTCGACCTTCTCAAGCATTACGCCGAAGCCATGGTTCTTCTATGAGAATGGCTCTTGAAGCTGTCTCTGAAGGTAACGCTGACGCTTGTGTCAGTGCTGGCAATACTGGTGCACTAATGGCACTGTCTCGATATATCCTCAAACAATTACCTGGCATCGATCGTCCCGCTCTAGTTTCTGCTATTCCAACTGCTGCAGCCACTAAAACTTGGATTCTTGATCTAGGGGCAAATGTTTCGTGTGATTCCGACACATTATTCCAGTTTGCGGTAATGGGAGCCGTTTTAGCAGAGCAGTGGTTATCTGGTAAACCTCGCGTCGCTTTACTTAATATTGGTGAAGAAGAAATCAAAGGCAATGATTTAGTCAAACGTTGTGCTGAAATGTTAAGTCAGTGTGATGATATTGACTACATTGGCTATATAGAAGGCGATAAGCTTTATTCTGGATTAGCTGATGTTATCGTCTGTGATGGCTTTGTCGGAAACGTTAGTCTAAAAACCAGTGAAGGGGTGGCTCATCTCTTTATTGACCGGATTCGCCAAGCCGTAGGAACCAGTAAGTTTAAACAAATTCTTGCCAAATGGTTGTTTAGTGACCTATTTGACAGCCTCAAGCAGTTGAACCCCGACCAGTATAATGGGGCAAGTCTGTTAGGATTGCGTGGTATTGTAGTAAAAAGCCATGGAAGTGCAGATATAACCGCATTTACCAACGCAATCAGTGAAGCGGTGTACGAGGTTGAACGACAAATACCAACAAAAATCAGTAACCGTTTGGAAGAAGTCTTACTCGAGAGGCACTATTAGTCTTCATGTATAGCAAAATTTTAGGTACAGGCAGCTACCTGCCAGCTCAAGTTCGTACTAACGCTGACTTAGAGCAAATGGTAGAAACGAATGACGAGTGGATTGTTGCGCGTACTGGTATTCGTGAGCGTCGTATCGCTAACACCGAAGAAACCGTCGCAGTCATGGGATATCAAGCATCATTAAATGCAATTGATATGGCCGGTATTGCCAAAGAAGATATCGATCTTATTATCATGGCAACATCCAGTGCGAGTCACTCTTTCCCTTCTGCTGCATGTCAGGTTCAGGGAATGCTCGATATTAAAGGCTGTCCAGCATTTGATCTGTCTGCGGCATGTTCTGGCTTTATGTATGCACTGAGCATTGCCGATCAACACATTAAAACCGGCATGGCGAAAAATGTGTTGGTAATTGGTGCTGATGCATTGTCGCATAAATGTGATCCAACTGATCGTTCAACAATCATCTTATTTGGTGATGCTGCAGGTGCGGTTGTTGTTGGTGCAAGTGAAGAGCCGGGTATTTTATCGACTCATATCCATGCTGATGGTCATTTTGGTGGCCTGCTAAGTCTTGGTATTCCTGAGCATGGTGAAGATTTTAGCGATGATAACTGGCTATATATGGCTGGTAATGAAGTATTTAAAGTTGCGGTAACTCAGTTATCAAACTTAGTTAAAGATACTCTTGCTGCAAATAATATGGATAAATCTGAGCTAGATTGGTTAGTTCCTCACCAGGCTAATTTACGTATTATTTCAGCCACAGCGAAGAAATTATCTATGTCTTTAGACCAAGTTGTTGTGACATTAGATCGCCACGGTAATACTTCAGCTGCAACAGTGCCAACTGCATTGGATGAAGCTGTTCGTGATGGTCGTATCCAACGTGGTCAGACGTTATTACTCGAAGCCTTTGGTGGTGGTTTTACCTGGGGCTCTGCACTGGTTAAGTTTTAACTGGTTGCTAAATTCATGGATGCTGTGCCGCTTTTTAACCTTGATTTTAATCAGTTGGCACAGTAGATAATATTTCAAGCTGCTTATTTTACGATGAAGTAACAGGCAGTTAAATCAATAAGGATTCTCGAATGTCTAAGTTCGCGATTGTTTTTCCAGGTCAAGGTTCTCAAGCTGTAGGTATGCTTGCTGAACTGGCTGAGCAGTTTCCAATTGTTCAAGCGACATTTGCCGAAGCATCTGAAGTTCTAGGTTACGACCTATGGGCTCTAGTTCAAAATGGTCCTGCTGAAGATCTTAATCAAACGCATCGTACTCAGCCAGCATTATTAACCGCTTCTGTTGCAATTTGGCGTGTATGGCAAGAGAAAGGTGGTGAGCAACCAACTGTTCTTGCTGGCCATAGCTTAGGTGAGTACTCTGCACTTGTATGCGCGGGCGTTATTGATTTTAAAGAAGCAGTTAAGTTAGTTGAACTACGTGGTCAATTAATGCAAGAAGCAGTGCCTGCGGGTGTTGGTGCGATGTCTGCAATTATTGGTCTAGATAATGATGCTATTGCAAAAGCGTGTGCTGATGCGGCAGAAGATCAGGTATGTTCGCCTGTAAACTTTAACTCTCCAGGTCAAGTTGTTATCGCGGGTAACAAAGAAGCCGTTGATAGAGCAAATGCTTTGTGTAAAGAAGCCGGTGCTAAACGAGCACTACTTCTACCAGTTTCAGTTCCATCTCATTGTGAACTAATGAAGCCTGCTGCTGACAAACTAGCAGTAGCTCTTGAAAATATGACATTCAATACTCCAGCGATCCCTGTGATCAATAATGCTGATGTTGCAACTGAAACTGATCCTGCTGCAATTAAACTTGCGCTTGTAAAACAACTTTATGGTCCAGTTCGTTGGACTGAGTCTGTTGAGCGTATGGCAGCAGAAGGTATTGAAGAATTACTTGAAATGGGTCCAGGTAAAGTACTGACTGGCCTAACTAAACGTATTAATCGTTCACTTGGCGGTTCTGCTGTTAATGATATTGCATCATTAGACGCAGCTCTAGCTAAGTAATCTGAGATCTGAAAGAGGACTACTGATGAGCCTTGAAGGAAAAATTGCTCTAGTAACAGGTGCTAGCCGTGGTATCGGCCGTGCAATCGCAGAAATTCTTGTTGAGCGTGGCGCAACCGTTATTGGTACGGCAACCTCAGAAAGTGGCGCTGAAGCGATCAGTGCATACCTTGGTGATAAAGGTCAAGGTATGGCATTAAATGTTACGTCTCCTGAGTCAATTGAAGCAGTATTGAAGCAAATCAAAGAGACTTTTGGTGATGTTGATATCCTAGTGAACAACGCGGGTATTACGCGTGACAACTTGCTAATGCGTATGAAAGATGACGAGTGGCAAGACATCATGGATACCAACCTAACGTCTATCTTCCGTCTATCAAAAGCAGTTTTGCGTGCGATGATGAAGAAGCGTAATGGTCGTATTATCAGTATTGGCTCCGTTGTTGGTACAATGGGCAACGCAGGTCAAACTAACTATGCAGCAGCAAAAGCAGGTCTATTAGGCTTTACTAAGTCAATGGCTCGTGAAGTTGCTTCTCGTGGTATTACTGTAAATGCTGTCGCTCCTGGTTTCATTGAAACGGATATGACTCGCGCACTAAATGATGATCAACGCGCTGCAACATTAGCGAATGTTCCAGCAGGTCGTTTAGGTGATCCGCGTGAAATTGCAGCAGCTGTTGCATTTTTAGCCTCTGATGATGCTGCTTATATTACGGGCGAAACTTTGCACGTAAACGGCGGCATGTACATGATTTAAGCACAAAAGATGCAATTCTCGGCGAAAAAGGTCCAATTAAGTGGTTTTTCATTGAAAATCGTGGTTTGACCAGCAACAATGAGTGTTGCAACTTTTGTAGTAATGAATAAACTACAACAAATCGCATTAGCGAATTCTTGTTAAGGAAATATATTAGTATGAGCAACATCGAAGAACGCGTAAAAAAAATCATCGTTGAGCAACTAGGCGTTGACGAGTCTGAAGTTAAGAACGAATCATCTTTTGTTGACGATCTAGGCGCTGACTCTCTAGACACAGTTGAACTAGTTATGGCTCTTGAAGAAGAATTCGACACAGAGATCCCAGACGAAGAAGCTGAGAAGATTACTACAGTTCAAGCTGCTATCGACTACGTTAATAGCGCTGCTGAGTAATTCAGAACACTTCCAGGCGGTCCTCATGGCCGCCTGATTTCTTTTCTACCTTATTTTTACCCCTCAATTCCGGAGATATTAATCGTGTCAAAGCGTCGTGTTGTTGTAACTGGCATGGGCATGCTAACACCGGTTGGTAATACTGTTGAAGATTCATGGAAAGCACTTCTATCAGGTACTAGCGGTATTAGCACTATCGAGCATTTTGATGTAACAGGTTTTGCTACACAATTTGCAGGCATGGTAAAAGACTTCAATTGCGAAGATTACATGTCGAAAAAAGATGCTCGTAAAATGGATCTATTTATCCAATACGGTATCGCAGCTGGCGTGCAAGCATTGAAAGATTCTGGCATTGAAGTTACAGATGAAAATGCAGCGCGCATCGGTGTTGCTATCGGTTCTGGCATTGGTGGTCTTGGCTTAATTGAAGCTGGTCATCAAGCTCTGATGGAAAAAGGCCCTCGTAAGATCAGCCCATTTTTCGTTCCATCAACTATTGTTAATATGATTGCGGGCCACATGTCTATCATGTTTGGTCTTCGTGGTCCAAACATTGCAATCTCTACCGCGTGTACAACAGGCCTTCATAACATTGGCCATGCGGCACGTATGATCGCATACGGTGATGCAGACGCTATGGTTGCTGGTGGTGCAGAAAAAGCATCAACACCATTAGGCATGGGTGGCTTTGCAGCAGCTAAAGCGCTATCAACTCGTAATGATGATCCTCAAGCAGCTTCTCGCCCATGGGATAAAGACCGTGATGGTTTTGTTCTAGGTGATGGTGCAGGTGTGATGGTACTGGAAGAGTACGAACACGCAAAAGCACGTGGCGCTAAAATTTATGCAGAAATCGTCGGCTTTGGTATGAGTGGCGATGCTTATCACATGACTTCTCCAAGTGCTGACGGTTCAGGCGGTGCACTTGCTATGGAAGCATGTCTACGTGATGCTGGTATTAATGCTGATCAACTTGGCTATATCAATGCACACGGTACATCAACACCCGCTGGTGATGTTGCTGAAACTCTAGGCATCAAACGCGCTATGGGTAGTGCTGCTGATAAAGTCATGGTTTCTTCAACCAAATCTATGACCGGCCACCTACTAGGTGCAGCGGGCTCTGTTGAAGCAATCATCACAGCACTAACTCTAGTTGATCAGGTTGTTCCACCAACAATTAACCTTGATAACCCAGGCGAAGGTTGTGACCTAGACTACGTACCTGGTACTGCTCGTGACGTAAACCTTGAGTATGCACTATGTAACTCATTTGGTTTCGGTGGTACTAACGGTTCGCTTCTGTTTAAGAAAATCTAATTGAATCGGATTAATTGACGATTTCTTAGCTTATCACCGCAAGAAATAAAGCAATTAACCTGATATGATAAGTCAGCTCGGTATTAGTACCGGGCTGTTTTTTTATCTGAGAAGTGGTTTCTAAGGATTGAATTTGGCTTGGGTTAACGGTCAACAACAGCATTCTTTATCGATAAGCGATCGAGCAACACAATATGGTGATGGCTGCTTTACAACAATTTTGGTGATAGATGGCCAGCCTCAGTTGTGGGACTTTCATCTCCAGCGGTTACAAGATACCTTGGCTTACTTCGCGATAAGCGCGCCAAATTGGCGACATATTACCCAAGAGGTGTTCGTACTAGCTCAGAAATTCAAAGAGAAAGGTGGTATTAAGATACTGATCTCTAGAGGCTCTGGTGGTCGTGGTTATAGCGGCCAAGATTGCTCTCAAACACAAGTGATTATTACAACCTTTGCATGGCCCGAACATTATTCTCAATGGCAACAGCAAGGGATTTGTTTAGGTGTGTGTTCCCAGCGTTTAGGTCTTGCCCCCATGCTTGCTGGTTGGAAACACCTTAATCGATTAGAACAAGTCTTATTAAAACAAGAAATTGAAAATAACCATTGGCTAGATGGCCTTGTTCTTGATCTTAATGGCAATATTACTGAGACCAGTGTCGCGAATATCTTTTGGCGAAAAGGTTGCAAGGTTTTTACTCCAACACTTAAATTTGCTGGTGTTCATGGCGTAATGAGACGAAAAGTAATTGAGCTGATACAGACACTGCCTTATCAACTAGAATTTATTGATGCTCCTATTGAGGAGATTATGGGGGCTGAAGAAGTCTTTATTACTAATGCGTTAATGTCGTTAGTACCAATTAATCAAATTGAAAATCAGACATTTCATCAACGTCAGCTATTAAATGCGCTTATAAAGGGGTTAACAGCGTGCTAAAAAAATTAATGATTGTGATAGTGCTCTTGGGCGTAATAGCAGCAGGGGGCGTTGTTTTTGCCTATCAGGAAGTGATGGCATCTCTATCTCAACCAGTAACAACAGAACAGAAAGAGTTAATTACTGTTAAACCTGGCACAAGCTTTCGCAGTTTGTTAAATCAACTTGAGAAGCAGGATATCATTCCCGCCTCACAATGGTATCGCTGGATTGGCCATGTAGAGCCTGAATTATTGCAATTGAAAGCCGGTAGTTACCTAGTTGAACCGAAAATGACATTACAGCAGTTACTGACATTAATCGGTTCTGGAAAAGAGCATCAATTCTCGATTACTCTTGTTGAAGGCGAGCGTTTTAGTGAATGGCTAAAAGAACTGCAGCAAGCACCTGAAATGCAGCATGAAACCGTTGGTTTGTCTGAAGCTGAAATTGCAAAGGTGCTGAATATCGACACCAATAAGCTAGAAGGCTATATGCTTCCAGAAACGTATAATTATACGGCTGGTATGAGTGATCTGGATATTCTTAAACGAGCTCACAATAAGTTGGAATCGGTATTAGAAAATGCATGGCAAGGTCGAGAAAAGGATCTGCCACTAAAAACTCCTTATGATGTATTAATCATGGCGTCGATCATCGAAAAAGAGACTGCTGTTGACTCTGAGCGTGATGTTGTTTCGTCTGTGTTTACTAATCGTCTAGAGAAGGGGATGCGATTGCAGACAGATCCTACGGTTATTTATGGCATGGGTGATAAATACGATGGCAATATTCGCAAACGCGACTTAACAACACCAACACCATACAATACCTACGTTATTTTCGGTCTACCGCCAACTCCTATCGCCATGCCAAGTAAAGCATCTATCTTAGCCGCGGTACACCCAGCACAAACGCAATACTTGTACTTTGTTGCTAATGGCAAAGGTGGACATACATTTTCAAAAACATTGGCAGAGCATAATCGTGCTGTGCGTCAGTATTTAAGAACATTAAGAAACAAATGAACGGAAAATTTATCGTAATTGAAGGCCTTGAAGGGGCTGGTAAAAGCACAGCAATATCACAAGTAATTAATGTACTTGCTGAACATGGCATTCATGATCCTGTGGCAACTCGTGAGCCTGGTGGTACACCACTTGCTGAGCAGATGCGCGCATTAGTTAAAGAAGGGCATCCAGATGAGCCGTTAACCGATATGGCTGAACTTCTACTGCTTTATGCTGCTCGCATTCAGTTAGTCGATAATGTGATAAAACCTGCTTTAGCACAGGGACGCTGGGTTGTTGGCGATCGTCATGATATGTCTTCTCAAGCATATCAAGGTGGAGGCCGTGGTTTTGATCAGCAGTTAATGATGAATCTGCGTAATACCGTACTTGGTGATTTTCGTCCTGATTTTACAATATATATGGATATTGATCCTGCGCTTGGTTTACAGCGAGCTCGTGGACGCGGGGCACTTGATCGTATTGAACAAATGAATATCGACTTTTTCCATCGTGCTCGAGCGCGTTTTCTTGAGTTGTCAGAGCAAGATCCGAATACAGTTATTATTGATGCTAGTCAGTCTTTAGAAGCGGTAACGGCGGATATCTCTAGCGCTTTGACACAATGGTTGGAGCAGCAGTAAATGATTTACCCATGGCAACAGAGTGTATGGCAAAATTGGCAGCAACTGTTACAGCAAAAGCGTTTCCACCACGCTATTTTATTGCTTGCTGCTAAAGGTAGTGGGCAAGATGCCTTAGTTCGTGAACTTGCCCAAACCGTTCTGTGCCAAAATAATGATCATCAAGCCTGTGGTGTGTGTCACAGCTGTAAACTTTTTGCTGCGGGTAACCATCCTGATTTTCATGTGATTAAGCCGGAACAAGAAGGTAAGCAGATAGGCGTTGATGCGGTTCGTCAGTCTAATCGTTGGGCTGTTGAAACTTCACAGCTTGGCGGCCAACGCGTGATTCTTATTGAAGAGGCTGATGCAATGGGCGAAGCTGGCGCTAATGCTATTTTGAAAACATTAGAAGAGCCTCCTGCTGGTTGCCAATTTATTCTTACCGCTCGGTCTTTAGATAATCTGTTACCGACGATTGTGAGTCGTTGTAACAAATGGCGATTGCCTACACCAAATAGTAAAGATACTCAACGTTGGGTTGAAAATCAGTTAATGCAGTCCATTTCAACTGAAGCAGTAAATTTAAATAATGCCGCACCTATAGCCTCTTTAAATTTTGTCGAAAATGGCATGGATATCCGTCATGTTAATTTGATTAAAACCTTCACGGCTTTTGTTCAACCTCCTCATATTGGGATTTACGATCTTGCTGCGCTCTGTACGCAAGATGGTATCGCAAGTTTGAAATGGTTGAGCTATTTTTTAGTCGATTGTTTAAAAGTCCAACAAGGTGTTCAATCAGGTTTTGTCCATAATGAATCTTTGGCTCTGGTTCACCAGGTTGCTGCTGTTTTACCGATTAATGTAGTGATAGATCAAATCCAAAAACTGAATGAACTACATCGCAAGCTTGAACGTCATAGTGGACTAAATATCGAGTTGCTGGTTGTTGAATGGTTGACTGGTTTTATACTTAATTAAGTAAAATTCGCTGGTATTTTTACTTAATGAGTATGTTAATTTAAAGAAAATGAGCTCTGAAGCTGTAAGGTTCCACGTTCATTAGTTATGAGGAAAGTATTGTGTTAGTCGATTCACATTGCCATTTAGATAAATTGAACTATGGCGAACTACACACCGGGATTGATGATGTACTAACGAAAGCCAAGGAGCGTGGCGTTGAATATTTTCTATCGATTGGTTGTACTCTACAAGGGTTTCCAACCATGATGGAATTGATTGAACCGTACGATAATGTTTTTGCATCATGTGGCGTTCATCCTCTTGATATTGAAGAAGGATTTGATTATGAGCAGCTAAAAGCTTTTGCCAGCCATGATCGCGTAATTGCTATCGGTGAGACCGGGTTAGATTATTTTTATCAGCCAGAGTTAGCAGAAAAACAGCAAGAAGCATTTCGTATGCAAGTACGTCTAGCTGTGGAATTAAACAAGCCTCTTATTATTCATACCCGAATGGCTCGAGAAGATACGCTGCGTATATTGCGAGAAGAGGGCGCACAAAAATGTGGTGGTGTGATCCATTGTTTCACTGAAAATTTAGAATTTGCTCAGGCTGCTATTGAGTTAGGTTTTTATATCTCAATTTCAGGCATTGTTACCTTCAATAAATCAAGCGATTTGAAAAATGTGGTAGCGCAGTTGCCGCTAGAGCGTCTTTTGGTTGAAACTGATTCTCCATTCCTAGCTCCAGTTCCATTCCTAGGTAAAGAGAATCAACCGGCTTATGTTCGTGAAGTTGCTCAATAT
>X339_White_beaked_Dolphin__coassemble_881_pt1 | contig 12362 bp, 12 predicted proteins | sample X339_White_beaked_Dolphin__metabat2_high_PE_003 | metagenome-assembled genome bin X339_White_beaked_Dolphin | reverse complement strand
ATATTATGCCTTATTGGGATTACTGCTTATTTTATAAAATCGATAAGAAGAAAAAAGTAAACTAGGACATAACGACAAATACAAAAAGCAGATGTAGCAAGAATAGAAATTACGAAGAACTTGTAGCGATTTTGATGAGAAATAGTGCGAGTATTACAGAGAGAGGGGAAATCGGCGTAGATAGAAATTATCTACGCCAATAAAATCTTATAGAGCTACAACGTTTGCAGCTTGAGGACCTTTTTGGCCTTGCTCAACGTCAAAAGATATTTTTTGACCTTCAGCTAGAGTTTTGAAGCCTTCAGAAACGATTGCACGGAAGTGAACAAATACGTCAGCGCCGCCATTGTCTTGAGAAATAAAACCAAAACCTTTCTCTTCATTGAACCACTTAACGATACCAGTTGCTTTAGACATAATCTGTCCCTTATTTAAATATAATTCATAATGTTATCGTAAAAAATTTACGATGCACTTGCACTGAGCTTGAATTATTGAATGTGACGATAAACCGAAGGAACACTAAGAATGGCAACAAAAATGAAGATATACTGAGGGTTTACTTTGACTTGATGTTTCATTAATAACTCTGAACAACAGAGCACGGCCATTATTCAGGGAATTTGTGTCGCTGTAAAGGTTTATTAATCAAAATAGTAAAAATAAATGTTAATAAGATGAAATTACTCAAGTTATATCTTTGAGCAATTTCATCATTCACAGCAAAATTATGCGTTTTGCCCTACCACAAAGCCTGAACTCCAAGCCCATTGGAAGTTATAACCGCCAAGCCAACCGCTCACATCCATCACTTCACCAGCAAAGAACAGACCTTTTACCTTCTTCGCTTCTAACGTTTTTGATGACAGCTCATCCGTATCCACGCCACCAAGAGTGACCTCTGCAGTTCGGTAGCCTTCGGTGCCATTAGGCGTAATCGTCCAGTGATGGAAATACTGGTGCATCTGGCTAATATCTTTTGGATTAAACTGTTTTAGTGGCTTATCGACTAAATCGCCTCGTTCAATCAAAACCTCAATCAAACGTTTAGGAAGCAAACGGGCTAATGAGTTTTTCAAGCTTTGATTCGGATGCTTTTCTCGCATCGCATTAAGTGTTTCATCTAAGCTAACATCAGGTAATAGATCGATAGTCACTGCTTGCCCTGGTAACCAGTAAGAAGAGGCTTGAAGAATAACCGGACCGGATAAACCGCGATGGGTAAACAGTAGGTTCTCTTTAAAACTCACCCCGTTTTCCGTTTCAACCACGGCAGGAATCGCGATACCAGAGAGATCAGCAAACGCGTCTTTATCTTCAACATGCAGGGTAAATGGCACTAAACCTGCGGTAGTTGACACCATTTTCAGACCAAACTGCTCGGCAATCTGATAGCCAAATGGAGTTGCTCCCAGTTTAGGCATCGACAAACCACCGGTTGCGACCACTAAAGATTCACACTCAACTGATTCGGTATTTAGCATTAAACGAAAACCCGAATCTGTCTGTTCGATATTATGAACATCAACTTGGTAACGTTGTGAAACTGTTGGTTGATCGCATTCAGCTAGCAACATATTGACGATATCTTTTGCTGAATCCAGACAAAATAGCTGACCATGATCTCGCTCTTCATAAGCAATATCGTATTTGGCAACCATGGCAATAAAGTCCCAGTTGGTATACTGCGACAGAGCAGATTTAACAAAGTGAGGGTTACGGCAAACATAGTTGTTAGCGTTGACATCATAGTTAGTGAAGTTACAGCGGCCACCACCCGAAATCAAAATCTTACGACCGGGTTTCTTGCCATGATCAACCACCAGCACTGAGCGACCACGTTTACCCGCTTCAGCCGCACACATTAAACCTGCCGCCCCTGCACCTATGACCACTACATCAAACTTTTTTGCCATTATTGTTTGCTCTAATTGACTATCGACAATAAAAAAGGATGCTAACAAACTAGCATCCTTTCATCTTTAGACGGTATTTTACCTATCTCAAGCCCAAATACCAACCGTAGAAAAGCTTGAGATAACTATTCGTCGAACGTCATTAAATCCCCAAATAGGCGACAACAAAAATGGAGATAAAAAACAGTAATATAAATGAACTGGCAAGGATAAAGAGGCGACGAACCTTAATGCATTTGGCCATAAATACGGGATCGTGATGCTTCTCATACTGGTGACTACGAATGTAATGAAACAGTCGAATCTGCTTACTCACATTCCCTTGTGACTTAAAAAATCCACTGCCATCAACCTGTTGGTACAAAAGAGGATCACACTCGCGCATCACCATTAATAAAGTTCGTAATGTACTGACATAACGAGCGGTATTCACGGCAGCAACCAAAAACAGAGCAAGCAAAAATGCATCACCACTTATCATAGAGGGTCCCCTAATATTCCTTCACCCGCGGGGAAAAGCTATCGAGCGTAGCGAAACTACTCACTACGCCCATGCTAAATAAGACTTAACCCGCTTGAGTGTCTATTACTGAAGTTGAGCCAGACTTTGCCATTTCAGCAAGATCTTTATCGATGAAAAATAGCGCCTTACCATCTTCACCAACCAACTCAATTTTATCTAAAATACCTTTAAACAGTTTCTCTTCTTCGTGTTGTGCTGCCACATACCACTGTAAGAAGTTAAAGGTGGAGTAATCTTGTGTTGTAAAAGCAACATGCGCCAATTTATTAATCTTTTCAGTGATTAACTGCTCATGTTCATAAGTTTCACGGAATACATCACCTAGAGAAGCAAACTCATGTTTTGGTGCAGCAATTGTGCCAAGAATAGGTAACGCACCAGTTTCACTCACATAAGTGAACAGACGTTGCATGTGCTCCATCTCTTCTACAGCGTGTGAGCGTAAAAATGCGGCTGCACCTTCAAAGCCTTTATCTTCACACCAAGCACTCATTTGTAGGTACAGGTTGGAAGAGAAAAACTCTAAGTTAATTTGTTCGTTCAGTTTCTCAACCATTGCTTGAGCTAACATCGTATTACTCCTTTCTATTTTAGTGTAATAAAGACATTGTTACTGTGCATACTTGAGATTGCAACTCTCCATGAGACATCTTGACAATCTCTTTGATTATTTTAGCTAACTAACTAAAAACACAATAAAAATTCATTTTCAAATTAGTAAAATAATAAATCGCACAAAAGGCGAATAAGTTGGGATCTGCTCCATATTTTTTCTTTAAGTCTAGTGCTAGGATAGAGAAAAACCACCATTAAGGAGCGCAGGTTATGGCTTACAAACACATTCTCGTGGCAGTGGATTTGTCTGAAGAGAGCTTTGTTTTATTGAAAAAAGCCGCAGATCTCGCCAAGGCACTCGATGCTCAACTGTCTTTGATTCATATTGATGTCAATTATGCTGAGCTTTACACTGGCTTGATTGATATTAACCTTAGTGATACCCAAGATCGTGCTGCAAACGATGCTCAACAACAGCTACAAGTATTAGCTGAAAAAGCAGGATATCCTGTTGCTCATACTTTAGTTGGCAGTGGTGATCTGAGTGATGAAATTTGCAACGCAATTAAAGATCTGCATGTTGAATTGGTTGTCTGTGGTCACCACCAAGACTTCTGGAGTAAGATCCTATCTTCAACCAAGCAGCTGCTTAATCGCACTCCGGTCGACCTATTAATGGTCCCACTTAAATAACATCATCATGATATGGGTGCTAAACGATCAGTCTTTGTACTGGTCGTTTTTGTTTCTCCATTAATATTCGCTACACTGCAGTTTTTCTAACCAATAAAGATCGTTCTCATTATGGGATATTTATCTGCAGTTACTCTGTTGTGGGCTTTTTCATTTAGCCTAATTGGCGTTTATTTAGCAGGACAAGTCGATGCTTGGTTTTCGGTTTTAACCCGAGTCGTTTTAGCAGCCTTGGTCTTTGCTCCCTTTTTACGCTCAAAGCATCTTCATCCTTCTCTCGCACTTAAACTGATGGCCGTTGGTGCCTTCCAACTCGGTTTAATGTATTGCTTTTACTATCAGTCATTTCTCTATTTATCGGTGCCTGAAGTTCTATTATTTACCATCTTTACCCCAATCTATGTCACTCTGATCTACGATGCTCTAAATCGCCAGTTTTCACCTTGGTATCTTCTTACCGCAGCGATTGCAGTATTAGGTGCTGCCATTATTAAATTTGAAGGCATCAACCAAAACTTTATCTTGGGCTTTTGTATTGTCCAAGGGGCGAATCTCTGCTTTGCAATAGGCCAAGTGGGATACAAAAAAATCATTGAAAAAGAGCCACAAGACTTACCTCAACACACAGTATTTGGCTGGTTCTATTTAGGTGCAATTGCCGTGGCGCTACCAATGTATTTACTCTTTGGTAATAGCTCAAAGCTGCCAACATCTCACTTACAATGGGGGATCCTCGTGTACCTAGGTACTGTTGCTTCGGGATTGGGATACTTTATTTGGAACAAAGGCGCGACCATGGTAAATGCAGGGGCACTGGCGATAATGAATAACGCCTTGGTCCCAGCAGGTCTGATTGTGAATATTGTTATTTGGAATCGAGATGTTGATTACCCCCGTTTAATCGTGGGCGGTATCATTATTATGGCGTCGCTATGGTTAAACGAGACTTGGGTAAAACGCAAAGTAGCGCTCAATCAGCTGATTAAAGGCGCAGAGAAGTTATAACCTGACACCATAATGAGAAAAGCACATCGCCACCATTAATCGGTGGCGATGATCGTTAAGCGGTAAAATTTAGGTGAGATAGTTAGAAAAAGCGTCTAGATAAACGAAAAGGCGTCAGCAAAAATGCGCTCACGGATCGCACCTTTTCCATTAGTGAAACGCTCTCGAGCAGCACCTGCCATTTCAAAACGACCACAGATATAGATATCGTAATCGCTAAGGCTAACAAAATCTTGCTCTACCGCATCTAATACATTACCAACCTTCCCTTGCCAATCGCTTGGTGCCGTTTCAACCACTGGTACATAGGTAACATTTGGATACTGTTTTGCGAGCGCTTGTAACTCATCATTGGCATACAACTGACAAATGTCACGACCGCCCCAGTAGATAAAAATAGGTTGAGTAAAACCACGACTTAGGCAGTTATCTAAGATACTGCGTACATAAGAAAATCCAGTACCACCAGCAACCAGCAGTAAAGGTTTATCGCTATCGGCACGTAACCACGCTTCACCATGGGGTGCTTCAATCGAAATAGCCTCCCCTTGCTCTAATGCCGCTTTCATCGCATCGACCACTTCTAAGGCGTAAGCGTTATGTTCAGCAGCACCAATATGTAATTCTAATTCACCATCGCGACATGGACTGCTGGCAATCGAAAATGGGCGCTTATCTTTTTCTCCCATCACGGCAAGCAGATACTGGCCAGCTTTAAACTCAACCGGAAGCTCAGGTTTTAATAAAATTTTATAGGTATGGCATGCCACCGGTTCAACTGACGTTACTTCGCATTTCATGTATTTATTATCCTCGTAAATCCAGTACCAAGTCGCTTTTTGCATAGGCAGAACAGGGCGCAATCCAACCTTGTTCGATCTCATCTTCAGTTAACATCGGCTCTAGCTGATAGAATACTTCGCCTTCAACCATACGACATAAACACATCGTACATACGCCAATCTGACAACGATGAGGGAAAGCCACACCTGCGTTGAGCGCTGCCTCCAATAGGGTTTGCTTATCATCAACCACAAATTTTATATTTAACGGCAACAGGTGAACTTGATACATAGATAGATTCTAACTGGTAATCTCTCTTATTCGACAAACCAGAGAAACTCCAACCCTATTATTTAATAATGGCTAATTGTTCCCATATCGCATCGATTTTGGCAACGATTTTCCGATCTTTGACTATGGGGGTACCCCACTCTCGTTCTGTTTCACCCGGCAATTTATTGGTCGCATCAAGACCCATTTTGCTAGATGTAGCCTCTGCTGGAACTGAAATCGTATCACGGGTTGGATCCATGCGAGTGGTAATAGCCCAAATCACATCATTCCAATCACGGACATTTACGTCACCATCACAAATGATGACAAATTTAGGTGTCGTAAATTGGCTCATTTGATGCCAAAACGTTTCAATCATCGCTTTACCATCACCCACCGCCTGCTTATCAATACTCACTAGAGCCATACTATGATCTTTTGCTTGTGGCGGGAAATAACAGTCAATGATTTGTGGATATGCCTCACGCAGCTGGGCCTCTTTAGCAACCAAATCGATAACCTCAGTTACCGAACAATCGGGAGCTCTACCAATTAATTCTGCCGGCCATTTACGTGTCGCATCTAACCCCATTTTAGAGCCAAGCCCAACAACAGGAGAGGCAAAATCTAATGAATCAATAGGAGTATGATCAATAAATAAAGAATCCGTAACTGGATCCATATTTGCGGTAATGGCAGGTATGACGCTATCCCAGCTTCGCGCATCGACATCATGATCACAAATTACTACGTACTTGGTGTACATAAACTGACGTAGGAACGACCACACCCCCATCATGATCCGTTTCGCATGACCGGGATATTGCTTTTTAATGGTCACCACCGCCATACGATAGGAACACCCTTCTGGCGGTAAATAGAAATCTTCAATCTCAGGAAATTGCTTTTGCAAAATAGGCACAAACACTTCATTTAATGCCACACCCAATACCGCAGGCTCATCCGGTGGACGTCCCGTATAAGTGCTATGATAAATAGGCTTTTGTTTCATAGAAAGGTGGGTAATGGTAAAGACATGATGCTGCTCTGTCTCATTGTAGTAACCAGTGTGATCCCCATAAGGGCCCTCTAAAGCAAACTCATTGGGATCGATATATCCTTCCATGACAATTTCGGCACTGGCTGGAATATCAAGATCATTACTTAGACTTTTCACCACTTCTGTACGGCGACCACGTAGTAATCCAGCAAAGGCGTACTCAGATAAAGTATCTGGAACAGGTGTTACAGCACCTAAAATCGTAGCAGGATCAGCACCAAACGCCACTGTTACAGGGAAAGGTTGTCCTGGGTGGGTTTCCATCCAATCACGCAGATCTAGCGCACCACCGCGATGAGCGAGCCAACGCATGATGACTTTATTCTTCGCAATTTTTTGCTGGCGATAAATTCCTAGATTCTGACGTTTCTTATTCGGTCCTTTCGTAATAGTAAGCCCCCAAGTAAGCAAAGGGGCGACATCATCAGGCCAGCAACTCATAACAGGGATTTTATCTAAATCAACCTCATCCCCTTGCCACACCACATCCTGACATGGCGCTTTACGCAGACGCTTAACCGGCATATTGAGCACTTGCTTAAACACAGGCAACTTATTAAAGGCATCACGCAAGCCCTGCGGTGGCTCAGGCTCTTTAAGATAAGCTAGCCACTCTCCCACTTGACGCAACTCTTTTACATCGGTTCGCCCCATTCCCATCGCCACTCGTTCAGGAGTACCAAATAAATTAGCCAGAACAGGAATGTCATAGCCAATCGGGTTTTCAAACAGTAATGCTGGCCCTTTTGCTCGTAAAGTACGGTCGCAAATTTCCGTTATCTCCTGATCAGGGTCAACCGGATGACTGATGCGCTTTAACTGTCCTTGTGCTTCGAGATAATCGATAAAATCACGTAAATCTTGAAACTTCATGTCGCTTACCAAGTGATCAATATGTTGCACTCAGTATAGCGAGATGTTGAGTAATACTCACCTTTAAATCACAGCTATTTCACGATAAATAACCGCATAAAATCAAGGGATAGCAGCATTTTGACAGATGTTAGCCAATAAAAAAGCCCGACCGTTTAAGGCCGAGCTTTTCACTGTAAACAGCTAAAATAAACGATTACTGACGACGCATTGCATCGAAGAATTCATCGTTTGTCTTGGTCATAGCCAGTTTACCGATTAGGAATTCCATGCTGTCGATCTCGCCCATTGGGTGAACGATCTTACGCAGAATCCACATCTTTTGTAGCTCATCAGCTTTCGCCAGTAGCTCTTCACGACGAGTACCAGAGCGGTTGAAATCAATCGCTGGGAATACACGTTTTTCAGCAATCTTACGAGATAGGTGCAGTTCCATGTTACCTGTACCTTTAAATTCTTCGTAAATTACTTCATCCATCTTAGAACCAGTATCAACCAGTGCTGTTGCGATGATTGTTAAGCTACCGCCTTCTTCTACGTTACGAGCTGCACCAAAAAAGCGCTTTGGACGGTGAAGGGCATTAGCGTCCACACCACCAGTTAATACTTTACCTGATGATGGAACTACGGTGTTATAGGCACGCGCAAGACGAGTGATGGAGTCAAGTAGGATAACCACATCTTTCTTGTGTTCTACTAGACGTTTTGCTTTCTCAATAACCATTTCTGCCACTTGTACGTGACGAGATGCTGGTTCATCAAACGTTGAAGCAACTACTTCGCCTTTTACTAGACGCTGCATTTCGGTTACTTCTTCTGGACGTTCGTCGATAAGCAATACCATCAACTCACACTCTGGGTGGTTGTGCGCGATACTTTGAGCGATGTTCTGTAGCAACATGGTCTTACCGGCTTTCGGTGGCGCAACGATCAGGCCACGCTGACCTTTACCGATTGGCGAAGCCAAATCAAGAACACGAGCTGTGATGTCTTCTGTTGAGCCATTACCGCGCTCCATACGCATACGTTCATTTGCGTGTAGTGGAGTTAAGTTCTCAAACAAGATCTTGTTGCGAGCGTTATCCGGCTTATCGTAGTTAACTTCGTTGACTTTCAGTAGTGCAAAGTAACGTTCGCCATCTTTAGGTGGGCGAATTTTGCCTGAAATTGTGTCACCAGTGCGAAGGTTGAAGCGGCGGATTTGACTTGGAGAGACGTAGATATCGTCTGGACCGGCAAGGTAAGAACTGTCTGCAGAGCGGAGGAAGCCGAAGCCATCTTGAAGAATTTCTAGAACACCATCACCAAAAATGTCCTCACCACTTTTTGCATGCTGTTTGAGGATAGAGAAGATGATGTCTTGTTTTCTCAAACGCGCTAGGTTTTCTAATCCTAAGCTTTCACCAAGTGCAACCAAATTAGAAATAGGTTGCTTCTTCAATTCTGTAAGATTCATAGTGGTGGGTTTCTTGTCTGTCAAAATAGGGGTTCTATAAGTTAAGTTGAAAAAACTGAGAATTCGGTTGACCAATGGAGCTGGTCAAGAAGTGTTCGTATGTGTAAATAACGTGCAATAAGTTAGCACTAAATCTCATCTCCGTCTAGCATAGACCGAAGATGCTCTGCGCACAACTGGGAATTTGTGCGCAGATTGCAAAAAAAGCGGCTTATAGGTTCGCGTCTAGGAACTCTTTAAGCTGGGTCTTAGATAGCGCACCCACTTTTGTTGCTGCAACACTGCCGTCTTTAAACAGCAGTAGTGTTGGAATACCACGGATACCAAATTTTGGTGGTGTTCCAGCATTCTGATCGATATTTAACTTACCAATCGTCAGTTTGCCTTCATACTCTTCAGCGATTTCATCAAGAATTGGCGCGATCATTTTACAAGGACCACACCACTCTGCCCAGAAATCAACTAATACAGGGCCAGCAGCGTTAACTACATCGCTGTCGAAACTTGCATCTGTAAGCTGCACAATCTTGTCGCTCATCTTCCACTCCAATGGTTGATTTTCACAGCCGATTTCATTTTACCGGCAAATCGATCTCCTATTTGAATTGAATCCGTTTCGTATTGCAACCCTAAGCTGATATTCTATATGTATGAAGACGACTCATATCACAGAGCAGAAATTTGCCGACCTAGGGTTAAATCCTTGGGTTTTGAAAGGCCTAGAAGAAAAAGGGTTCCATAATTGTACCCCGATTCAGGCTTTGGCATTGCCGGTAGTGCTCTCCGGCCATGATATTGCGGGACAGGCCCAAACGGGTACAGGCAAAACTTTAGCCTTTTTGACCGCGACTTTTAACCATTTACTGGAGACTCCAGCATCAGAAGAGCGAAAGCCAAACCAGCCACGAGCAATCATTCTTGCTCCAACGCGTGAATTGGCGATCCAGATTTATAACGATGCCGCACCTCTTATTGCAAGTACGGGCCTAACGGCAGGTCTTGCTTACGGTGGCGAACCGTACGAGAAGCAGCAAAAGAAACTGACAGACGGTGTTGATATTCTTATCGGTACTTGTGGTCGCATCATCGATTTCTACAAGCAGCGAGTGATCGACTTACGTTCGATTCAAGCTGTTGTACTTGATGAAGCTGACCGTATGTTCGATTTAGGTTTTATCAAAGACATTCGCTTCTTATTCCGTCGTATGCCTGCACCGGATCAACGTCGCAATATGCTGTTCTCTGCCACGCTATCTTATCGCGTAAAAGAACTTGCATTTGAGCATATGAATACGCCAGAAAGCGTTGTGGTTGAACCTGAGCAAAAAACTGGTCATCGCATCCAAGAAGAGCTGTTCTACCCATCTAACAACGATAAGATGCGCTTATTGCAAACGCTGATCGAAGAAGAATGGCCAGATCGCGCAATTATTTTTGCTAATACAAAGCACCGCTGTGAAGACGTTTGGGGCCATTTAGCCGCAGATGGACACCGTGTTGGTCTATTAACTGGTGATGTACCACAGAAAAAACGCGTTCGCATCTTGGAACAATTCACTCAAGGTGATATTGATATCCTAGTCGCAACCGACGTCGCAGCTAGAGGCCTCCATATTCCTCAAGTAACGCACGTATTTAACTATGATCTTCCTGATGACTGTGAAGATTATGTTCACCGTATTGGCCGTACTGGTCGTGCAGGTGCAAGCGGTCACTCGATCAGCTTTGCTTGTGAAGAGTATGCAATCAATTTACCGGGTATCGAAACCTATATTGAGCATTCCATTCCATTATCAAAGTATGATGCCTCTGCTCTGCTTGAAGATCTGCCAGAACCTATTCGTATTACTCGCACTCCACGACAAGGCGGTCGTCGTAGTAATCAACAGGGCCAAGGTCAATCACGTCAGCGTAATCGCCGCCGTCCTGCTCAGAAAAAACAGCAGCAACAGTAGTAAAGAATTATGTCTATGGAAAGAAGCTCAACATCACCGTTATACGCCGCCATTGATTTAGGCTCCAATAGCTTCCACATGTGGATAGTTCGTGAAGTCGATGGTCATGTTCAAACCTTGGCCAAAATTAAGCGTAAGGTTCGCCTCGCTGCGGGTCTTAACAGCAACAACGAACTCAGCTTAGAAGCGATGCAACGCGGCTGGGATTGCTTAAGCCTCTTTGCTGAACGTCTCCAGGATATTCCGAGTGAACACGTTCGCATTGTAGGGACAGCAGCGCTACGTACAGCGGTCAATGCCGATGAGTTTCTTGCCAAAGCAAAAGATATCCTAGGATACGCTATTGCGGTGATCCCAGGTAAAGAGGAAGCTCGTATCATCTACCAAGGAGTTGCTCATACTTCTGGGGGGAGCGACAAACGTCTTGTCGTGGATATTGGTGGTGCGAGTACTGAAGTTGTTATCGGAACAGGTTTTGAGGCAAACGCATTAACCAGCCTCAAAATTGGTTGTGTTACTTGGCTTGAAAGCTATTTTAAAGACCGTCACTTAAATGCTGAAAACTTCAATGCAGCTATCAGTGCGGCAAAAATGGCCATTGCCCCTATTGTTGAACAGTACCGTCAATTGGGCTGGGAAACCTGTGTGGGTGCAAGTGGAACAGTTCAAGCGCTACAAGAAATCATGTTAGCGCAAGGCATGGATGAAATTATCACCTTAGCCAAATTGAAACGTCTACAACGTCAAGCAATGCAGTATGAACGACTAGAAGATCTCGATATTGAAGGCCTCACTTTAGAGCGAGCTCTGGTCTTTCCAAGCGGATTATCAATCTTGATCGCTCTATTTGAATCACTCAACATTGATTCAATGACCTTAGCAGGTGGTGCACTGCGCGAGGGTATGGTGTATGAGATGATGAGCCAAATGCGCCATCATGATGTCCGTACTCGCACGTTACACAGTGTTCAAGAACGCTTTCAGCTTGATACTTTACACGCAGAAGAAGTCGCAAAAACCGCAATGACGTTATTGCAAGATTGCGATGCAGAATGGCAGTTTGAGCCACAAGCCCAGTCACTGCTATTTGCCGCAGCCCAATTACATGAAATCGGGATTAGTATTGAATTTAAGAAAAGTGGCGAACATGCTGCATACTTAATCAATCATCTGGATTTACCTGGCTTTACGCGAGCGCAAAAGCATTTAATTGCTGAGCTACTGCGACGTTTCCGTGAACAGCTATCAAGCCTACCAGAGCAGCATGCTT
>X339_White_beaked_Dolphin__coassemble_879_pt1 | contig 12631 bp, 9 predicted proteins | sample X339_White_beaked_Dolphin__metabat2_high_PE_003 | metagenome-assembled genome bin X339_White_beaked_Dolphin | reverse complement strand
TAGCAACACCCACCAGTGCGCCACTGATCTGCCCCATGGATTTCTTGGTCGCTTCAACAGGTGATAAACCCTCTTCGCTCATCACACGTTCAACGTTTTCTACCACAACGATGGCATCATCCACCAGCAAACCAATGGCCAACACCAAACCAAACATGGTTAAGGTGTTAATGGTGAAGCCACAAGCGGCCATAACCCCAAAAGTACCTAACAACACAACAGGTACTGCGATGGTTGGAATTAAGGTAGCGCGGATATTCTGTAGGAACAGGTACATAACTAAGAATACCAAAACAATAGCTTCAAACAGAGTTGAAACCACTTCTTCAATCGACAGCTTCACAAATGGATTGGTGTCCATTGCCTTATACATTTTAAGGCCCTGTGGGAAGTTAGCCGAAAGTTCTTCCAATTTCGCATCAACTGCTTTTTGGGTATCGAGCGCATTGGCACCTGTTGCTAATTTAATACCGATACCAGAGGCTGGTTTACCATCAAAGCGGGTAATAAAGTCCGAACTTTCACCGCCAAGTTCAACACGAGCGACATCTTTAATGCGAATTTGAGAACCATCTTTGTTTACTCGCAGTAAGATATCTTTAAATTGCTGAACGCTTTCAAGACGGTTACGAGCGGTGATCGTTGCATTGATCATCTGCCCTTTTACCGCTGGCGCACCACCGATTTGGCCCACTGTTACCTGAGTATTTTGCTGTCTGATTGCATTAACAATATCGATAGGTGTTAAGTTATAGCTATTCAGTTTGGCAGGATCGAGCCATATACGCATCGCATACTGAGTACCGAACACCATCACATCACCAACACCTGCAACACGGCTAACAGGATCTTTCACTCGTGAACTTACATAGTCCATGATGTCTTGACCTGTCATGCTGTTATCGGTTGACACAAAGGCCGTCACCGACATAAAGCTTGAAGTACTCTTACGCACGCTGATACCTAACTGTTGTACCTCTGTAGGTAACTGGCTAGTTGCGCGTTGTAAGTTATTTTGCACTTGTACTTGAGCAATATCAGGATCGGTTCCAGCTTCAAAGGTTAGAGTGATTGATGCATTACCCGATGAATCACTGGTTGAAGACATGTACATTAAGTTATCAAGGCCTGTCATGTTCTGCTCAATAACCTGAGTCACACTGTCTTCTACGGTTTTAGCTGATGCACCTTGATAAGTCGCACTAATTTGGATTGCTGGTGGAGCAATGGTTGGATACTGGGCAACAGGCAATGTTAAGATCGCCATCGTACCTGCCAACATAATAATAATCGCGATCACCCAAGCAAAAATTGGGCGTCCGATAAAAAATCTGGACATACTATTCCTACTGGGATTAACCGTGATTCACTTTAGCTTGAGAAGGTGCGGATGTTTGAGTCGTAGCCGCTTGGGTATCATCTGCCATAATAGCCACTTTCATACCCGGTTTAATACGCATTAGGCCACGAGAGATCACTTGATCCCCAGCATTTAGACCGCTAAGTACTAACCAATCACTTTTGATCGACTGACCCACATTAATGGCTCGACGCTCTACTTGGTTTTGTGGATTAACAACATAAACAAAGGCTTTACCCTGCTGATCGCGTTCAACACTTTGTTGTGGAACCAACAGGCTTGTTTGTGCCATAGGCTGAGGAAGTTGAGTACGAACAAACATACCCGGCAATAATTCATTATCTGGATTTGGCACAATGGCGCGCAGAGTTACGCTGCCTGTTGATTCGTCAACGGTAACGCCCGAGAATGCCAATTTACCTTTATGGCCATAGACAGAACCATCTTCTAACTTCACAGTGACGGGTAATTTACCATTATCATCAAGTTTATTGGCCATGCCCCGCTTGAGTTTGATCATTTGCGTCGACGATTGCGTCATATCAACGTAAATAGGATCTAACTGCTGAATTGTAGTTAAGTAATTAGCTTGATTTGCAGTAACCAATGCCCCTTCTGTTACTTCAGATAAGCCGATACGACCAGAAATAGGAGCCTTTACTTTAGTATAAGAGAGCTGGATTTTTGCGTTATCTAAATTCGCTTGAGCAACACCAACCTGAGCCTTGGCTTGCTGCCACTTTGAATAAGCGGTATCAAAATCTTGTTGACTGATCAGTTTACGCTTCACCAAGTCTGCATAGCGTTGCTCAGTTTTATAAGCGCTAGAAGCATCGGCTTTCGCTTTATTCACTTCAGCAACTGCACTATTAACAGCGGCTTTGTATGTAGCAGGATCAATTTGATACAGCACATCGCCTTCTTTTACATCACTACCTTCGGTAAAAAAGCGATGCAAAATAATGCCTGAAACCTGAGGACGAACTTCTGCAATCTTAAATGCAGAGGTACGACCCGGCAGTGCCGATGATAACTGGATTGACTGTGGCTCCATGGTTACCACACTCACCTTGGGTGCACTTCCCGCCATGGCCGCCTGCGGATTAGCGCCTGTATTTGATTCATTACATCCGGTTAGCGCCAAAGCAACGCACAAGGATACACAACGCAACGAGATATTAGGTTTGCGCATAAAGACTTTCACCATTTTAAACTGTTTTGTGATCTATTTATGATTATCCCCGTACTTTATACGATATAAGCCAAACCAATACTTAACAGTGTTAACAAAAAATGATGCATACAAACATATACCCATTAGGTAAAATAATTTAAAAACATAGACCATTAAATACAATAATGAATGATGAGAAGAAAATTGAGTTAGTCAAAGAGCTGGCTCGACTGATGATGGTGACTCGTTCACAAATTCAACAGCAGATGAAGCGTCATGATCTTCCTTGTAATGTTGAATCTGTTCGAACGCTTGATGAGCTACTCAACCATCCGGGGATTAATAGCCATCAACTGTGTCAATTAACTGGATTTGATAAAGCTCACATAGCAAGAAAAGTAACTGAATTTGAACAAAAGCAGCTGGTATATCGCCAAAAAGATCAAAAAGATAAACGGATAACCCAACTTTATCTGACGGATCAAGGAATGGACGTTGCGCGCTGTTGTATTACATTGAGAAACCAGACTGTTTTAGAGTTAATGGCAGGTATTCAACCTAACGCGTTAGAAAGCTTAAATATTTTTCTTGAGAGTTTTAAAGTAGAAAATCAAAAGTGAAACCAAGAAAAAAGCCGAACCTCAATAGGCTCGGCTTCAAAAATTAAATCAGTTGTAATAACTTATTTAGTACCAAAGATCTTATCGCCTGCGTCACCAAGACCAGGAACAATATAACCCTTGTCATTTAGCTTCTCATCAATCGCCGCTGTGTATAGCTCGATATCTGGGTGTGCTTTTTCAAGTGCAGCAATACCTTCAGGTGCAGCAACAAGAACAAGAACTTTAAACTGCTTACAGCCGTGCTCTTTTAGTAGATCTAGCGTTGCGATCATTGAGCCACCCGTTGCTAACATAGGGTCAACAACCAGAGCAATACGCTCATCAATATTTGAAGCCAGCTTGTTAAAGTATGGTACAGGCTCTAGAGTCTCTTCATCACGGTAGATACCAACAACACTGATACGTGCACTTGGCATATGCTCAAGTACGCCATCCATCATGCCTAGACCAGCACGTAGAATTGGTACTACAGTTACTTTTTTACCTTTGATCTGATCAATTTCAACTTGACCATTCCAACCTTCAATAGTAACCTTCTCCGTTTCGAAGTCTGAAGTCGCTTCATAAGTCAGCAAGCTACCTACTTCCGTTGCTAATTCACGGAAACGCTTAGTGCTGATATCGCCCTCGCGCATAAGACCAATCTTATGTTTAACCAGTGGGTGTTTAACCTCAACGACTTTCATGCCTGACTCCTAAGCAAACTCTGTATAAAAAAATCGCGATATTGTATACCAATTTATCACTAGACTGGTAGCCCGATTTAATCGTTTGCTTAACTTTTACACAACTGAAAAAATTGACGCAAACGTTTTCCTTTACGTCACATCTGCTGTTATCATACCGCCAGATTTTTTCTTTAATACGTTGAGGGACCCTCCTGTGAGCGACAAAAACTCTTCTCTTAGTTACAAAGATGCTGGTGTTGATATCGATGCAGGCAATGCATTAGTGGATCGTATTAAAGGCGTAGTTAAGCGCACCCACCGTTCGGAAGTGATGGGAAATATAGGCGGTTTTGGTGCTCTGTGTGCACTACCAACTAAATATAAAGAGCCTGTTTTGGTATCAGGCACTGATGGGGTTGGCACAAAACTTCGTCTTGCAATGGATCTAAAACAACATGACACCATTGGTATCGACCTAGTAGCTATGTGTGTAAACGATCTGATTGTTCAAGGTGCTGAGCCACTCTTTTTCTTAGATTACTACGCAACAGGTAAATTGGATGTTGATACTGCAACAAGTGTTGTAACAGGCATCGGTGAAGGTTGTTTACAATCTGGCTGTGCTCTTATCGGGGGTGAAACAGCAGAAATGCCAGGCATGTATCATGGTGAAGACTATGATGTCGCTGGTTTTTGTGTTGGAGTGGTCGAGAAAGCTCACATCATTGATGGTACAAAAGTTGCCGCGGGAGATGCGCTCATTGCAGTAGCTTCTAGTGGCCCTCATTCGAATGGCTATTCATTAATTCGTAAGATTATTGAAGTATCACAAGCCGATCTCAAGCAAGAGTTACATGGACGCACTTTGGCTGAGCACCTACTTACTCCAACAAAAATCTATGTTAAATCAGTCCTTAACCTGATGAAACAGTGCGATATCCATGCGATTTCCCATATTACAGGCGGTGGCTTCTGGGAAAATATTCCACGAGTACTGCCTGACAATACGAAAGCGGTCGTTGATGGCAGCAGTTGGCAATGGCCGACAATCTTTAATTGGCTACAAGAAGCCGGTAATGTTGATACTTACGAAATGTATCGTACCTTTAACTGCGGCGTAGGTTTAGTTATTGCTCTTCCACAACAACAAGCACAGCAAGCGATTGATATCTTAAATGCACAAGGTGAAAACGCTTGGTTATTGGGCCATATCGATCAGGCCACTGATGGTGAAGAGCAGGTGGAGATTCGCTAAGCCATGAAAAATATTGTGGTCTTGATTTCAGGTAATGGCAGTAATTTACAAGCTATTCTGGACAGTTGCGCTAATGGCACGATTAAAAATGCTCGTGTTGCAGCCGTAATTGCCAATAAAGCTGATGCCTATGGTTTAACACGCGCCCAGCAAGCAAATATTGATGCTATCACTTTGTTGGCTTCAGATTTTGCCGATCGCCAAGCTTATGAGCAAGCATTGGCAAAGACCATCGATGGTTATCACCCTGATGTAGTGGTGCTCGCAGGATTTATGCGAATATTAGATTCTGCGTTTGTTCACCATTATCAAGGCCGCATATTTAACATCCACCCTTCACTCTTACCCAAATATCCTGGGCTTAATACCCACCAGCGAGCTCTGGAAGCCGGTGATAGTGAACATGGCACTACGGTTCATTTTGTGACCCCAGAGCTTGATGGTGGCCCTATTGTATTGCAGGCCAAGGTTCCCATTTTTCCACAAGATAGTATTGCGGAAATTGAACAGCGAGTTCAACAGCAAGAATATGCTATCTATCCATTAGTTATTAATTGGTTTTTAAGCCAACGGTTAGTAATGGATGAAGCGGGAAAAGCGCTATTAGATGGACACAGCTTACCTCTAAACGGCTATGCCAGTGATGACTGATGTAAACATAAGTATCATCAAAGATAAGCATCAAGAGCAAGCCTAAAAAGTGGCGTAAAGAACCTATAATATAAATAAAAACGGCTGAGTTTGTGCTCAGCCGTTTTTCATTCTTTCGATTTTGCCATTAAGCTTGGGCTTGATAAACAACTTCACCAAAATAGAAGACGTTAAACTCACCCGGTTGCATTTTATGCCACTGTTCATTATTGGTTAGAGGCTGAGTAGCAATCACAGTTACAACATCATTTGGCGTAGTCTCTTGCTGAAAATCAATCGTAACATCTTCATCGATTAATGATGCACAACCAAATGGTGCCCGACGGGTAATACTATGTAAGTTGTTAGTACAAAAAGTAAGTACATACTCACTATCACTCAACAGCATATTATAAACGCCTAATTGACGCAGTCGCTCACAGCACTGATGAATAAACGCAAACGCCTCCGCCATATCCTGAGGTGGTTTAGGATATTTAGCTTCAACTTGATTAAGCAACCAACAAAATGCAATCTCACTGTCGGTATCGCCTACCGCCTGAAAACGCCCCGTATCTAAAGCATCATATCCTGTTAATTGACCATTATGGGCAAAAGTCCAATAACGCCCCCATAACTCACGGGTAAAGGGGTGGGTATTTTCAAGATTGACGCCACCACGGTTCGCTTGGCGAATATGGCTGATCACAGCACAGCTTTTTATCGGATATTCTTGCACTAATTCGGCAATACGAGACTGACAACTTGGGTTTGGATCTTTAAAGGTACGGAAACCCTTCCCTTCATAAAACGTAATACCCCAACCATCACGATGTGGGCCGGTATTGCCACCACGCTGCATTAACCCAGTAAAACTAAAACAAATATCCGTTGGAACATTGGCACTCATGCCAAGCAATTCACACATAATAAGCGATACCTACAACTTACTTTGCCCTTTGGCTTAACGAAGAAATAACGAGCTTACTTAGCCATCTCTTTTTCAACTAACATAATAAGGATATGGATAATCTTAATATGCACTTCTTGAATGCGGTCTGCATAACCAAAATGAGGAACCCGAATTTCCACATCAGCCAGTCCAGCCATTTGACCGCCATCTTTACCCGTTAAAGCAATCACCTTCATGTCTTTTGCACGAGCAGCTTCAATGGCTTTAAGAATATTGCCAGAATTACCAGAAGTAGATAGGCCAAAGAGAACATCGCCTTCACGACCGACCGCTTCAAGATAGCGCGAAAATACGTACTCATAACCGAAGTCATTACTTACACACGATAAATGGCTTGGGTCTGAAATCGCAATACCAGCATAACCAGGGCGATTATCACGATAGCGACCTGTCAGCTCTTCCGCAAAATGCATTGCATCACAGTGAGAGCCACCATTACCGCACGATAAAACTTTACCGCCTTGCTTAAAAGACTCAGCCAGTAATTTTGCAGCCGCTTCAATATCAGCAAGGTTTTTATCATCGCTAAGAAAACGATTAAGAACCTCTGCAGCCTCAGTCAGTTCAGCTCGAATCAAATCCTGATACATAAGTCTTTCTCACTTTATAGTTAATAGATAAAAAACAAGCGGGTATATTACCCGCTTGTTTTTTGATTATCTGTGCAGTTTACATAGAAACTGGAGAAAGTGTCGACTTATCTGCAGAGTTATTTTCATGGCTCAAGGTTAAATGACTACGCAGTGCCTCAGTTGATGAGAACACGCGGACATTTTGAGCATTGAATATACCTGCATTACGTAATTTCTTCTCAACATGAGGAGCAACACCAAGTAAACACACAGGGAAATCACTTAGACGATCCAATGCTGCTTCAAAAGCATGAATCGCAGTAATATCAATCGTAGTAACATCACTAAAATCTAATACCACGGCACGAGTGTCAATAGTTGAGTGCTCAATTGCAGAGAATGCACGCTCACTGGCTGCAAAAAATAGTGGGCCATTAATATCGTACACCACTACATCGGGGCCAAAATCTAAATGCTCTTGCTTATCTTGAACCACGGTAACCGTGGTCAAACTTGCAATACGCTGAATAAATAGCAGACCAGCTAGCAATAGACCCACAACTACAGCGACCACCATATCAACCACAACAGTCAAAATGAAGCAGGTTAATAGAACCGCAACATCACGACGAGGGGCAACTTTTAATGTGTGAACAAAGTGAGGGGCTTCAGACATGTTCCAAGCCACCATAATTAGCAAACCAGCTAGTGCACACATAGGTACATAAGAGAGCACTGGTGCTAGCGCGATCATTGCCGCAAGTACAAAGAGTGAGTGTACGATTGCAGAGATTGGAGAGAATGCACCGGCACGAATATTGGTCGCTGTACGTGCTATTGCTGCTGTTGCTGGAATACCACCAAAGAACGGCACGATCATATTCGCCAAACCTTGACCAACTAATTCCGCATTAGGGTTGTGCTTAGTACTGGTCATACCGTCAGCAACAACCGCACACAATAATGACTCAATACTGCCTAGCATTGCGATCGTGAAAGCTGCAGGTAATAGCTCAACAATTAACGACCAATTAAGACCATCGTGTTGCCATAATGGTACAAACTGAGGTAACACCTGAGGAATACCATGGCCAACTAAGTCGCCAATATGGTAACTGAATTTCTCACCTAAAAGGCTAACATGTACAGGACCAAACTTATTGATAACAAGCGCTAACACTGTACCCACAACCAAAGCCACTACATGTGGTGGAATGCGGTTTTTCAACTTAGCCCAACCAATAAAGGTCAAGATAGTTACCAAACCTACCGCAGCATCAGCATAGTTAATAGATGGTAGTGCATCGGCATATGCCATTACTTTTTCTGGAAAATGAATTGGACTGGTTAATACATGTAGTCCTAGTAAATCTTTAAGCTGCAGAAAAGCAATAACAAAACCCACACCCGCGGTAAAACCGGTTGTTACTGGATAAGGTACATATTTTACTAATTGGCCTAAACGAAAGACCCCCATTAGCAACAGAATAATACCCGACATCATGGTCGCAACCATCAAGCCTGTTAAGCCATACTTTTGTGTAATCGGTAATAAGATAACCACAAAAGCCGCCGTTGGCCCAGTAATATTAAAGCGAGAACCACCTAATAATGCAGCTAAAAAGCCTGCAATAATTACGGTATAAAGACCATGCTGAGGAGGAACCCCAACCGCAATAGCCAACGCCATACCAAGAGGAATCGCTATAATACCAACGGTAATACCTGAAATAATATCAGAACGAAATTTTGAGAAGGAATAACCATCCTTCCAGGCTTCAGATAAAGCTTGAAATAACAACACGACAAACTCCTGCACTTTACGTACATACAAAAACAGGAATAGCTGTCATCCCGAATGAGGGATCCGGCGGGCATGTGTCAGTCGGAGATCGGGAAAGGCAACAAATAAATAACGACCATCCACGGCATGATTGCTCAAAAATCCATCAGAGCAATTGCGTGAACTATATCACAATGGGAGCCTATGTTAATCACATTTCATAAATTCGCAACAATAAATATGTCGGTGCCTGATCTTGATCAACCATAGAGATTTCAAGGCATCTCACGCAATTGGTCATTAACCAAGAAATTTCATGCGAGAAAATCATTTTACATTTCATAAAAAAAAGAATTACACTTGTAACAAGTGGTAAGACCTCTTACCTAATAAAAATGTACCCAACTTATTACAATAAAGCATCAAAGCGATAACCAAATAAAAGCGGAAACAATTGCATTGGATGAAAAGCGATTTATTGGTGTGGAGTTGAAACAATAAATCAGGTGTCCAGTTTGGTTATCCCCGACAAGGAGAATCAACATGGTCACGCTCGCGTATTTATTAGGGTGTATCTTGGCTATCGCAATATTGGCTTATCATCGCGTCGGCCTAAAGATATTTACCGCAGCCATTACACTGCTTCTGGTATTAGGGACGGCTTTGTCTATCACCGGGGTAATCAGTTGGATCATCTTTGCTGCTATTGCACTTCCCCTTAATCTACCGCAAATCCGTAAGCCTTATTTGACAGCCCCTGCTCTGCGCGCTTTTCAAAAAGTCATGCCAGAAATGTCCTCTACGGAAAAAGAAGCCATTGATGCAGGTACCGTGTGGTGGGAAGCCGATCTCTTTCAAGGTCAGCCTGATTGGCGCAAACTCCATGATATCCCAGCTCCAAGTCTCACTGTAGAAGAACAAGCCTTTCTTGAGGGCCCCGTAAATGAAGTTTGTCGCATGGTAAATGATTACCAAGTCACTCATGAACTTGCCGATCTCCCACCTGAAGTATGGCAATATTTAAAAGATCACAAGTTCTTTGCTATGATCATTAAAAAGCGCTACGGCGGGCTTGAATTTTCCGCTTATGCTCAATCTCTCGTACTACAAAAACTAACTGGGGTTTCTGCTGTACTCTCTTCCACTGTCGGCGTACCTAACTCTCTTGGCCCAGGCGAACTCCTGCAACACTATGGTACGGAAGAGCAAAAAGATTATTACCTACCTCGCCTTGCTCAAGGATTGGAAATTCCCTGCTTTGCGCTAACCAGTCCAGAAGCGGGATCCGATGCTGGAGCTATTCCTGATTTTGGTGTGATAAAAACGGGGTTATGGCAAGGAGAAGAAGTGCTGGGTATGGAATTAACTTGGAACAAACGCTACATCACCCTAGCCCCTATCGCCACCGTGCTGGGCTTAGCTTTTAAACTTTACGATCCAGATCATCTATTGGGCGATCAAGAAGAGATTGGGATCACCTGTGCTCTGATCCCAACCGATCTTGATGGTGTAATTATTGGTCGTCGTCATTTCCCTCTAAATGTGCCTTTCCAAAATGGTCCAACTCAAGGCAACAAAGTTTTTGTACCTCTCAGCTTTATCATCGGTGGACAAGAGATGGCAGGACAAGGTTGGCGCATGCTGGTTGAGTGTCTCTCCGTTGGCCGAGGAATTACACTGCCTTCCAACTCAACAGGAGGCTTAAAAACTGCAGCGCTTGCTACAGGGGCTTACGCTCGCATTCGTCGTCAGTTCAAAATGCCAATTGGTAAAATGGAAGGAATTGAAGAGCCACTAGCTCGTATCGTGGGTAATGCGTATGTTATGGATGCAGCGAGCGCTTTCACCGTAACAGGTATCGATCTTGGACAAAAACCTGCAGTGATCTCTGCCATTGTGAAATACCATTGTACCCATCGTAGCCAACGTGGTGTTATTGATGCAATGGATATTGTTGGCGGTAAAGGTATTTGCATGGGGCCTAGCAACTTTTTAGCTCGCGGTTATCAAGGAGCACCGATTGCAATTACTGTAGAAGGGGCCAATATTCTTACCCGCTCTATGATTATATTCGGTCAAGGGGCTATTCGCTGTCACCCTTATGTATTAGATGAAATGGCAGCAGCTTATAATCCAGATCAAAAACAAGCACTCGATCAATTTGATCAAGCCTTGTTTAAGCACATTGGTTTTGTGATCACCAATATGACTCGATCTTTCTGGCTTGGCTTAACCGATGGCCGAGGATCGTCTACTCCACACCAAGATCCTACCGCTCGTTATTATCAGCAACTCAATCGTTACAGTGCCAACCTTGCGCTACTGGCTGATATTTCTATGGCAGTCTTAGGCGGCTCACTCAAACGTAAAGAACGTCTTTCTGCTCGCCTTGGTGATGTATTAAGTCAGCTTTATTTAGCCTCTGCGACACTAAAACGCTTTAGTGATGAAGGCCGACAAGTTCATGATCTGCCATTAGTACATTGGGGGATGCAAGATGCGTTATACCAAACAGAACAAGCGTTACTGCAGTTTTTGGCTAACTTTCCAAATGCCATCATTGGAAGCACATTAAAATGGTTAATGTTCCCACTTGGAAGTTGCCGCCACCAGCCAAGTGATACCTTAGATCATCAATTGGCACGCATTGCACAAACTCCATCAGAAACACGCTCTCGTCTTGGTCGAGGACAATATCTTGAAGCGCAGCCAAATAACCCTGTTGGTATGATTGAACAAGCTCTTCAGGATATTCTCGCCGCCGAACCGATTTACGATAAGCTCTGTCAACATGCCGGGCACAAGCTTCCTTTTATGCAGTTAGGAAAAATTGCCCAATGGGGATTGGATGAGCAGGTTATTTCAGAACAAGAAGCACAAGTTCTTCGCCAAGCAGAAGAGAGCCGTTTACGAACCATTAATGTCGATGACTTTGAGCCAGAAGAGCTTGCGGCAAAACCAGCATCAAAATTGAATATGGGTAATGCCGCTTAAGTCGATATAGCGTAAAAATTAAGGGAAATTAAGGCAGCATTAAATCATCTGATTTGTGCTGCCTCTTCTTTTCCACCAACGAAGTCCATACCAACCAATCAGTATCACAAGCACCATCACGCTATTACCAACAATCAACCATAACAACGCATCATCTCGTTGTTTTGCTTCAGCCAATTGTTGCTGCTTTATCTTCTCTTGCTGCTGTTTTACTAACTCTTCTTGTTTGAGCTGTTGCAAATCTTTTGTCAGTTGCATTTGAGCGGCAAGGGCAAAACTACGCTCTGGCAGAGAAAATATGAGTTCTCGTTGGTTAAAATTATCCGTTGCATACAGCCAGCCATACCAACGATAGCGCCCAACCTGCTCCATTGCAGGAAACGTCAAGTTCAGTTGCTTCTCCTGACCTTGAGTGGCCCCTTGAACTATATATTCTTTACCGCTAGGACTTTTTATCGCGATATGCCCAGCAAGAGAACCGGCTTGGAGCTGATCATCTGTTACTTTTGCGACAAATTCACTGTTGTCTTTAACCGTCTCTCCCGCCATAAAACTGTAAGTTAACGGGGTTGGATATACTAAAACCGTTTGTTCTAACT
>X339_White_beaked_Dolphin__coassemble_871_pt1 | contig 13499 bp, 16 predicted proteins | sample X339_White_beaked_Dolphin__metabat2_high_PE_003 | metagenome-assembled genome bin X339_White_beaked_Dolphin | reverse complement strand
TTTTGGCTTCATTAAGCCAGAGGGTTTCTGGTGCGTAGGTCGCAAGTTGTAGCAGAAGACATTCTTGTAAGTTACGGGAGGCAACTCCGAGCGGGTCAAATTGTTGAATGCGTTTAAGAACAGCTTCAACCTCATCAAGCTCTACTTCATCATCACCTAAGCTTTCAAGAATATCTTGGCTTGAACAACTTAGGTAACCTTGATCGTCAACCGCATCAATAATAGCAGTGGCAATAGCCAGATCGGTGTCACTAAATGGGGTTAAGTGAACTTGCCACATCAGATAGTCTTGCAGTGATTCGGTCGTTTCCCCTTGATAGATAGGCATATCGTCATCAAGGGCTATACCTGTGCTACCGGTTCCGGCACTGTAAACATCATCCCAAGTTGTATCGACAGGCAAGTCTTGCGGCATCTCTTGTTGTTCAATCACTTCTGAGGTATCAAAAGATTCACTGTCTTTGATCTCATCGTGAGAGTCTGAATAATCAGAGTCGGAAGATTTATTATCTTCGTTCTCAGCAAGATTCTCTTCTAACTCAAGAAGGGGATTGGCATCGAGAGCTTCTTGGATCTCCTGCTGTAGATCTAAGGTCGAAAGTTGCAACAGGCGAATGGCTTGCTGCAATTGTGGCGTCATTGCCAATTGTTGGCCAAGCTTGAGCTGGAGAGATGTCTTCATGTCGCTATCTTCACCTGTCGTTATTTTTATTGGTATGGTTGTATATGATATTAGACGATTATTTATTGTTTTTATAAACGGAATTGATCACCTAAGTACACTCGTTTCACATGTTCATCGTTAAGTACTTGTTCTGGCGTACCATTTGCAATGAGCTGCCCCTGACTTACGATATAAGCATGTTCACAAACATCTAGTGTTTCACGAACGTTATGGTCGGTAATTAAGACGCCTAGACCACGATCGCGCAGATGCTCAATGATTTTCTTAATATCAATAACCGAAATTGGGTCAACACCTGCAAAAGGCTCATCTAATAAAATAAATTTCGGATTAGCCGCTAAAGCTCGTGCAATTTCGACACGACGACGTTCACCACCTGATAGCGCCATACCCATACTATTACGGATATGCTGAATGTTGAACTCATCAAGCAGTTCTTCCAACTTATCTTGACGCTCTTGTTTGGTCAATTCTTTACGGGTCTGTAATACCGCCATTAAGTTATCGTGGACGCTCAATCGACGAAAAATTGAAGCTTCCTGTGGCAAGTAACCAATACCCATACGCGAGCGGTTATGCATCGGTTGTAAGCTGATATCAGTGTCATCAATGGTGATGGCACCTTCATCACGGGCAACAAGGCCGACAATCATATAAAAAGAGGTGGTTTTACCTGCACCATTTGGGCCGAGTAGACCAACAATCTTACCCGATTCAACTTGTAAGCTTACATCGGAGACGACTTTACGACCGTTGTAGCTTTTTGCTAAGTGTTCCGCTTTTAAAATTGCCATAACAGAGTGTTATTTCTTCTTATTGTTGAATTGGTTTGGTTGCAAAATCGTTGTTACACGCTCTTTGCTACCACTTTTCGCCATTAGACGTTGTTCATCAATTTTATAGGTGATGACATTACCTTTGATTTCACTGCCGTCTTGAGTAAGAACTGCATGGTCAGACATTTTTAGAAATTCTGTTGCAGTTTCATAACGCATCTTGCGAGCACTACCATCAATAGGCTTACCATCGTCCATAACTTGGTGGAATGTTGCTGGTGTACCGTAAGCATCAATAGTTTCTTGACCTTCTTTGCCTTGTGGGCGAGTCACAACCACTTTGTTCGCTCGAATATCAATAGAGCCCTGACGCAATACAACGTTACCGGTGAACGTTACAATGTTTTTCTGGATATCTAGCTCTTGGTTATCTGAGCTGATATGAATCGGTTTTTCTGTATCTGTGCTTAGAGCCCAGCTTGATGTACTTAGGCATAGCAGGCACAGTAAAGTACTAATCTTTAGGTGTTTCATATATACCTTTCACATTATTAAGTAGTGTTGCCACATTGCGATCCATATTACCTTTTAAACCATCGCCTTCATTTTCAAAGCTAGTACCAGTAATAACAACGTGATCTTGAGTATCGAAATCTTTATTGACCAAGTTTAAGCGTAGATTATCTGTGCTGATCACTTGGATCGCAGATTCAGGTAATAAGTTAAAAATACGCACATTACCTTTCATTTCTAGCACTTGGTCTTGAGTTAACAGGGCATCATTTGCACTGACTCGCCATTCAGTTTTACTGCCATCTTGGTAGACCCAAAGGACAGGTTTGCTGAAGGTGGTGTTGCCACTAATACTAAAGTGCTCAATATGAGCAGAGTCAATTTGGTAGCTTCGTATCCCTTTTTCGTTATACGACGTATTGCTAACCACATCGCCTGTAAATACCGGTTTTTCGCTATCAATAGTAACTTGGTCATCACTCTGCCAGTGTTTTTGCAGCAAGTAATAACCAGACCATGCAGCGACTAATACAACCAGTAGATAGCACAACCTTTTTAAGGTCATATACTTAAACCTTTATGTTTATCTAGTTCGCCTTTTGCTTCCAAGATGAGGTCACAAACTTCTCGTACTGCGCCATAGCCGCCTTGAATTCGAGTGATAAAATCAGCACGCTGAGCAAGAAGGGGGTGTCCATCAGCAACACAAACTGAGAGGCCTATTTTTTCCATAACAGGCCAGTCGATTAGGTCATCACCGATATAGGCAATATGCTGAGGTTCGATTGCGAGCTTATCGATAATATCTTGATAGGCTGCTAATTTATTATCTTGTCCTTGATAAATATGTTCAATCCCTAGTGCTTGCATGCGGTTTTCAACGATATTTGAACGTCGACCCGTGATGATTGCAACTTGGATCCCTGCATTCATTAGAGACTTAACCCCATAGCCATCTCGGGTATGGAAAGTTTTCAGCTCTTCACCATTGTTGCCCATATAGATACGGCCGTCGGAAAAGACACCATCAACATCACAAATCAGCAGTTGGATTTGTTTTGCTTGGTTAAAGACATTTTGACTGACAGAGCCATAAATGGTTTCAACAAGTTGTGACATTAGATAACTCCAGCCTTAAGTAAATCATGCATATTGAGCGCGCCGACTAAGCAGCTTTGTTCGGTGACTAGTAATCCATTAATCTTTTTATCTTCCATTAATTTTAGACCTTCAGCGGCTAAAAGCTGTGGTGAAATGGTTTTTGGATTACGAGACATAACGGTACCAATGGTGGTGTTATGAATATCAATATGATCATCCAGCAATCGGCGTAGATCGCCATCGGTGAAGATCCCAATGAGCTGTTGTTCATTATCAACAATCGCAGTCATACCCAGACCCTTACGAGAAATTTCTAGTAAGGCATCTTTAATCGTTGCGTGTTCTGTAACTATCGGTAGATCATCACCACTGTGCATGACATCTGAGATTCGCATCAGTAGTTTTCTACCTAATGCTCCACCAGGGTGAGACAGGGCAAAATCGTTGGCCGTAAACCCTCGTGCTTCCATAATCGCAATAGCCAGTGCATCTCCCATAACCAGCGTTGCCGTTGTGCTGGAAGTTGGTGCAAGATTAAGAGGACATGCTTCTTTATCGACAGTGATTTGCAAATGGTATTGAGCCAGTTTCGCCATACTAGATTCAGGTTTACCCGTCATAGCAATAAGAGGGATTCCAAGACGTTTAATTACAGGCAGCAAAGCTAATATTTCAGAGGCTTCCCCTGAATTTGAAATCGCAATGACAACATCATTTTTTTTGATCATTCCTAAATCACCATGGCTGGCTTCGCCTGGATGAACAAAAAACGCAGAGGTTCCTGTACTGGCAAGTGTTGCTGCTATTTTATTACCAATATGACCTGATTTACCCATACCCATAACAATTACTTTGCCGCTACAGTTCAATATGAGTTCACAAGCATTAGCAAAATCTTGGTTAATATATTGGCGAATATTATTCAACGCGTGAATTTCAGTTTCGATCACACGTAGGCCATTTGCACAAAAGTCGAATTTGGGCATAAGTCCTCTCTTATTATTAAGCGGCAAGATTATAGAACAGATATGCTTGATAGGCGATAAAGCAGATCAATAGGATACCGCCTTCTACACGATTAATACGACGGTTTTTCCCTAGCGCCATAATCAGTAGTAGAACCGATACCCCTAACATAACATAGAAATCACGTCCCATAGCTAATGGACTGATTGCTGAAGGGTTTAAAATACCAGGAATGCCCATTACGGCTAAAATATTAAATACGTTAGAGCCGATGATATTACCTACTGCCATATCGTCTTCACCTTTAAGCACACTGGCTACAGAGGCAGCTAACTCTGGTAAGCTAGTACCGACGGCAATAATAGTTAAACCGATAACTAAATCGCTCATACCATAGTATTTTGCGATAGTAACCGCTGACTCAACGACCATATCAGAAGAGTAAAGCAGTAAAGCAAGACCAACAATAATCCAAATGAAAGAGGCGGTATTACTTACATTCTGTGGGATCTCTGACTCTTGTTCATCCACCATTACATCGCCTTCTTGTTTTGCTTTTTTGCTGATGTAAAGCATAGCTAAAAGAAACAGCACAAACAGAACAAGAAGTAATACGCCTTCAGCAAAGCCCAGATAGTTATCCCACAGCAAAGCGCCTGCAATCAAAGTAACCACTAACATAAGTGGTAACTCACGACGGATAATGGTTGAGCCGATAGCCAAAGGCTTTAGCATCGCTGTTACACCTAAAATTAGGGCGATGTTAGCAATGTTAGAACCTAAAACGTTTCCTACTGCAGTATCTGTTTTACCTGCAAGAGCCGCTGTTGCCGACACCATCATTTCAGGAGCAGAAGAGCCCATAGCTAGGATGGTCATACCGATGACAAGAGGAGCAACGCCCATATTTCTTGCAAGTGCCGCAGAACCGAATACAAGACGGTCTGCACTCCAAACAAGTAGAGCTAATCCAACACAGAGTAGAACAACGGCTTCAAGCATTTTTATCCCTTTAAACAGCAAGTAATTTGGTATTTAAACTAATCATAACGTGAGATTTAGCCAAATAATGCTTTGGGCTCGTCATTTTCAGAGCTTATCTCGGTCATTATGTTAGTTAAGGTGAATATCTGTCATTAAATGTAAGTCTTTAATTTTGACGGTATGAGCTGCAAAAGGGAAGTTATTAAGTAAATAAATCCTCTTTAATGATGTATTCGCCGCGATTTTTTCTAGTCTATCAAGGATGGGTTTAGTTTAAATTTGCTATCCTAAGAAGAATTGTAAACACTGTTCAATATTGTTTTACATTAACGTAAAATAGCTAATTGCAATTAAATGCATGACTTTTGTTGTGAAAATTTTTACTTCATTCAATAACTAGGTAGAATTGCGCCTATTTATTTTCTTCATTGGGCAGATTGTAAGCGGAGACTTGTTGGCCATGGATAAACAAGAAGCTCTGATTTCGGTTAAAAATATGACCTTTAGCCGAGGAGAGCGCAAGATTTTTGATAATGTTTCTTTAACTGTTCCTAAAGGTAAAGTGACTGCGATCATGGGGCCATCGGGAATTGGTAAGACAACATTATTACGTCTTATTGGCGGGCAAATCGCTCCTGATGAAGGAGAAGTGTGGTTCGATGGCCACAATATTCCTACTTTAGGTCGCAGTGCTTTGTATCAAGTACGTCAGCGAATGAGCATGCTCTTTCAATCTGGTGCACTTTTTACTGATATGGATGTATTTGATAATGTTGCTTTTCCACTACGAGAGCACACTCAGCTGCCAGAAGAGTTGATTCGTACTTTGGTGCTACTAAAACTGGAAGCGGTAGGATTACGAGGGGCTGCACATCTGCAACCTAACGAACTTTCTGGTGGTATGGCAAGGCGTGCAGCATTAGCTCGTTCTATTGCTCTAGATCCAGAGTTGATCATGTATGATGAGCCTTTCGTTGGCCAAGATCCTATTACTATGGGGGTGTTGGTTGAGCTAATTGGCAGTCTTAATCAGGCATTAGGTATTACCTCTGTTATTGTTTCTCATGATGTACCAGAGGTAATGAGTATTGCTGATCATGTCTATTTGTTGTCTGGAGGCAAAGTGATTGGCAGCGGAAGTCCACAAGAACTTCAGGCTAATAATGATCCTCGTGTTCGTCAGTTTCTTGATGGTGATGCCGATGGTCCGGTTCGCTTCCAGTTTCCTGCTCAAGATTTACAGCAGGAGCTCTTTGGTTCATCCAATGCGTGAAATCCGTATAAAGGATTAGAATGAATTTATGATTACAGATTTTATTGCTGCGATTGGACGTCGAACATTAAATCTTTGCAAAACGGTTGGTCGTGCAAGTTTGATGTTATATGGCGCGCTTATTTGTAAACCGCAGCCTCGGAAAATGTTTCCGCTATTATTAAAGCAGCTCTATTCGGTTGGGGTTCTTTCCATTGCCATTATCCTTGTCTCTGGCCTGTTTATCGGCATGGTTCTGAGCCTACAAGGTTATATTGTATTAGTGGATTTTGGTGCTGAAACCAGTCTGGGGCAAATGGTTGCCTTATCGTTGCTACGAGAGCTAGGCCCTGTGGTCACAGCATTATTATTTGCTGGTCGAGCAGGTTCGGCATTAACGGCTGAAATTGGTCTAATGAAAGCAACCGAGCAGCTATCCAGTATGGAGATGATGGCGGTAGATCCGTTACGTCGTGTTATTGCCCCTCGTTTTTGGGCTGGCGTTATCTCTATGCCATTATTGGCCATGATGTTTACAGCGGTAGGCATTTGGGGCGGTCAACTTGTTGGTGTGGACTGGAAAGGGATTGATTACGGTAGTTACTGGTCTGTTATGCAGTCATCGGTTGATGTGTGGTATGACATTGGTAACGGATTATTAAAAGCGGTTGTCTTCGCTATTACTGTAACTTGGATTGCTGTCTTTAACGGTTATGACGCTGTGCCAACATCTGAAGGTATTAGCCGAGCAACGACTCGTACGGTTGTAAATTCGTCGTTGGCCGTTTTAGGTTTAGATTTTGTATTAACCGCGTTGATGTTTGGTAACTAACGCAGTCATTGATTGGAATATATAGATGCAACAGAACAAACGTTTGGAGCTCTGGGTTGGCGCATTTGTCTTAGCAGGAATTGCTGCGCTGTTAGTACTTGTTTTTAAGGTCGCTGATGTCAAAAGCTTTGGTAGTGATGAGACTTATACCTTAAAAGCCCACTTCGATAATATTGGCAGTTTAAAAGTACGCTCACCCGTTAAAATTGGCGGGGTAACCATTGGTCGTGTTACAGCAATCAACCTTGATGAACACTCATATACACCGGTTGTAACTTTGGCGATTGATAAACAATTTGGTTATTTCCCTGATACAACATCGGCCTCTATTCTAACGCAAGGGTTACTAGGTGAGCAGTATGTTGGGATCTCACCAGGATTTGTCGATGATGATGTCGATATGTTGAAAAATGGCGGTTTAATTGAAGACACCAAGTCAGCATTAGTTCTAGAAGATATGATTGGCCAAGTGCTATATAGCATTGGTGGCGATAGTAAAAAGTAGGAGTTAGATATGAAACTTTTCCGTTCTCTACTTATGTGTTTGCTCGCTCTGCCGATGTTGGCACAAGCAGCAACAGTAGATCAGACTAATCCGTACGCTATGATGGATAAAGTCTCAAGCACGATGTTCGCGCGTCTAAAAGCAGAGCAAAAGCAAATTCGCTCAAACCCTGAAGAGCTACGTACGATTGTTAAGCAAGAATTATTGCCATACATCAATGTTCGTTACGCAGCATATAAGGTGCTGGGTTCGAATTTAAAAAATACCACTAAAGAGCAGCGTAATGCTTTTGTTGCTGCCTTTTCTGATTATTTAGTGGCGTCGTATGCTCAAGTATTGACTCAATACAGCGATCAGAAAATTGAAATAGAGCCAGCAAAAGCCATTCCAGCTGATCGCGCTATTATTTCCGTTCGAGTAGACATTATTGATCAATCTCGTCCACCAATTCGTTTGGACTTTAAGCTTCGTTTGAACAAAAAGACAAAAGAATGGCAAGGATTTGACATGGTTGCTGAAGGAGTGAGTATGATCTCGACTAAGCAGAGCGAATGGAGTGGTCAGCTACGAACTAAAGGCATTGATGCAGTAACTAAATCGCTACAAGATTTAGCTGCGAAGCCAATTCATTTCGAGGATAAGTAAGAATGACGGCACAAAAGATTGTGTGGCAGGCGCATGAAAATGGGGATTATTCCTTGTCAGGTGCGCTAGATCGTGACACAGTGCCCGACCTTTGGCAAAACCGTCAGAATTGGATGCCTCAGCAAGAAACAGTTCGAATCGATCTGGCTGAGCTAGCACGTATCGATTCTGCCGGTATGGTTATGCTGCTGCATTTAATCCAACAGTTACAACAAGCAGGGAGCACGGTTTCCCTGTGTCATGTTCCGCAGCAATTAATGACGTTGCTGCGATTAAGCCATGTAGAATCAATGTTTACGGCTTGCATGGAGTAAGTCGTTAAGAGGACAGCTTGTGGAAATTTCAGAGATCAAAGCCATTCTGGAAAGTGCCCTTGAACTAGACGAAGTGATCGTAAAGGGTGAAGGTAGCCATTATGAAGTGATTGCGGTAGGTGCAATCTTTGATGGTATGAGCCGAGTAAAAAAACAACAAACAATTTATGGCCCTCTGATGGGACATATTGCGGCTAATGACATTCACGCGTTAAGTATTAAAACGTTTACTCCTCAAGAGTGGGCGCGTGATCGTAAATTGATGTCGCTATAAGAGGTAGAAAATGCAGAAGTTTCGTATTCAAGGCGGTGGTCCGCTATGTGGTGAGGTTGCTATCTCTGGTGCTAAAAATGCCGCATTACCTATTCTTTTTGCTGCGCTATTAGCAGAAGAACCGGTTGAAGTTGCAAATGTACCAAAGTTACGCGACATCGATACAACAATGGAACTGTTAAGCCGTCTTGGTGCAAAAGTTTCCCGTAATGGCTCTGTTCATGTCGACGCAAGTGGCGTGAATAAGTATTGCGCACCTTACGATTTAGTAAAAACAATGCGTGCTTCTATCTGGGCTCTAGGTCCATTAGTGGCTCGTTTTGGTCAAGGTCAGGTTTCTCTTCCAGGTGGTTGTGCGATTGGTGCTCGCCCTGTTGATCTGCATATTACAGGTCTTGAGCAATTAGGTGCGACCATTACTCTAGAAGAGGGCTATGTAAAAGCGCATGTTGATGGTCGTCTAAAAGGCGCTCATATCGTGATGGATAAAGTGAGTGTTGGTGCGACAGTAACGATTATGTGTGCAGCAACATTAGCTGAAGGCCAAACCATCATTGAAAACGCAGCTCGTGAACCAGAAATTGTTGATACTGCTGATTTCTTAAAAGCGATTGGTGCGAAAATCACAGGTGCTGGTACAGATACTATTATCATTGATGGTGTTGAGCGTTTAGGTGGTGGTTATCACAGTGTGGTTCCAGACCGTATTGAGACTGGTACTTTCCTTGTAGCAGCTGCTGTATCTGGCGGTAAGATCATATGCCGTGGTACGAAAGCAAGTCTAATGGATGCGGTGTTAGCTAAGCTTGAAGAGGCCGGTGCTAAGGTAGAAACTGGTGACGATTGGATTAGCTTAGATATGACTGATCGTGAGCTTAAAGCAGTAAATATTCGTACCGCTCCGCACCCAGGTTTCCCGACAGACATGCAAGCTCAGTTCTCTTTACTGAACTTAATGGCGAAAGGTACTGGTATTATTACGGAAACCATTTTCGAAAACCGCTTTATGCATATTCCTGAGTTGATCCGTATGGGCGCTCATGCTGAGATCGAAGGTAACACGGTTATTTGTGGTGATACCGAGGGTCTAAGTGGTGCTCAGGTAATGGCAACAGACCTTCGCGCATCAGCAAGTTTAGTAATTGCGGGTAGCATTGCAAAAGGCGAAACTATCGTTGATCGTATCTACCACATCGATCGTGGTTATGAGCGTATTGAAGATAAGTTTAGTGCGCTTGGCATGAATATCGAACGTATCAGCGAATAAGAGACTCTTAATTGCTTGACATAAAAAACCTCGCCAGTGTGCGAGGTTTTTTTATATCTCAGAATCTTAAGAGCTAATATTTGTTAATGGTTATTTATGCCATTATCTAGCTTGGTGGTACTGGGGGAAGTTGCTGTACTGGCGGCTCAGGTTTAGTCCCTATATTCTCTGGTTTATTACCAATTACTACATCTAAAATCATTGGCTTACCATTTCGCAGTACTTTCACTTTGACATGAGTACCAGGGCGAATGTCGGTAACAATATCAAGAACACTGAGCATATCTTTAACCGGTTTGCCATCAATTTCGACCAAGATATCACGAACATGAATCCCGGCTTTTGCGGCAGGTCCATTTGGATTCATGCCCAGAACCAAGATCCCGTTGATCTGATCTGCATCATATAAGCGCGCCATTACTGGGTTTATTTCACTGCCATCAATGCCGATATAGCCTCGAATCACACGACCATCTGCAATCAGTTTTTTCATGATCTTAATCGCTGATTTATAAGGTATGGCAAAGGAAATACCGTATGTTTCAATATTGGCAGGGTGGAAGGATGCAGTATTGATACCGACCAGTTCACCTTTAGTATTAACCAGAGCCCCCCCTGAGTTACCCTCATTGATTGCTGCATCGGTTTGTAAAAAGTCCTGATGGCCGTAAAAACTGACTCCAGAGCGTCCTGTTGCTGAAATGATACCAAAGGTTGTGGTTTGGCCCAGGTTATATGGGTTGCCTATAGCCAAAACAACATCACCAACCGCCGCTTTATAGTTTGGATTAACGGGAATTACAGGTAAATTTTCGGCATTAATTTTTAAGACGGCAAGATCGGTTTCTTGATCTTTACCTATCAGTTGAGCGGTAAAGAAACGACCGTCTTGTAAGGCGACAATAACTTGGTCTGCCTGAGCGACAACATGGTAGTTTGTTAAAATATAACCTTTATCGCTCATGATAACGCCTGAACCTAAGCCTTGAGTGGTAAGCTTAAGGCGATCTTCGGTGTTATAGCGACGGTTATAAATATTAACAACAGCTGGTGATGCGCGACGAACCGCATAGTTAAAAGATAACTGTGAACTTGAGTCGTCATCACTAATAGAGACCGTTGGAGTAGAGATTATATTTTGACGTAAATCAGGAACAGCTAGCAGTAAAATTGCAGCAGTGGCAAGGCCTAGCAAAACTGAACGCCCAAGAAAAGCCAGCATTAAAGTTCCTCTGAAAAAAGCTCGGAAAATAAAATCTACAAAAGGTGCTCAAGAATAGCATTACAGCGAAGAGATAACCAAATTGAATCCATAAAAAAGCCCCAGTTTACGTGAACTGAGGCTCAATCAATGGGGATTAGAGTATGATTAACGCATGATTAAATACAGTACGCTATCACCACGTTTAACTTCCATTGCAAGTACGTTTGGTTTTTTCTCAAGCGCCTTACGAAGTTCGCCAAGGTTTTTAATTGGCTGACGGTTTAGACCAATAATGATATCGCCCTTCTTCAAGCCATAGCGAGCCGCAATAGATTGCTTGTTCAGCTCGGTTACTTTAACTCCGTGAACTTTATCTTCTGGGCTAGTATTAGCAAATTCAGCACCGGCTAAGCTTTCATGCAGATCATCAGCTTTAACTTGAGTCTGTTTTGCTGCTTCTAAAGTCACAGGAACATTCAGCTCTTTACCATCGCGAATTAGGCCTAGTGTTACTTTCTTACCAGCACCTAGAGTTGCAATTTTTGCGCGTAATTCACTGAAAGTACGAATCGGCTTATTATTGACTGAAACAATAATATCACCTGCTTTTAGACCTGCTTTTGCCGCAGAGCCTTCAGGAAGTACTTGGCTTACAAACGCGCCGTGATTCGTCTTATAACCAAAGGTTTCAGCTAGCTCAGAGGTTAGCTCACCACCAGTAACACCCAGAACACCGCGCTTAACTTGACCAAATTCGATAAGTTGATCTGTTAAGTTTTTCACCATATTAGCAGGGATTGCAAAACCGATACCGACGTTACCACCGTTAGGGCCAAGAATCGCGGTATTAATACCAATCAACTCACCGTTTAGGTTTACTAAGGCACCACCTGAGTTACCGCTATTGATTGGCGCATCAGTTTGGATAAAGTTTTCGAAGTTCTCGATATTTAAACCACTACGACCAAGAGCGGAAACAATACCTGATGTTACTGTTTGTCCTAGGCCAAATGGGTTACCGATAGCAACGGCGAAATCGCCTACGCGAAGATTATCAGAATCAGCGAGTTTGATAGCCGTAAGATCTTTGGCATCTTCTAATTGCAGCAACGCAATATCAGACATTTTATCGGTACCAAGCAGCTTTGCTTTTACCTCACGTCCGTCAGAAAGCTGTACTTTGATGGTATCTGCGCCATCAACAACATGGTTATTGGTAACGACATACCCTTTTTTAGCGTCAATGATAACCCCCGAGCCTAACCCCCTAAATGGTTGTTCTCGTACTTGCTCGGTAGGAAAATCTGGACCAAAGAAAAAGCGATAAGCCTCAGGTAGGCGCTGTTTGGAAACGTGTTTACCTTCAACTGCAATGCTTACTACAGCTGGTGTTACTTGCTCAAGCATTGGCGCAAGGCTAGGTACTTGTTGATTATTAACGGCGGTAGGTAACGCCGCAGTTGCCGTCATCGGGGTGACAACTGAACTAATACCTAAAGCCAGTGCACTTAAAACAAGCAGAGGTTTTCTCATTATTTCTTCACTCCAGTAATATCTGTCCCAATAAGACTGATAGTCTGGAGTGAAGTTCCTAGTCACAATTATTTATTCCATGAAATTGTGATAAGAGTCATTAAAAGTGTGTCCTAGCTCGCAACTTTAGCTTCAGGGGCTTTTTCTGGCTCTGAAGCAACTTCTGATTTGTCCTCAGTTTTACCACTAAACAAGCCAGTTGCACCATTGGCATAATCACGCGGCTGGTCCTGAGTCTCATCATCACTATGTTCGGCTTTAACTGCTGTTAAGTTGCTAATACGATGAGCAAATGGGTTATCTTGAGCTGGTAGGTTTGGCATTAACTCTGTGGAGGTTTTTGCCATATGCTCATACAGTTTGCTGTAATCTTTTGCGACGTTATCGAGTAGCTCGGCGCTACGAGCAAAATGATCAACCAATTCTTGACGATATTGCTCCAATTCATAACGTGATTTGTCTAACTCTTTCTTTAATTCTTTTTGTTGCTTTACGTTTTTATTACCTAATCGAGCGACGAATGCACCGATCAATGCGCCGACTACAAAAATTAATAGCGCAGGAATCCAAGTCATAGCCATACATGCTCCTTGTGACTTCAATAATATTTATCTTTAGCTGTCCTATTTACTCAAAACCAGGCCAGCC
>X339_White_beaked_Dolphin__coassemble_869_pt1 | contig 13694 bp, 12 predicted proteins | sample X339_White_beaked_Dolphin__metabat2_high_PE_003 | metagenome-assembled genome bin X339_White_beaked_Dolphin | reverse complement strand
GTATAACCGAGCTGACAATCGCGCTCAAAGTTACGACGCAATAACTCCCCATAAGGCGTCTCTTTTTCCCATCCCCGGTAGTATCCGAGTTGAATGTCAAATTCTGGCAAAAAGCCTAAACAAATTTCATTGGCTTTTTGTTTCACTGCGGCCAAGTAATCACTGCGCCACAGATCAATCTGCTCAGCCAATTGAGCCAATTCTTGATCCCAATATGAGAGTTCTCGATAACTGGTTGCGGTCTTAAGTAACGCATTACGTTGTTTGGCTAATCGTTTTAGTCGGCTCCAAGCTTGAAAGAACTTAGGCTCAACATAAAACACGCCCCAATCAATAAATGCACGACGAAACTTAGGCCCACCAATGAGTAGATCGAAACCTTCAGGGGTAATTAGCTGTAAAGGAAGAATTTGGGCTAATTGAGCTAGCTTCTGATTCCCTTCGCCAGCAATTTTTACTTCCGTTGTACCATCTCGCTTTTTATTAATGCCAACTGGTTGAGGTAATTGCGTCCCTTCTCCTTGAACCCGGCCATGAACAAAGAGTTCACTTTGCTCATGACGAATCACTCGACCCGTTAAATGGCTGCGAAAAGAGCGGCCATGACCTAAATAATGAACCGCTTCAAGCACACTGGTTTTGCCACTGCCATTGGCCCCAATTAAGAAATTAAAACTGGGAGATAGTTCCAAATCGCAGTCAGCAATATTACGAAAATCTTTAACAATTAAACGTGTTAGTGCCATGAATTATAGTCTAATCGGCATGACCACATACATAGCGTCATCAACCGCATTATCTTCGAGCAACGCACTAGCATTCGCATCAGTTAAAGACATTTTGACCTGTTCACATTTCAACGTGTTAAGAACGTCTAGCACATAGCTAACGTTAAACCCAATTTCAATTGGCTCACCTTGATAGTCAACATCCAAAAATTCTTCAGCTTCTTCTTGCTCTGGGTTATTAGCGGTAATGCGCATTTCACCTGCAGCTAAATTGACGCGAACGCCACGGAATTTTTCATTAGATAAAATCGCTGCACGAGAAAACGCTTTGCGCAGTTCATCACAACTAGCCGTAACAAATTTGTTGCTATTTTGCGGTAAAACCCGGCGATAATCTGGGAAACGGCCATCAACAAGCTTAGAAGTAAAGACAAAGTTATTTACCGTTGCTCGCAGATTAGAACCGCCAATTTGAATCTGAACCGGTGCTTCTGGGTTATCAAGCAGACGCACCAACTCAAGCACCCCTTTACGAGGTAAAATAATCTGTTTTGATGGCACATCATACGCGGTATCGATGGCACACACAGCCATACGGTGGCCATCTGTTGCCACTGTTCGTAATAGTTTGCCATCGGTCTCAAACAACATACCGTTTAGGTAATAACGTACATCTTGATGAGCCATTGAAAACTGTGTGCTATCAATCAACTGGCGTAAACGGCTCTGTTCCAGCTCAAATTCAACTTCACTTTGCCAATCATCGATATTTGGAAAGTCACTTGCAGGCAGTGTTGCTAATGAGTAACGACTACGACCAGAGCGGATCAGTGCGCGATCGCCTTCTACGGATACTGAAATGGTTGCACTATCAGGCAGTCCTCGGCAAATATCTAAGAACTTACGCGATGGGACAGTAATAGCACCGGCTTCAAACTCCCCTTCAAGGGCAATTTTGGCAACCAGTTCTACTTCTAAATCGGTACCGGTTAAAGAGAGCAATCCCTCTTCAACTTGCAGCAAAATATTACCCAAAATCGGCAAGGATGGACGACCTAACGCACCAGATACTTGCTGTAAGGGCTTTAATAGTTGTTCACGGGCAAGAGTAAATTTCATATTAAGATGACAGTGTTCGAATTAGGTTAGAATAATCTTCTTTGATATCGTGGCTTTCTTCACGAAGCTGCTCAATCTTGCGACAAGCATGCAACACCGTAGTATGGTCGCGACCACCAAAAGCATCACCAATCTCAGGTAAACTGTGGTTAGTTAACTCTTTGGCCAGAGCCATCGCCATTTGACGAGGACGAGCCACGCTACGAGAGCGACGCTTAGATAACATATCGGCCATTTTGATCTTATAGTATTCAGCAACCGTTTTTTGAATATTATCTATGGTAACGAGTTTCTCTTGTAATGCGAGCAAATCGCGTAAAGCTTCACGAACAAAATCAATGGTAATGGCACGTCCGGTGAAGTTTGCATTTGCAATCACTCGGTTTAACGCCCCTTCTAGTTCGCGAACATTAGAACGTAAGCGCTTAGCAATAAAAAACGCCACTTCATCAGCCAAACGAATATTATGATCTTCAGCTTTCTTCATTAAGATAGCAACACGCGTTTCAAGTTCTGGCGGCTCAATTGCCACCGTGAGTCCCCAACCAAAGCGTGATTTTAGACGATCCTCTACCCCGTTGATCTCTCGTGGGTAGCGATCCGAGGTCAAAATGATCTGCTGATTGCCTTCAAGTAGCGCATTAAACGTGTGGAAAAACTCTTCTTGTGAACGCTCTTTATTGGCAAAAAATTGAATATCATCGATAAGCAACGCATCAACACTGCGATAGTAACGCTTAAATTCTTCGATCGCGTTATTTTGCAGAGCTTTCACCATATCTTGCACAAAACGTTCAGAGTGCATGTAAACCACTTTGGCATTGGGCTTACGATCAGCAATAGCATTACCCACAGCATGTAGTAAGTGCGTTTTACCTAAACCAGTACCACCATATAAAAATAATGGGTTATAAGCTGCGCCTGGATTATCTGCCACCTGACGACAAGCCGCTAAACCTAACTGGTTAGATTTACCTTCCACGAAATTATTAAAGTTGTGTTTTGGGTTTACATTCGAGCGACAACCCCCCGCTTGCTGTGCCGCTGGATGAGCAACGGCAGGTAGAATGTCTGCCGGCATTACCGCAGCTTCAATCGGAGCTGGGGCCGGAGCCACGACAGGGGTCGGCGTTGGAGTCAGAATGGGAGCTGGCGCAGGCGTAATGCTTGGAGCTGAAATAGGCTTACTACCTACCTCAAAACGCAAGATCGGCACGTCCTGTCCACAAAACTCATTCAGTAGACGATTGATATTATTTAGGTACTTATCCCTAACCCAATCGAGAACAAAACGATTGGGCGCAAACAATGTCAGCGTATTATCGTTAAGTTCGGCTTGTAAGGGGCGAACCCACATGCTGAATTCTGTCGCAGGGAGTTCTTCCTGTAAGCGTTGAAGGCACTGCAACCAAAGCGAAGATGACAAGTTCGACTCCACACATTAAATAAACAAAACACAAAAAGGGATGTAATTTTATACCTCTTAGCCTCGGATCGCCAGTAAGAAGATCGCAGATCCAGTGAATAAGATCGGACTTATTCACATAGATCTCACATCTTTTTGTCCGATCCGGCCATTTTTACGCAACTTTACCCACACAGCTATACACATTTTCAAGATCCAAGCAAAAATATTATATAGCAATAAGATAACGATCTTATCCACTTACTATTTACCCCACCTTTGGATATTCCATCCACAACATAAAAATCACTTGTGAGTAAGTCACTGCTTTATCGTTTTAAGCTCAATAAGTATGAGTAATCGGTTATTTCAAATAACTTAAAGTTATTTAAAAAACCTTTATATAACCAAGTACGATGACAGACATAGCACAACACAATAAAAATACAGGAAGTCAGTTTATGAAAATTAGCCAATCTCTGCGTTTTGCCGCGATAACTTTTGCCTTAATCGGATCGAGCAACATTTTTGCCGCTACAGAGGTCAAAGTTGGTATGTCTGGACGCTATTTCCCATTCACTTTTGTTAAGCAAGACCAATTACAGGGCTTTGAAGTCGATTTATGGCAAGAAATAGGTAAACGTAACGATTATAAAGTCGATTTTGTTACCGCTAACTTCTCTGGTTTATTTGGTTTATTAGAAACCGGACGAATCGATACGATTTCAAATCAGATCACCATCACCCCCGAGCGCCAAAACAAATTTTTATTCTCACAACCTTATGTCATTGATGGCGCTCAACTCGTCGTGCGTAAAGGAAACAATGCCATTACCTCAACGTCCGATCTCAATGGCAAAACCGTAGGCGTGAATTTAGGCTCTAACTATGAGCAACTGCTACGCCAATTACCTAATGCCGATCAGATCAATATCAAAACTTACGACACTGGTATTGAGCACGACGTAGCTTTAGGCCGCACCGATGCTTTTGTGATGGATCGATTATCGTCATTAGAAGTTATTAAAAAGATCAACCTTCCGCTACAACTGGCAGGACAACCTTTTGAACAAATAGAAAATGCTTGGCCATTTAGTCGAACCGAGAAAGGGAAAATGCTCCAACAAGAGGTTAACCAAGCTCTCGCCAACATGCGCAAAGACGGCACATTGCGTCAATTATCGGAAAAATGGTTTGCTAGTGACATCACTCAGTAAGTAGCCACTAACTTAATTAATCAAAGGAGATGGCGATGGGGTTTGATGTAAGTTATATGGTGTCGTTGTTGCCCATATTAGCCAAATACTTAACAACGACACTCTCAATGGCACTGTGGGGGATGATTTTTGCTTTATTCTTGGCCCTAGTGATTGCGTTGATTCGTATTAAACGTATATGGGGACTCAACAGCTTAAGTCTACTCTATATTAGTTTCTTTCGTGGAACACCTTTGTTAGTACAACTGTTTTTGTTCTATTACGGCCTACCGCAAGTTATTCCCGCTTTTGTCGGCCTTGATGGCTATAGCGCAGCAGTCATTGGTTTAAGTCTTCATTTTGCTGCTTATATGGCTGAAACCATTCGTGGGGCAATTTTAGGTATCGATAACAGTCAGTACGAAGCCAGCCTAGCAATAGGAATGAGTGAACAACAGGCGATGCGACGCATTATTTTGCCGCAGGCCATGCGTATCGCCTTACCTTCTTTGATGAACTACTTTATCGATATGATTAAATCGACCTCATTGGCGTTTGCATTAGGGGTTCCAGAAATCATGGCAAAAGCACAAATGGAGGCTTCATCAAGCTTTAGATTCTTTGAGGCATTCCTAGCCGTCGCCTTAATATACTGGTTAATAGTGATAGTGCTTACTCGCTTACAAACTTTGGCTGAAACTCGTTTAAATAAGGCGTATACCCGATGATAACGATAAAAAATCTGACCAAACGCTTTGGTGAACAGACTCTATTTTCCGATCTGAATCTAACGATAAAACCCGGTGAAATTGTGGCGATTATCGGTCCATCTGGAACAGGAAAATCAACATTATTACGCACCATAAACAGCTTAGAACAAGCCGATGCGGGTTCGGTTACCATTAATGATGTCTCTCTGCACTACCCTAAAACGAATGCACAACAGCGGCTAGCTTTGCGGCAACAAACTGGATTTGTGTTTCAAAATTACGCCCTTTTTCAGCATTTGACCGCCAAAGAGAACATTGCCGAAAGTTTAATTACTGTAAAAAAATGGTCAAAACAGCGCGCTTATAAAATTGCATTAAATATTTTGCAAGAAATTGGCTTAGCAGATAAAGCCGATTTTTACCCCATTGCACTATCTGGAGGACAACAACAACGCATTGGGATCGGACGGGCTATGGCCCAACAAGCAGAGCTACTTTTATTTGATGAACCGACCTCGGCACTGGATCCTCAATGGGTTGGAGAGGTATTACTACTTATTAAAAAAATAGCTAAAAAACAACAAACTATGATTATCGTCACCCATGAAATGCAATTTGCCCGTGAAGTTGCTGACCGAGTGATCTTTATGGCTGATGGTCAATTTGTTGAACAAGGAACACCGGATCAGATCTTTACTCAACCACACGATCTGCGATTAAAAAAATTCTTAAATCAAGTTGGGATCTAAAAAGGATCCTTGCACAAAAACAAACAAGACGTATAATTCAGCGCCCATACTCATATGGGTATAATGATTGACTCTTTGTTGGTCAGTGATTACAATTCCGCCTCTTTGTTAGAGGCTAATGGTTAAACTGACCAATAAAGCCGTAACAACTTAAAAACTGATCAGTTAATTTTAAGGTAACAAAATGAGCAAACGCACTTTTCAACCTTCAGTTCTAAAGCGTAAGCGTACTCACGGTTTCCGTGCACGTATGGCGACTAAGAACGGTCGTGCAGTTATCAACGCACGTCGCGCTAAAGGCCGTAAGCGTCTATCTAAGTAATCTTTGATTATTTTGGATAAGTTCGCATTCTCTCGGGAGTTACGTCTGTTAACTCCCGAACATTATCAAGCAGTCTTCCAGCAAGCTCATCGTGCTGGCTCTCCTCACTTAACTATTCTTGCCCGTAATAACTCTCTAGGTTATCCCCGTCTTGGTCTTGCCGTTCCTAAAAAGCAGATCAAAACAGCTGTAGCTCGTAATCGATTTAAACGTGTCGTTCGTGATAGCTTCCGTTTAAAACAACATCAGCTACCTGCCAAAGATTTCGTTGTTATCGCAAGAAAGAGTGCTCAGGATTTAAGCAACGACGAGCTCAATAAGTTGTTAGATAAATTATGGCATCGCCTGTCTCGCCCTTCGCGTGGCTAGTCATTGGACTAGTCCGCTTTTACCAACTTGCGATCAGTCCATTGATTGGACCACGCTGTCGTTTTACCCCTACATGTTCACAATATGCGATAGAAGCCATAAAAACGCATGGAGCGATAAAAGGTTGTTGGTTAGCGGCGAAACGTCTATTAAGATGTCACCCTTTGAACTGCGGGGGTTATGACCCCGTTCCGCCAACCAAGCATAACGACAGAGATAAATAACGATGGACTCCCAACGCAATATTCTGTTAATTGCTCTACTGTTTGTTTCTTTTCTACTGTTTCAACAGTGGAACAGCGACAAAAACCCTCAGCCTCAAAGCCAGGGTGTAGCGCAACAAGTTAATAACAGCGGTGATGTGCCTTCACATTCTGCTGATGGTCAGCTAGTCACTGATCAAAGTAGCTCGCAAAACTTAATCACCATTAAAACCGATGTACTGGCGCTTACTGTCGATACGCTTGGTGGTGACGTAGTAGATGCAAAACTACTTAAATATAACAACACTCTAGGCTCAAAAGACCCATTTGTGCTATTAGAGAACAATCCTGAACACAGCTATGTGGCACAATCTGGCCTTATTGGTCAAAACGGTATTGATACTAATGCTGGCCGCGCTCAATTTACCGTTTCTGGTAAAGATTTCACTCTAGCTCCTGATCAAAAAGAACTTCGCGTTCCTATGACTTATGAGAAAGATGGAATTAAATACACTAAAACATTTGTTCTTAAGCCTAACAGCTACGCTGTAAATGTTGATTACACTATCGATAACCAAAGTGCAGCTCCAACATCAGTTCAAATGTATGCTCAGCTTCGCCACTCTCTAGTTGCAAGCAAGAGCAGCCTAACTATGCCAACATACCAAGGTGGCGCATACTCATCAGTTGATACTAACTACAAGAAGTACAGCTTTGATGATATGAAAGATAAGAACCTAAATGTTACTACACCAGATGGTTGGGTAGCGGTTCTTCAACACTACTTTGTATCAGCTTGGATCCCTCGTGACGGCAATGAAGCACTAAATAACCTGTACTCTCGTTCAAGCGACGGTAATGGTTATATCGGTGTTCGTATGCCTGCTGTGACCGTTGCACCAGGTGCGACTGACACATTAAAAGCAACATTATGGGTAGGTCCTAAGCTACAAAATGAAATGGCAGCAACTGCGAAAAACTTAAACCTAACTGTTGACTACGGTTGGTTATGGTTCATTGCAAGCCCACTTCATAAGCTTCTTTCATTTATCCACAGCATCGTGGGTAACTGGGGTGTAGCTATCATGGTATTGACCTTCATTGTTCGTGGTGCCATGTACCCACTAACAAAAGCACAATACACTTCTATGGCGAAAATGCGCATGCTACAGCCTAAGCTGCAAGCAATGCGTGAGCGTTTCGGTGATGACCGTCAACGCCTAAGCCAAGAGATGATGGAGCTATACCGTAAGGAAAAAGTAAACCCACTTGGTGGCTGTTTACCTATCCTAGTTCAAATGCCAATTTTCATCGCGCTATACTGGGCTCTGATGGAATCGGTAGAACTACGTCATGCGCCATTCTTCGGCTGGATTCATGACCTATCAGCGCAAGACCCTTACTACATCTTGCCAATTCTGATGGGTATCACTATGTTCATGATTCAGAAGATGAGCCCATCGACTATTACGGACCCAATGCAGCAGAAGATCATGACATTTATGCCTGTTATGTTTACTTTCTTCTTCCTATGGTTCCCATCTGGTCTAGTTCTATACTGGCTAGTATCAAACATCGTAACGCTAATTCAGCAAACTCTGATTTATCGTTCACTAGAGAAGAAAGGCTTACACTCTAAGTCGTAACCTCAATTCTTACTAAAAAGGCGACCTTAAGGTCGCCTTTTTTATTGGTTAAAAAAGATTGATGGTGGATTATTAGGAGTTATCCGCTACTCTAGTTTACAATCACCGCCTTATTTTTAAGCTAAGTCACAAGTTATGAATCAACATACAGATACCATTGTCGCTCAAGCTACACCGCCAGGCCGTGGTGGCGTAGGTATTATTCGTGTCTCAGGCCCAAAAGCTAAAGAAGTGGCTTTAGCTGTTGCGGGTCGAGAACTCCGTCCTCGTTATGCCGAATATCTGCCTTTCAAGAATGAAGATGGCACCGCTCTTGATCAGGGCATCGCTTTATTCTTTAAAGGTCCAAATTCATTTACAGGCGAAGATGTTCTAGAACTGCAAGGCCATGGCGGCCCAGTTTTAATGGATATGTTGATTCGCCGTATTCTAACGCTTGATGGTATTCGTCCTGCTCGCCCAGGTGAATTCTCAGAACGCGCTTTTATGAATGACAAACTGGATCTTGCTCAAGCAGAAGCGATTGCCGACCTGATTGATGCCAGCTCTGAAGAAGCGGCTAAAAGTGCCTTCCAGTCGCTACAAGGCGCATTCTCAACTCGTGTTAATGAACTGGTTGAGTCTCTTATTTATCTACGTATGTACGTTGAAGCTGCCATTGATTTTCCTGAAGAAGAAATTGATTTTCTCTCTGACGGTAAAGTATCAGGCGATCTTAACCGCATCATTGACCGCCTAGAAGCCGTACGCAAAGAAGCCAACCAAGGCTCTATTATGCGTGAAGGCATGAAGGTTGTGATTGCTGGCCGTCCTAATGCTGGTAAATCAAGCCTACTGAATGCCCTCTCAGGAAAAGACAGCGCAATTGTTACCGATATTGCAGGTACAACTCGTGATGTACTGCGTGAACATATCCATATTGATGGTATGCCGCTACACATTATCGATACCGCAGGCCTACGCGAAGCATCCGATGAAGTAGAAAGAATTGGTATTGAACGAGCTTGGGATGAAATTTTACAAGCCGATCGCGTATTATTTATGGTCGATGGCACCACAACTGATGCGACAGATCCAAAAGAAATTTGGCCTGATTTTATTGAACGCCTACCCGAAAATATGGGCCTAACGGTGATCCGCAATAAGATCGAGCTTACTGGTGAACAGGCCGGGATCTGCCATGTTAATAACCCAACCTTGATCCGTTTATCTGCTTTAACCGGAGAAGGCGTTGATAGCTTACGTCAGCACCTAAAAGAGTGTATGGGCTTCTCTGGTACAACCGAAGGTGGTTTTATGGCTCGTCGTCGCCATTTAGACGCCTTAGAACGCGCAGCAGAACACCTAGAAATCGGTAAATCTCAGCTAGAAGGCTATATGGCAGGTGAAATTCTAGCGGAAGAACTTCGTCTTGCTCAGCAACATCTTAGTGAGATTACAGGGGAGTTTACCTCAGACGATCTTCTTGGCCGGATCTTTACTTCATTCTGTATCGGTAAGTAAAGCGATCCCATTTTTGATTAAGATCCGCACCTTAACGCAATAAGTTGTGGATCTTTTCTTCTCTCTTCTCCCCTAACCACCTCGGTTATCCCCTACTTTTTCTCTCTGTTTTATTTTCTATAAGCTTGTACAATCACTGCAACGTCATGAACGTATCATTGAGGATTGTATGACAGATATCACTTTTATCACCGGCAGTACTTTAGGCGGTGCAGAATATGTTGCAGAGCATCTGGCTGATTTATTAACAGAAGATGGCCACAACACAGAAATTGAAAATCAGGCCGATTTAAACAATATAGCCACCAGCGGGTTGTGGATTATTGTGTGTTCAACTCATGGAGCAGGTGATTTTCCTGATAATTTTCAAAACTTTGCATCTCAAATTATTGAACAAAAGCCCGACTGTTCAGAGCTCAAACTGGCTGTAGTTGGTTTAGGTGATAGTAGTTATGACACCTTCTGTGCCGCAGGAAAGAAAATAGAACAAATGCTGGTGGATCTAGGGGCAAAACTTATCGCTCCACGCCTTGATATTGATGTTTCAGCTCATCCAGTACCTGAAGAACCAGCAGAAATCTGGCTTGAGCAATGGAAAAATACGTTATAACGGTTAATAATTCATCAATTATTACTCAATTTTAAGCCGGATCTAAAACTTTTTTCTGTGGATAACTATAGATCTAAACAGTGATCAACCCTTAGTTATCCATTGTATAAGTTTTAGATCCCCCATGCCCTGTGTATAAGTGGCCATTTAGATCCCAGCTAATCCCAAATAAGATCCAAGCTCCTCCACAGCAAATGATCCTCGATAAACTCATGATCATTAGGATCATTTATCACTTATCCACACGATCATGCGATCTTAATAGTAGATCTAACAAAAGATCTTCTTAAAAGATCTTTATATATATTTAAAGAAGACAAAACTCATGATCAAATGATCTTGATGAAAGATTCTCTCTTTTTAAGAAAAAGGATAGAATAACGTCCCTTTGCTCGTAGTTAACTCATTGGCTATTTAAAATACCTAAGGCAGTTCCATGTTTTACCAGGATAATTTTGATGTCATCGTTGTGGGTGGTGGTCACGCAGGTACTGAAGCTGCGCTCGCTGCTGCTCGAATGGGACAAAAAACCTTACTTTTGACGCATAATATTGACACATTGGGTCAAATGTCTTGTAACCCAGCTATCGGCGGGATCGGGAAAGGACACCTGGTTAAAGAAGTCGATGCACTTGGCGGCCTAATGGCGCGTGCCATCGATAAAGGCGGAATCCAATTTCGTACACTTAACTCTTCTAAAGGCCCTGCTGTTCGCGCAACTCGTGCTCAAGCTGACCGTGCACTTTACAAAGCGGCGGTTCGTGAAGCATTAGAGAATCAACCTAACTTGATGCTATTCCAACAAGCCGTTACTGATCTTATCGTTGAACAAGATCGTGTTGTTGGTGCAGTAACTGAAATGGGTTTGAAATTCCGCACTAAAGCTGTGGTATTGACCGTAGGTACTTTCCTTGGCGGCCGAATCCATATTGGCTTAGAGAACTACAATGGCGGTCGTGCAGGCGATCCACCATCCATAGCACTAGCTCATCGCTTACGTGAACTTCCATTTCGTGTAAGCCGCTTAAAAACGGGTACACCACCTCGAATTGATGCGCGTACTGTTGATTTTAGCGTGCTAGAAAAACAGTTTGGTGATAATCCAACTCCTGTATTTTCATTTATGGGTAAGCAATCGGATCATCCGCGTCAGATCCCTTGTTTTATCACTCATACCAATGAACGTACTCATGATGTAATTCGCAACAACCTAGATCGTAGCCCAATGTATGCGGGTGTAATCGAAGGTGTTGGTCCTCGATACTGTCCATCTATCGAAGACAAAGTAATGCGTTTTGCAGATAAAAACAGCCATCAAATCTTTATTGAGCCAGAAGGCTTAACAACACATGAACTGTATCCAAATGGTATCTCAACCAGTTTGCCATTTGATGTTCAGATGCAGATCGTGCGCTCAATGAAAGGTTTTGAAAACGCAGATATCGTTCGACCTGGCTATGCTATCGAGTACGATTTCTTTGATCCTCGCGATCTAAAACAAACTTTTGAAACCAAATTTATGGCAGGCTTGTTCTTCGCTGGTCAGATTAACGGTACAACTGGCTACGAAGAAGCAGCGGCACAAGGCCTATTAGCGGGTATGAACGCTGCGTTGTGCGCTCAAGGCAAAGATGGTTGGAGCCCTCGTCGTGATCAGGCATATATGGGTGTATTGATTGATGACCTATCAACAATTGGTACGAAAGAACCATACCGTATGTTTACCTCTCGCGCGGAATACCGTCTGCTACTTCGTGAAGATAATGCCGATTTACGTCTAACCGAAATGGGTCGTCAATTTGGTTTGGTTGATGATGAGCGTTGGGCTCGTTTCAATCAGAAGATCGAAAATATGGAACAAGAACGTCAACGTTTGAAAGATATTTGGATCAATCCAAATTCAGCACAAGTTGATGAACTTAATAAGATCCTAAAAACACCTATCGTACGTGAAGCAAGTGGTGAGGATCTACTTCGTCGTCCAGAAGTGACTTATGGCATGCTAACAGCGATTGAGACTTTTGGTCCGGCTCTTGAAGATACGCAAGCGAGTGAGCAAGTCGAAATCCAGGTTAAATACCAAGGTTATATCGATCGCCAAAAAGATGAAGTAGAAAAATCACTTCGCCATGAAAAAACCAAACTACCATTTGATTTAGACTATAGCGTTGTTAAAGGTCTATCAAACGAAGTGATTGCGAAGCTAAACGATGTAAAACCGGAAACGGTAGGTATGGCATCTCGTATTTCAGGTGTTACTCCTGCGGCTATCTCATTGCTGCTTGTGTACCTGAAAAAGCAAGGCTTGCTGAAAAAAGGCGAATAGGAGTTTGTTGTGAAACAACGTTTAGCCCAATTAATTTCTCAAACTGACCTACAGGTCACAGAACAGCAATTAGACCAGCTAGTAGGCTATGTTGAACTGCTGAACAAATGGAATAAAGCGTATAATCTGACTTCTGTGCGTGATCCAAATGAGATGTTAGTGAAACATATCATGGATAGTATTGTCGTAAGTGAATACCTAAAAGGTGACCACTATATTGATGTGGGTACCGGACCTGGTCTACCGGGCATTCCTCTGGCAATTATGTGTCCAGAGAAATCTTTTACTTTGCTCGATAGCTTAGGTAAACGAATTCGCTTTATTCGTCAGGTCATTTTTGAATTAAAAATTACCAATGTGACACCAGTACAGAGTCGTGTTGAAGAGTTCCAACCTGAAGAAGGATTTGATGGTGTCTTGAGTCGAGCATTTGCATCGATGACGGATATGGTCACTTGGTGTCACCACCTACCTAAGGCGAATGGTAACTTTTTAGCACTTAAAGGACAGTTTAGTGAACAAGAAGTGGCAGAACTTCCTGACTGGTGCACGGTAAATGAGGTTAACTCTCTGCGTGTACCTGAATTGGATGGTGAGCGTCACCTTGTGGTGCTAAGCGCAAAGGAATGATAATTGAGGTTTGTTCGTGGGAAGAATCATAGCGGTTGCCAACCAAAAAGGTGGCGTAGGTAAAACAACAACATGTGTTAATTTAGCGGCATCTCTTGCTGCCACTCAACGTAAAGTCTTGGTGATCGATCTCGATCCTCAAGGTAACGCAACGATGGCCAGTGGTGTTGATAAGTAC
>X339_White_beaked_Dolphin__coassemble_863_pt1 | contig 14114 bp, 13 predicted proteins | sample X339_White_beaked_Dolphin__metabat2_high_PE_003 | metagenome-assembled genome bin X339_White_beaked_Dolphin | reverse complement strand
CGCATAATCTGTGCTTTATCATAGATATCTGATAAAACACCCGCAGATGCTGAAAACAGAAAAAAGGGGAGAATAAAAAGCCCTGCCGCGATATTAATAGCGAGATCGCTACTAAAAGGTAAAGCACCAGGTGCGGCAAAGGCGATTAATATTAATAGAACATTCTTGTAGACATTATCATTAAATGCCCCAAGCGCCTGAGTTAAAAAGTATGGTAGAAAACGTTGTTTTCTCAAAAGGCTAGAGTGGGGCGATAGTGCCATAGATAAATGTCCGTTTAGCTATGCCAAGCGTTTAAGTAAGTGTTCAGCAGGTTATCAATAAGCGCTTTGCCATCAACAGGTGTTGAGGTAAATAGCTTGTCATCAACCGTTAGTAGTGTAATACCGTGAACACCAGCCCAAAGAACGCGGCTAGCTTCAAGAATTTCATCTTCTGATTTATTTGGTGTTATCTGACGGATTAATGCTTCTAGCATACCTGTCATATTATCAATACGCTCAGATTGCCATTCAGGTAGATCTTCACCATTCATCGTATGTTGGAAAATCAACTGCCAACGATAAGGGTGCTGAGTTGCAAACTCTAAGTAACAATATGCCAGTCTGCGAAGCGCATCTTCTGCTGAGGTTGCTTCTTTCATACTAGCTTCAGCTTCCTTCGACATTTCGTCTAGTGTCTGAGCAACAGCATGCAGTAACAATAAATTGTAATTACCAAAAACATTTACTAACGTACTAGGAACATAGCCGATCATTGCCGCTACTTTACGTAAGCTAAGTTCATGGTGTGGATGTTCGTTAAGAAAATTCTTAACCTGCTCCAAAGTCATATTTACCAACTCTTCACGAGTGTGGTCGTTTCTTCTTGCCATTGAATACTACTCTTAAGTAAAAGATTCTATTATGTTGTAATTATTGTTATTCGTTGTGTTGTTATCTCTGATCGTCAGGGATATAGAATGTCGTTCGATATTTTAAGTTTAATTGCCTACTAGGGTCAATATCACCACAGGTAACCATCCCTTTTTGGTATGATTTATCTGGTTTGTTATTTCTTTTTCCAATTAAACGGAAAAAAATTTCGAACATACACTCATTTTGACTATAAAGTTAATCTTTAGTGCCCTAAAGATCTATTTTTGCCAACCGAATCTATACTCAACGCATTTTTATCAAAAAATAATTGAGTTCTTTTTTGTGTTTAGCTCCTAATTTTAATTGTTCAACCGTTCGATTAATAGTGAATTTTACGATTTCATACGGTTAAATCGCGAAAAAGAGGCGGATTGATGAAAATTGCAAGAATTTTGATAAGCAGCGATAATTATTGGTAACAATTTCATTCTGTAGTTACATTGACTTTCTGTTATATGTCGCTAGGATGCAAAGAATTACTCATATTTCTAATAAGTTATCCTTAATAGAAAAGAGTTAATCACAATCGAAAAAGGTATTGGATATCATTATGAAACGTTTCTTTACCCTATTTGCTCTTATTATTGCGGTGTCGTTTGCTGCTCCGCATGTAGAAGCAAAGAAATTTGGTGGCGGTAAGTCTTTTGGCAAAAGCTATAAGACCGCGCCTATGAAACAGCAGCAAAAACCACAGCAAACCGATACGATTGGAAAGAAAGCAACCAATACTCAATCAGGTAAGAAAGGTCTGATGGGGGGCTTATTAGGTGGCTTACTCGCTGGTGGTTTGATTGCTGCATTCTTTGGTGGTGCTTTTGATGGCATCAACTTTATGGACATTTTGATCATTGGTGTGATTGCATTTGTTATCTTCAAGCTACTAAAAGGCATGAGAGCAAACAAAGGTACGCCAATGGGTCATCGTGAAGCGTATGCAGGGAATTCTCCTCAACAGCGCAATCAACAACAAGCTCAGTATCGTCAAGCGGCAAGTGGTGCTACAACAGGTTTCTCTCCAGACAGTGATGTACCATTTAATTTACCGCCAAACTTCAACTTAAATGCATTCTTGAACGGTTCTCGTGAACATTATCGTACGATTCAGGAAGCATGGAATAAAAACGATCTGGCTAAGATTCGTGAATATGTTTCTCCTGCGTTACTTAACGATCTAATGGCTGAGCGTGCGAAACTCAATGGTGAGCAACATACTGAAGTGATGTATGTCGATGCTGAAGTCGTACGTGCAGATTACGATGCGAACATGGCTCAGTTAAGTATCCAGTTCTCTGGTCGCTATAAAGATAGCCATGAAGGTGTTGAGGAAGATATTACCGATGTGTGGCACCTAGAGCGTGATCTTCGTACGCCAAATGCACCTTGGTTAATTGTAGGTATTCAAGCTTAAGCCTTAGTCATATATACCTAGTTATTAAGAAAGCCGCGTTAATCTTATGTTGACGCGGCTTTTTTTGTTGAAAATTTATGCAGTTTAAAATGAGATAAAATGCGTGATGTTTCATTTGTTTGAGCTAGATCTCGCTTATCTAAGTAAAGATTGCAAGAACATGATCTCTACACCTATTTTTATTCTTTGCTAGGGTTAGTATGAACACAGATAAGTTAATTCCGCTCGCGGAGCATTTGTAACGAGGTGACTATGCCATATACCGCTGATATCGTTAATGAAATGAATCTTCTGGTTAAATTTCCAATGCACTCAAATCTTGAGGGGATCAAGGTTCACAGTAATGCAACACCAGAGATGGTTGAGGCTGCTAAACGTCTTTATGCAAAAGGCTTGGTAACTCAAGAAGATGGAGGCTACTTAACTTATGCCGGCCATCAAGCGGTTGAGCATGCAAAAGCGGCTTTACGCATTTTAACCGGCAAGGTGTCGGAGTAAGGCATTATCTCTTGCGAGTTTAGCTCACGGTGATATTTTCTAATTCAGTAATAGTTTGTAGGGCAATTTCATTACTTGTACCACAAACATCACTGCATGCTTTAAATTGATGACAAACCTCTGGTCTTTCTGGCTTGCCAAAGAGTTTACAGAGGTTTTGTTCGTTTAGTTGAATACAGCGCACACCCGCAGGTTTACCTTGTGGCATTCCTGGGATCGGTGATGAAATACTTGGCGCAATACAACATGCTCCACAGCCTAGTCTGCATTCCATTTTTTACCTCTTTATATTTAATTAACTCAACTTATAAGCGATAAGTCCGATGACTCTGCTTCACAAGGGGAGCGAAAGTTACCACTCATTTGTTGTTGGGTCAAAATTCTGTATCAATAATAATTAGCCGAACGATAATTAAGAATGCCTCTTATTTCTAACCTATAGTGATATTAATAGGTAGGATGATCTTGCACTTTGCTTGATGGATCGATATAAACCGCATTCTTTAATTGAATGATCGAATAAAATTGGTGTAGCTATCATGACGCAGTTTTGGCAAGAAAAAAACTTAACAGAGATGACAGAGCAAGAGTGGGAGTCACTTTGTGATGGTTGTGGTAAATGCTGCCTACATAAACTGATTGATGATGATACTGATGCTATTTATTACACCAATGTAGGTTGTAGTCTGCTTGATAATAAAACATGCTCTTGTAAAGATTACGCAAACCGCTTCGAATCGGGTGAAGAGTGTTTGAAACTAACTCGTGAACGTATTGATGAGTTTGTTTGGTTACCTGAAACTTGTGCTTATCGTCTATTGGCTGAAGGTAAATCACTACCTGAATGGCACCCATTATTGACTGGCTCTAAAGATGCAATGCATGATGCTGGCGAATCAGTACGCGATCAATTTGTGTATGAAATTGATGTGATCGATTGGGAAGACCATATCTTGAATCATCCTCATCGTAATTAATTGATACTTCATCTTCTCTTATTAAAAGCTCGCCACTACGCGAGCTTTTTTGTATCTTCTGTTTGTGTGTTTATACTTATATTGAGTTGCTTTTTTATCAAAACCATAAGTATGAATGCTTTATAAATTTTACCAATGGTTTGGTATCGTGATGATTTAACGGTTAAGGAGAATTTTTAAATGGGAACGATAATAGGCTTAATTATTTTAGCTGCGCTAGATTGGTATTTGGTTCGTAAAACCGGGCTTCATATGCCTCAATTAATTTCTAAAAAGTATGCTGAGTATTTACAAGACAAAGAGAATCGCAAGTAGGGCGTTGGGATAATAATTCAATTTACCGATTTTAATCAGCCGTTACCTAATTCGTTTTTGCTTCCTAATCTCTTATGCGAGCTTTTTGTTTGGTATTGCACACATTGTTGGTGGGGTAATGCTGGTTATAGTCGCGGCACTGGCAGGTGGATTGTATGGCCTGAGCTATTATTGGAGTAAAAAGCTGACGTTAGCTATTACCGTATATTTTGGCTTTAATCTTATTCACTTACTCTTTTTTACTTATCCATTATTAAAAGCATGATTTATTCAAAACATGGTGCTTGGAGATAAGTCAGGGGATTGGAGTATAGAATAATAGTAAGTAGACACTCTCTTTTTGAAGTATCTACTTACCATCAATACAGATTTATCTTTGACTTGTCTTTAAGTTAGAGCTTGATGCGATCCCCTTGCTCTGTGAAGATAAAATTAATACCTAATGGATTGTTTTCATTAAGCTCTCGTTGAATAACAAACTTAGGATCTGGGCCTTGTTTTAAACTGTATTTTATACCCAAGTAACCTCGCATCTTGAGGTTACTTGGGTATATACAAAAAGATACTCAGATCACAAAGTTATTTTTACTGAGAATGGGGTCTCGATGAAGTTATTGAGACATTTATGGTGTGATGCGTTTTAGACGATCTGCTTGTGCTAAAGCAACTGGTTGCACTTTAGGGCTATGGGGCTGGGAGAGAAATCGCCGGTAGAATAATTGCCTTTTATACAATTAAGGCTCAATAAGAGATGACCTTACTGAGCCTATTGGGTTAGCAATGATATGCACTATTGTACTGAGCTAAAGGTATCACAAACCCGAGGGTCGCCTGATTCAAAGCCTTTTTTAAACCATGCAATACGTTGAGCTGAAGAACCATGGGTAAATGCATCTGGCTGCACGGCTTGGCCTGCCATTTGCTGTAAGCGGTCATCACCAACAGCATCGGCAGCTTTAATACCTTCTTCGATATCACCAGGCTCTAGCATGTTCATCTGTTTGTTTACATCGTGCCCCCAAACACCAGCGTAACAGTCAGCTTGTAGCTCTAACATCACACTCAGTTTATTGGCTTCAACTTTACTGCTACGTTGCTGAAGTTGGTGTACTTTGGTACTAGTACCCAATAGATTTTGAACATGGTGACCGACTTCATGAGCAATCACATAAGCAAAGGCAAAATCTCCAGGTGCACCAAGCTGTTTTAGCTCTTTCATAAAGCTAAGATCAAGGTAAATCTTTTGATCTGCTGGGCAGTAAAATGGGCCTGTTTGTGCTTGCCCAACGCCGCAGCCTGTACGAGTGACTTTGTTGTACAGAACTAAGGTTGGCTCTTGATAACGATTACCTAAATGATTTTTCCAAACGGTTTCTGTCGTACCAAGAACGGCTGCGACAAATTGTTTATTTTCATCGTTAGCTACGTGAGAGCTTGCCTTGGATGGACTTTGTGAACCAGATAATGAGCCGCCGGTAAAATGTTGAACAGCGAAAAATGCAGCACCGACCAATAAAATAATACGACCGACTTTGGTTCGGATCAGAAATGGAATCAAACGGATAAGGCCCGCGCCACCCATACCTGCTTGAGCGGGTTCTTGGCCTCGTCTGTCTTCGATATTGTCACTTTGTTTGGAATCGCGCCAACGCATACTGTTACCTTTGATTATCTATTTAATTTTTAGTCTAGGATAAACCAATCGATCTGGCTGTGACAAAAAAATGGCGGCAAATAATAGCTATTAGCAGAAAATTTTACAAAGCGCAGACAAAAGTGGTTTGGAGTGAGTAGGGAACATTATAAAATAGGGTGACTGAACTTAGATCAACAGGGCCATCATAAGACCCTGTAGATGATCTGTTATTTGAAAAGAGCTAGGAGCGTGTTTGACTTAAAGCGCAGCGCGAGCTTGAGTTAGAATATCAACAATAGGTTGAGCTTTATTATGACGACGAATATCGGCAAAAAGTGCTTTTGCTTGAGGATATTCATGACGTAAATAGGCAAACCATTGCTTGATTCGATTAGGGTAGTACAAGCCCTTATCACCTTTAATTTCAAACGTAGAGTAGTGCAGCAATAGGTCTAACACTTCGGTCCATGGCATATGGTCAGCGTTATATTTTACGACATTACCTAAATTTGGCAGGTTAATTGCGCCGCGACAAACCATCAAAGATTGGGTGCCAGTAGTGGCAATACACTGTTGACCGTCTTGATAGTTCCACACTTCACCATTGGCAACAATCGAGATAGGACTGTGTTGTTGTAATTGATGAATGTAATCCCACTTAATCTCTTCTGCGCGATAGCCATCTTCTTTTGTTCGACCATGAACGGTAATTTCATCCGCGCCAGCTTGAGCAATGGCATCGGCAATCTCAAAGCAGTGATTAGGGTCGTCCCAGCCAAGGCGAATCTTTGCTGTAACCGGTTTGGTGGGATCAACAGCCTGACGAACAGATTTCACGATCTGGTGGATGAGCTCTGGTTCTTTAAGTAATACTGCGCCACCTTTACTTTTGTTTACCAGTTTAGCTGGACAACCAAAGTTAATATCGACACCAGGGGAGCCAAGTTCTACAGCTCGACGGCCATTTTCCGCCATCCAATTTGGATCTTGTCCTAAAATTTGCACGCGAACTGGGGTTCCTGCACGAGTTTTTCCCCCATTGTGTAATTCAGGGCAAAGACGATAGAAGACACTGTTAGGAAAAAGGCGATCAACAACTCGAACAAATTCAGTAACACAGAGATCATAGTCATTAATATTGGTCAAGATCTCTCGCATTAAATGGTCGAGCACTCCTTCCATCGGACCTAAAATTACGCGCATGGGTTAGCTAACTCTTAATAAAGGATGAATTCACAGTAAGGGGCGTGATTTTAGAGGTTGAGAGTTAGCTTGTCACCTCTGTTTTAATGTTGATGTTTTTATGGTTGGATTTTTCTCGGGTTCGCATATTCTCGACCATTGGGTATAATTATTTTCTTTTGCTCATTTTAATTGAGATAAGTAATGACCGATTTAATCAAACTTCCTGACCATTGGCAGGGCATGTCAGCAACATTTATTGAAGGTGCACTGTTTGCTGCTAATTCAAACTCAAAACCAATGGAGCCAGAAGTTTGGTTGCCAGAACTGCTTGGGAGTGATGTAGCCCTTAGTGATGATGATAAAACGCTTATTCTTAATCACTTTGAATTGCAATATCGTACCGTTAAAGCTGGCGAGTATCAGTTAGATCCAACGTTAGTATGGGCTGAAGAGAACCGTGCAAATTTAGCACAATTTGCCCAAGGTTTTCTGTCTGTTTGGCAACACATTGAACCAAACTGGGCAGAACAACCAATTAATGATGGCACTATGCGTATGCTATCTGCTTTACTCACAACTTTAATGCTACTAGTTGATGAAGAAGAGACTCGTGCTCAGATGCAAGAAGCTGGCATTGATGCGATGCCAGAGCTTGAGACTTTATGCCAGCAACTCTCTTTGATGTTAACTGAAGTGATGATGGCCGGTGATGAGCTACAAATTGGAGCGGGGGCACAAGCGGTTAATCCATTTAAAGATGTCGGTCGTAATGACGCGTGTCCGTGCGGCAGTGGCAAAAAATTCAAGCAGTGTTGCGGTAAGTAATCACTGTAGATAACAAAAAAGCGAAGTTATGGTTAAACTTCGCTTTTTTGGGTTATGTACTTATTTTATTGGTTCTATTTAAGCTTTCTTATTAAAAAACTGCGCCAAAATCATCACAGCACATGCCAGCAGGTTCGCAGCAAAAATGATCACTAGCCATTGTGGCATTGATTGGCCTAAGAAACTCCACACCACTTTTGAGCAATCGCCATAAGCTTCAAACATCCAAGGAACCCAATGGTTTAGAGGTGCCCAATCAGGGAATTTTACGAAGAGGTCACAAGTTGCAAATGGTGATGGATTAAACTGATAACCCACATGCTCTTGAGCTAACTCAAATCCTCGAAATGCACTGTATGCCCATCCGGCTAAACCTAACCAGCGGAAATAAGGGTACTGCGGTGCAATTAAACCAATTAGAGCTGCAACAACAATCCCCATCATTGCGACACGTTCATAAATACACATAACGCAAGGCGCAAGTCCCATGACATGTTCAAAAAATAGGGCACAGCCTTCAAAAAAGATGATACAGAACAATAGGGTCAGCCAAGCTTTACGGCTTTTTGAATAGGCGTTAAAAAATTGCATCAGTTGCATTATGTCATTCTCTGATATTGGAACACCAATGCTTCCTGTTTAGGTAGAGCATCATTGGTTGGGTAATCATATATAACTAATTAATTGAAGCTACAAGGTTTTTGCTCTTAGGTAACTACTTATCTATGACCTTTGAAATTGGCAAAGATTCAATCATAAGGCCAGTAATAAGTAAACTGGCCTTATGATATTTTGTTACCTAGTCTAAAACTCTTGCTTCTTAATGAGCCGCAGGGACAACAGCTTGAATGGCTTCTGCTGCAGGAGCGGTTAACCAACCAGTAGCTTCGAACCAATGGGTCATTGGTACAAGAAGTAACTCAATACCAGCAAGACCTACTAATGTCAGTACAATCGTATACGGCAGCGCCATATAGACCATACGACCGTAAGAAAGACGAATCAGTGGTGCAATTGCCGAAGTTAGAGCAAATAAGAATGCTGCTTGACCATTTGGTGTTGCAACCGATGGTAGGTTCGTTCCGGTATTGATTGCTACGGCTAGCATGTCGAACTGATCGCGAGTAATGACACCATCAAGCAGAGCTGCTTTAACTTCGTTGATGTATACCGTACCAACAAAGACGTTATCTGACACCATCGACAAAATACCATTTGCGACATAGAACATAGTGAGCTGAGCGCTGCCTTCCATACTCAGTACCCATTGAATAATAGGTGCAAACAGATGTTGGTCGATAATAACGGCAACGATAGAGAAAAATACCGCTAATAGTGCCGTAAAAGGTAGCGCTTCTTCAAACGCTTTACCCAGTGCATGCTCTTCGGTGATACCGGTAAATGATGTTGCCAGAATAATCACAGTAAGACCAATTAAGCCAACCGCGGCAAGGTGCAGAGCCAAACCTACAATTAACCATACAGCAATCACAACTTGAATGATTAACTTGGCATAGTCGAGGTTAGTGCGACTTTTACGCTCTTCATTATCAAAATCAACTAAGATCTTTCGTATATTTTCTGGTAATCGAGCACCATATCCGAATAAGTGGAACTTCTCGACCAAAATACAGGTGAGTAGACCACAGATAAATACAGGCACTGTCACTGGAGCCATGCGGATAATAAACTCACCAAACTGCCAGCCAGCTTGATCGGCAATAATCAAGTTCTGTGGCTCACCAACCATGGTTGTTACGCCACCTAAAGCGGTACCGATACCAGCATGCATTAATAAGCTACGTAAAAAAGCACGGTAGTTTTCTAGGTCGTCACGACTCACTTCCTGCACATTTTCATCAGAGGTGTGGTCATGCTGGCTATTTGGATCTTGTTCGGAAGCTACCTTGTGATAGATGCTGTAAAAACCAACTGTTACGCTAATAACAACCGCAATAACAGTTAAAGCATCTAAGAAAGCGGAAAGAAATGCGGCCATGACACAAAATGCCAACGACAGTAAAACTTTTGAGCGAATACCAATTAAGATCTTGGTGAAGATAAACAGTAGCAGCTGCTTCATGAAGTAGATACCTGCCACCATAAACACAAGTAGCAGTAGAACTTCAATATTGGCAACTAATTCGTGTTTTACTTGCTCGGGGCTAGTCATCCCAATAGCAACGGCTTCAATAGCCAGTAAGCCACCAGGTTGGAGAGGGTAACACTTCAGTGCCATGGCTAGGGTGAAGATAAATTCAACCACCAAAAGCCAACCAGCAACAAAAGGATCAACAAGGAAGAAAACAATAGGGTTAATAATTAAAAATGCAATAATTGCAACTTTGTACCAATCGGGCGCCTTACCGAGGAAATTTTTGATAAAGGCGTTCCCTAGAGATATAGCCATATAAACGGTCTCTTATAATTATGTGTTAATACAGAGAACTGGCTGCAGTACCTTAAGTAATCAATAGGCCGAGTTACTTACATTGCTCCGTGCAATAGTAGGTAACGATGAATTATTGAGACCTCTAAGCTAAAAACCATAAGTTGTGATGCTTTAACTGCTTCAATAGTAAGGTTATTACTTGAATTAAGCGGTAAATATGGTGTTTAACTTAAAGCAGGCAGTCACATCCATTTCACTCCCAAAGTTCATGTCTTGTTACTTTACCTTTTGATCTAGATCAGTCAAGAGAATAACCTGAACTTAATTCTTTTCTTAAAATTACATCACAAAAATGGGAGCAATAATGTGCCAGATACTCAGCTGATTAATATAACGGCAAAAGTGTAAGGGAATGTTGCGTAACATCAAACTAAGTTCACTAATTTGCGTTATTAGTTGCGCAAATATTATGCTTTATAGTTTACATTTTGTAGATATTCATCTTGGCCAATTGCGACAAAAAGGATAATGGAAGTAGTTTGGGGATATGGCAAAACTAGTGGTATGATGAGTCAATATAAATATAAGCAAGAAGCAAATTGGATAATAGTTAAATGGTTATAAAGGCAGATAGCCCAGCAACATTTGCAGAAAAATATATTATCGAAAGCATCTGGAATAATCACTTTCCTCAGGGATCTATCTTACCTGCGGAGCGAGAGCTTTCTGAATTGATTGGTGTAACTCGTACGACTTTACGTGAAGTATTGCAGCGTCTTGCTCGTGATGGGTGGTTGACCATTCAGCACGGTAAGCCAACCCGCGTAAATAATTATATGGATACGTCGGGTCTTAATATTTTAGATACGCTGATTACTCTAGATGGACAGGATGTACAACGAGTATTAACGGATCTACTGGCAGCTCGTACTGATATCAGTAGCATTTTTATGCGTTATGCCGTTAAAGGTAATGCAGAAGAGTCAAGCAAGTTAATTCAGCATGTGATCGAATCATGTGAAAAACTGCTTGCAGCAGAGAGCTTTGCGGAATTTATTGAAGAGAACGAAGATAAAGTTGAGTTGCTACAAGAAGTGAAGAAAATTATCGATAAATACGGTAAAGATGATCCTGAACTGTGTGAAGCAATTTGTCGCGCTCGTGCATTTAACTTTTATGATTACCGCATGTTCCAAGGCATGGCGAAGTGTTCAAACAATACCTTATATGTTCTGACCATTAATGGCCTTCGCAAAATCTACACTCGTGTTGGTGGCTACTACTTTATGAAGCCAGAAGCGTGCCAGTTGGCGTTAAGTTACTATCGTGATATGCAGGCATATTGTGATAATCAGCAGCCTGAATTAGTTGCTGAGCGTATTCGTACCTATGGTCGCGATAGTGGTGCAATTTGGTTTATGCACCGAGACGAGATCATGCGTTATATGCACGAAGAAGAGCAGTAATAACGATTTGTTCGTTGGAGCTACAGATTAAATAAGTAAAGGGAGAGCCTATATTAAGCTCTCCCTTTTCTTTTTCGTGCAGTTTATATTTCCGTATTGTAGTTGGTTTTAGGAGGACAGGTTTCTAAGATCTTTGCGCGGCCATCGGGCTCTTCTTGCTCTAAGATAACGTCAAACCCCCAAATACGATGTAGATGTTTAATGACTTCTTTGTGTGAATCAGCCAGTGGAATTCGGTTGTGCGGAATGTAGCGTAAGGTGAGTGAACGATCACCTCGAAGATCGACATTCCAAACCTGAATATTGGGTTCATTATTGCTAAGGTTATATTGTGAAGAGAGCTTTTCTCGAATCATACGATAGCCTTCTTCATTGTGGATAGCGCTGATCTCAACATAGTTATAACGGTCATTATCATCAACCGCAAACAGCTTAAAATCTCGCATCACTTTCGGTGATAAGAACTGACTAATGAAACTCTCATCTTTAAAGTTCTCCATCGCAAAATGGACTGTGTCCAACCAATTAGAACCTGCAATATCAGGGAACCAATATTTATCCTCTTCCGTTGGGTTTTCACAAATACGGCGAATATCTTGGAACATGGCAAACCCCAAAGCATAAGGGTTAATACCATTGTAATAGGGGCTGTTATAACTTGGCTGTGCGACAACATTGGTATGACTATGAAGGAACTCCATGATAAAGCGCTCAGAAACCAGTCCTTCATCATATAAGTGATTCATAATGGTGTAATGCCAAAAGGTAGCCCAGCCTTCGTTCATCACTTGAGTCTGTTTTTGTGGGTAAAAGTACTGACTGACTTTTCGCACAATACGCACAACTTCACGTTGCCATGGTTCTAATAGCGGTGCGTGTTTTTCAAAAAAATACAATATGTTTTCTTGGGGTTCTGATGGAAAACGCTCTTTAGGTTTTTCTTGTTCTAGTTCTTTATGGACAGGAATGGTTCGCCACAAAGCGTTGACTTGGGTTTGTAAATAATCTTCTCGTGCTTTCTGTCTGGCAGTTTCTTCAACTAAAGAGATTTTTTGTGGGCGTTTATAACGATCAACCCCATAATTCATCAAGGCATGACAGGAATCGAGCAGTTTTTCGACCTCATCTACGCCATATTTTTCTTCGCAATCGGTAATATAGTTACGAGCAAAAAGGAGGTAGTCAATAATGGAGCTGGCATCGGTCCAGGTTTTAAATAGGTAGTTGCCTTTAAAGAATGAGTTGTGACCGTAACAAGCATGCGCCATAACAAGAGCCTGCATTGTAATGGTGTTCTCTTCCATTAAATAAGCAATACAAGGGTCTGAGTTAATAACAATCTCATAAGCAAGCCCCATTTGACCATGCTTATAACCACGCTCGGTTTCAATAAATCGTTTACCGAAAGACCAGTGGTGATAGTTGATAGGCATACCGATACTGGAATAAGCATCCATCATCTGTTCGGCTGTAATAACTTCAATTTGGTTAGGGTAAGTATCTAACCGGTAGTGCTTAGCGATACGTTTAATTTCTTGATGGTATTGCTCAAGCAGATTGAAAGTCCAGTCTGGTCCATCACTGAGCATTTTTGATTTAGTGCTGGTGGCCATAATACATTCCCCTTAACGTAAAGTGACATCCATGTGTTTGGGTGTATTGGTAATACCAATCTATTTTGCAAGATTGGTATTTGTCATTAACTTACCTGTTTTTTGAAAAGTTCTCGGAAGACAGGGAAGATATCATCAACACCACGAATGTTTTGCATTGTAAAGTTGTCGTGACTTGCTTGTAGTGCTTCATACTCGCGCCATAAGGTTTGATGTGCACGACGAGTAATTTCAATGTATGAGTAATATCGAGTCACAGGTAAAATTTCTTTATTAAGTAGCTCTCGGCATCCTGGTGAGTCATCTGCCCAGTTATCACCATCTGAAGCTTGTGCTGCGTAAATATTCCATTCATCCGGTGAGTAACGTTTTTTGACAATTTCATCCATCAAACGTAATGCACTTGAGACTATGGTTCCTCCCGTTTCTTGCGAGTAGAAAAATTCATGTTCGTCGACTTCTTTTGCTTGGGTGTGGTGACGAATAAACACAACATCAACGTTTTTATAGGTTCGATTTAAAAAGAGGTAGAGCAAAATATAAAAACGTTTAGCGATGTCTTTGGTTGCCTGATCCATTGAACCTGATACATCCATCAAGCAAAACATAACAGCTTGACTGGACGGTTGAGGTCGACGTTCATAGTTTTTGTAACGTAAATCAAACGTATCAATAAAAGGCACACTACGAATTTTTTTACGCAGCACTTCTATCTCTTCTTTGATTCGAGCCTCTTCTAATGGCTGAGCCGGTTCTGTGGTAAAGAGAAGATCCAGTGCTTGTTCTAATTCTCGCAGCTGACGTCGTTTTCCTGCACTCATTGCGGTTCGACGAGCCAGTGAGTTTTGTAAGGATTTTACAATGGCGATATTAGATGGAACC
>X339_White_beaked_Dolphin__coassemble_859_pt1 | contig 15226 bp, 14 predicted proteins | sample X339_White_beaked_Dolphin__metabat2_high_PE_003 | metagenome-assembled genome bin X339_White_beaked_Dolphin | reverse complement strand
AAATCAAGCCTATCAATGGGTAGAGTCGGGTAAAATTGAGAATGCCGCATCCATTATTGCGTTACAATGGCTACAGTTGAATTATCAGCAATTACAGTTATTGAAATAAAAGCAGACAGAAGGTCAAAGGGGACCGATTGAAGACAAAATATACGGTAGATTTAGCTCAATTAATGCGGCTTTATGAAACCAATTATGCGAAGTTACTGCCATTATTACCGAAAAATGATGCGGTAGGTGATGAAACCGTATATATGGTACAAGAGCATGAATACCGCTTGAAAATTCTAGAATCGACTCGATATACCACGCTTATCACGTTAGAAAGGGTTGATGAGGGAGCTCTAATAGCAGATTATTTGATTACTCAGATGGTGATCAGGCTCTATCATGATGCTCGAGTCGCAGAAGTGTGTTCAGCACAGCAGATTTCCCGTTTCAAGCCAAGGTATGATTACCCCAATTTACGCATGTTACAACAAGATGAAAAACATCAAGTAAATCGTTTCTTGCATGATTGGTTAAGCCTCTGCTTAAGATTTGGCCTAAGAAAACAATCGGTATATTAAATTTATAATTTTAAGAAAACAGGGTTTTAGACGTTTTGTTGACCTATTCGCTACCACCTAGACAATCAGATAGTGTGGTTCTTCTTCAAATTACAGATACGCATCTTTTTGCTAACGATGCGGGGAGTCTGCTAGGCGTTGCAACCAAAGACAGTTTTCATGCCGTCTTGGCGGCAATTGATCATCAAGCACGCCCGTTTGATGCTATTATTGCAACGGGAGATATCTCCCAAGATCACAGCACAGAATCTTATCAGCATTTTGCCCAAGGTATCGCACGCTGGCAGCAACCTTGTTTTTGGTTGCCTGGGAATCACGATTATCAACCAAGCATGAAAGCGGTACTGCCTTCTCCTCAAATTAAACCTTGTGAGCAGGTCTTATTAGGTGAACATTGGCAAATGATTCTACTTGATAGTCAGGTGCCCGGTGTACCTCATGGTGAGTTGCGAGCTGAGCAATTGGAGATGTTAGACAGAGCATTAGCCGCTCACTCCGAACGCCATGCTTTAGTGTTGTTGCATCATCATCCTTTAGCAGCTGGTAGCGCATGGCTTGATCAACATCAATTGCATAATGCAGATGATTTCTGGCAAGTGTTAGCGCGTTATCCGGCCAAAGTTAAATCGGTGCTGTGTGGCCATATTCATCAAGAGTTGGATTGCATGAGACAAGGGGTACGAGTACTAGCTACGCCATCAACCTGTATTCAATTTCTGCCAGACTCTGATGATTTTGCGTTAGATTCAAAAGCACCGGGTTGGCGATATCTTGAGTTAACACCTCAAGGTGATGTCCATACGCAAATCCATCGTTTGGCGAATGATCAATTTGCGCCAGACCTTAATTCGGCAGGATATTAATGAAACCACTACTTCTTTATATTCATGGCTTTAACAGCTCTCCCCAATCGATGAAAGCTGAGATCATGGCAAACTATTGCCGTGAATGTCGACCGGATATCAAAGTTGTAGTACCGCGGCTGCCTAGTTACCCGCAACAGACTGCGGAATATATTGATGAACTTGTGCAGACTTATTTACCTGATTATAAGTTAGGATTAGTTGGAAGTTCATTAGGCGGCTATATTGCAACTTGGTTGTCTCAGCGTTATCAGCTGCCTGCTGTTGTGGTGAATCCTGCCGTAAAACCTTATGAGCTGTTGGTCGATTATTTAGGACCACAGCAAAACCCTTATACTCAAGAGCAGTACGTTCTTGCTCCTCACCATATGGATGAACTTAAAGCGATGGATGTGAATAATATTGTACATCCAGAACTTATTTGGTTACTTCAGCAAGAAGGTGACGAAGTTCTTGATTATCGTCAAGCGGTAGAAAAATATACGTTGTGCCGCCAACTGATTGAAAAACAGGGTGATCACAGCTTTGTTCAATTTGAACGATTCCCTGCAGAGATAATCCAATTTTTAGGTTTATAGTAACTCGGATACAATAGTGCCTAACTAGGTGCGCGATTTGCTAAATAACTTGTCTTGTACTTAATGTTATCGCATGCGGTAACTGCAGATTAAACTCACAAAACGTGATTACGAATATGACCCTAGCTTGACAATACTGCTAGGGTTACTGACTATTGTTGCCAAAAATTTCTTGAAATTTCCGTGATATGACAGATCAAAGTTATAACGCTGGTGCCATTGAAGTTCTTAATGGATTAGAGCCAGTTCGTCGTCGTCCAGGTATGTATACCGACACGACCCGTCCCAACCATTTGGGTCAAGAAGTTATCGATAACAGTGTCGATGAAGCATTGGCAGGTCACGCTCGCAAAGTCGAAGTGATCCTTCATGCTGATCAGTCGCTTGAAGTTGTTGATGATGGCCGAGGAATGCCAGTTGATATTCACCCTGAAGAAGGGGTCTCTGGTGTTGAACTTATCTTATGTAAGCTCCATGCCGGTGGTAAATTCTCTGGCAAAAACTACCAATTTTCAGGTGGTTTACACGGGGTAGGTATTTCGGTCGTAAACGCCTTATCTAACCGTGTAGAAGTGACCGTAAAACGCGATGGGCAGATATACCAGATTGCCTTTGAACACGGTAATAAGGTGTCTGAACTTGAAGTTATTGGCACTTGTGGTCGTCGCGCAAAAGGAACCCGTGTTCACTTTTGGCCTGACGCAAAATATTTTGATAGCGCAAAATTTTCTGTCTCACGTCTGCGTAATAACTTAAAAGCCAAAGCCGTTCTTTGTCCTGGGCTTGAAATTGTCTTTACTGACAAAGTCAATGGTGAGAACTACCGCTGGTGCTACGAAGATGGCTTAAAAGACTATCTGGCAGAAGGTGTTAAAGGGTTTACTTTATTACCAGAAGAACCATTTACCGGATCATTTAGTGGTCAAACAGAAGCTGCTGATTGGGCGCTTTTATGGCTACCAGAAGGTGGTGAGCTGATCACGGAAAGCTATGTTAACTTGATCCCAACTGCACAAGGCGGTACCCATGTTAATGGTCTGCGTCAAGGTCTACTAGATGCCATGCGTGAATTCTGTGAGTTCCGCAATCTATTACCTCGCGGAGTAAAGTTAACCGCAGATGATATCTGGGATCGCTGTGCATACGTCCTATCCGTTAAGATGCAAGATCCGCAATTTGCAGGTCAAACCAAAGAACGCCTTTCTTCTCGTCAGTGTGCAGCGTTTGTTTCTGGCGTAGTAAAAGATGCCTTTAGCTTATGGTTAAATGAGCGCCCACAGTTAGCTGAGCAGTTGGCGGAAGTGTGTATTGCTAATGCACATCGACGTATGCGTGCCAGCAAAAAAGTGGTACGTAAAAAAATCACTTCAGGTCCAGCTCTTCCGGGTAAATTAGCAGACTGTTCGCAACAGGATTTGAATCGTACTGAACTGTTCTTAGTTGAGGGTGACTCGGCAGGTGGTTCGGCAAAACAAGCACGCGATCGTATGTATCAAGCCATTATGCCGTTGCGAGGTAAGATCCTAAATACTTGGGAAGTCTCTGCCGATCAAGTCTTAGCATCACAAGAAGTGCATGATATTTCTGTGGCTCTGGGTATCGATCCTGACAGCGATGATCTGAGTGGATTACGTTACGGTAAGATTTGTGTACTTGCCGATGCGGACTCCGATGGTTTACATATCGCAACCTTATTGTGTGCTCTATTTATGAAGCACTTCAAAGCGTTAGTTCGCGCAGGTCACGTATTTATTGCTATGCCACCTCTGTATCGTATCGATCTGGGTAAAGAAGTGCATTACGCCCTAGATGAAGCAGAAAAAAATGTCATTTTAGAGCGCTTAAGTGGTAAGCGAGGCAAAGTTAATGTGCAGCGATTTAAAGGTTTGGGTGAAATGAACCCACTGCAGCTGCGTGAAACAACTATGGATCCAAATACTCGTCGCCTGGTACAGCTAACCATTGATGATGATGAGCAAACCAATGAAATGATGGACATGCTGCTAGGTAAAAAGCGAGCAGAAGACCGTCGTCACTGGTTACAAGAAAAAGGCGATATGGCTGAGGTGTAATATCTCAAGCTTTTACTTTGAAGTGTGATTGTGCACTTACGTAGAACCAATTAACTGGATTATCGACGATGACCGATATGACAATGGATGGCGTTGAACAGTTGCCTTTGCGCAAATTCACTGAAGACGCATACCTAAACTATTCAATGTACGTCATTATGGACCGTGCGTTGCCATTTATTGGCGATGGTCTAAAACCCGTACAACGCCGTATTGTATATGCCATGTCTGAACTTGGCTTAAGTGCAACGGCAAAATATAAAAAATCTGCTCGTACCGTAGGTGATGTATTAGGTAAATACCACCCTCATGGTGACTCTGCTTGTTACGAAGCAATGGTATTAATGGCTCAGCCTTTCTCTTACCGTTATCCTTTGGTTGATGGTCAAGGTAACTGGGGTGCACCCGATGATCCTAAATCATTTGCTGCGATGCGTTATACCGAATCTCGTCTGTCCCGTTTTTCAGAAGTACTGTTATCTGAATTGGGGCAAGGTACAGTAGATTGGCAACCTAACTTCGATGGCACCATGAAAGAGCCAAAGATGTTACCAGCACGCCTTCCGCATATTTTGCTTAATGGTGTAACGGGTATTGCCGTAGGTATGGCGACCGATATTCCACCTCATAATGCTCGTGAAGTAGCCGCTGCTGCAGTTCATATGATTGACAATCCTAAAGCGGATCTTGATGCGCTGATGGAATTTGTTAAAGGGCCTGATTATCCAACGGAAGCTGAGATCATCACGCCAAAAGCGGAACTGAAGAAAGTGTACCGCACCGGTCGTGGCAGTATTAAGATGCGTGCAGTTTGGCATAAGGAAAATGGCGATATCGTTATTACCTCATTGCCACATCAGGTATCTGGGGCAAAATTGCTTGAGCAGATTGCAACCCAAATGCGAGCTAAGAAACTGCCAATGGTTGAAGATCTTCGTGACGAATCTGATCATGAAAATCCAACTCGAATCGTTGTAGTTCCACGTTCTAACCGCATTGATTGTGAGCAGCTGATGAATCATCTGTTTGCTTCAACCGATTTAGAAAAGAGCTTTCGCGTTAACTTAAATATGCTAGGTCTTGATGGCCGCCCTCAAGTTAAAGGGTTAGTTAGTATTATTTCTGAGTGGTTAGAATACCGCCGTATTACAGTACGTCGTCGTCTTCAGCACCGCCTAGATAAAGTGACTGCTCGCTTACATATCTTAGAAGGTTTGCTTGCGGCATATTTAAATATTGATGAAGTGATTGAGATCATTCGCAGTGAAGATGATCCAAAAGCTGAATTAATGAGCCGTTTTGATTTGACTGCAATTCAAGCTGATGCGATTTTAGAGATTAAATTACGCCAGTTAGCCAAATTAGAAGAGATTAAGATCCGCGGTGAGCAAGATGAACTGTCAAAAGAGAAAGAACTTCTTGAGAAGCTACTTGGTTCTGAGCGTCGCCTTAATACCTTAATTAAGAAAGAGTTACTAGCGGATGCTGAAACTTATGGTGACGATCGTCGTTCGCCAATGGTTGAACGTGCAGAAGCAAAAGCGCTAACTGAGCGAGATTTGATCCCAAGTGAACCGATTACGGTTGTGTTGTCGGAAAAAGGCTGGATTCGTCATGCTAAAGGTCATGAGGTGGATCCAAGTACCCTAAGTTATAAATCAGGTGATAGCTATTTAGCTCATGCTCGCGGTAAGAGTAATCAGCCGGCTATTTTCTTAGGGTCTGATGGTCGAAGCTACGCTTTAGAGTCTCACTCTTTACCTTCTGCTCGTAGTCAAGGTGAGCCGATTACTGGTCGCTTGAACCTAACTCCTGGTTCAAATATGCGTCAGGTGATGATGGCGGAAGACGAGCAATTGTGGTTGATGGCATCGGATGCAGGTTACGGATTTATCTGTAAGAGTAGCGACATGGTATCGAAGAATAAGAGCGGTAAAGCGCTACTTACGTTACCAGAAAATGCACAAGTGATGGCACCGCAAGAGATCCGAGATATCGAGCATGATCAGATCTTAGCAATCACGAATGAAGGCCGTATGTTGTTATTCCCAATTAAAGAGTTACCGCAGTTAGGTAAAGGTAAGGGTAATAAGATCATCAATATTCCGGCTGCCCGTTCGAAATCGCGTGAAGAATTCTTATCGTATTTACAAGTATTGCATGATGGCGCTCAAGTAACACTGCATGCAGGTAAACGTAAGCTCTCCTTAAAGCCAAGTGATCTTGATAACTTCCGTGGTGAACGTGGTCGTCGAGGCAGTATCTTACCTCGTGGATTACAGCGAGTGACTCACATTGAGTTTTCTTCGCCAGCAACACCTGAAGAAGAATAATTTGCTGCAAGTTTATGGAATTCTAAAGCCCTCACTGTGAGGGCTTTGTTGTTTTTAGACTAAGTTATTGAGATAAACCAGATGAAAAGAGTGTAATTTTTCATCTTCTGGGTATACTAGCGAACGCTTGTACGCTGAGGAGATGTAGAATGATTTTTTTGTTACGCATTATTGCCGTGGCAATTTTCGCTATCGTGACTTTCGTTTTTGGTTGTGGCTACTGTTTATTAAGCCCGCGAAATCCTAAGCACGTTTATACCTTTGGTCGCATTTTCAGTAAAATGTCGCGTGTTTTAGGTATTAAACTCGAATTTCGTTATGCAGATGGCGCTGATAAAGTCGGTCCTGCTATGTATATCGCCAACCACCAAAACAACTATGATTTATTTACTGTATCTGGTGCGATCATGCCACGTACCGTAACGGTTGGTAAAAAAAGCTTAGTTTGGATGCCTCTATTTGGTCAGTTGTACTGGATCACGGGCAACATCTTGATCGACCGCGCAAACCGTAGCAAAGCGGTTGGAACCATTGGTCAGGTTGTTGAGAAAATTAAGCAAAACAAAGTATCGGTGTGGATGTTCCCAGAAGGAACTCGCTCTCGTGGCCGTGGATTATTACCTTTTAAAACAGGTGCATTTCATGCCGCAATTGGCGCTAATGTTCCTGTTGTACCAATCGTATGTAGCTCGACAGAACATGTGAAGCTAAATCGTTGGGATAATGGTGTGGTAATTGTTGAAGTGATGCCTGCGGTATCGACTGATGGTTTAAGCAAAGAAGATGTGCGTAAACTATCTGATGAGTGCCGTACCATGATGGAACAGAAATTGAATGAACTAAATGCAGAAGCAAAGGCTCGCAGCCACTAATTATTAATTCGCATCATTCAGAACTATGTTTAATAAAGGACATAAGTATTGCTATGTCCTTTTTGTTATTTTGACTCATGATAATAAAAGATCAGGCGATGACAGAAGAACAAGTTGTACTCGTTGATGAGCAGGGACAATATCAAGGATTAAAAGAGAAGATGCAGGCTCACTTGGATGGTGACTTGCATTTGGCATTTTCGGTGTTGTTGTATCGAGATACTGAGTTAGGTCGAGAGTATCTATTGCAACAACGAGAAATGAATAAATATCACAGTGGTGGGTTATGGACCAATACCTGCTGTTCACATCCTAGATTGAATGAAACAATTGAACAGGCTGGTATTCGCCGCTTACAAGAAGAGATGGGAATTGTTGCCGATTTTGAGCTAACCGATATAGGTCATTTTTGTTATCGCGCTCAACTTGATAATGAACTTGTTGAGCATGAACTAGACCATATTTTGGTCGCATCAACCCCAAATGTTGTGGTAAATCCTAACCCGCAAGAGGTTATGGCTTATCGCTGGTGGTCTGAGGCAGAAATTGAACAGGGAATGTCTCTACCAACGCCACTATTTACCGCTTGGTTTAGTGATGTTTTTACTGCAGTTAAACAATATCGATAAGCTAAATTCAATAGAATAAAAAAACGCCAACAACTTGATGTTATTGGCGTTTTTTTGTTATCTCTGACGTAAATTATTTACGAACAGCGATTGCTTCAATTTCAATTTTAACATCTTTAGGTAGACGAGCTACTTCCACACAAGAGCGTGCTGGATATGGGGCATTGTGCTCATCAAAGAAGTTACCGTACACTTCATTAACAGCTGCAAAATCATTAAGATCTTTAACAAAGACTGTCATTTTTACGATATCAGAAACTTGAAGACCTGAAGCCTCTACAACGGCTTTAACGTTGTCTAGAGATTGACGAGCTTGTTCTGCAATTGCTTCTGGAACTTCACCTGTTGCTGGGTTTACTGGGATTTGGCCTGAAGTCAGAACCATGTTACCAAGATCAACACCTTGTACATAAGGACCGATAGCAGCAGGTGCGTTATCTGTATGTAGAACTTTAGTCATTACAAAACCTTTTTGTTTGGATCGTAAAAATAAATAATGAGATTAACTCTCAGATGGCTAGTTTGCAGTGCAAAATACATAAGGTCAAAGACTTTGATGTTAACTGACCAAGCTTATAGCGAAACGGTGATCAGTTTAGATAACCTAATCTTGTTTTAACGACCTTTTCGCACTCTTCGATGCGGTTAATATCTCTTGGGGCAATCATCACCGTATCATTACCACCAACGGTTCCAAGAATATCGGCGTGGGGTTGAATATCAATAAGACGAGCAATTAATTGAGCACTACCTGGATGGGTTTTTACCACCACCACCAATTGGTTATGGGTGATAAACTCGATTTGAGAGGCAATAGAAGAACCTACTTGGACTTGTTCTTTTTCTACCGTTAGGCAATAGACTTTTTTGCCATAGGCATTAGGGACCTTCGCCACCCCAAGGCGTGATAACAGACGAGATACAGTTGATTGACTGACATCCTTAAAATTTAGCTCAATCAATTTTTGGCGAATATCATCTTGGGTAACAAAACTTTGTTGTTGTAGTAAACGCTTACAAGCGGTGGCGATATTGTCATCAATGACGTAATCTTGTGCGCCGTGGGTATCGTATCCGTTCACGGGCAGCTCCTTATTATAGGTTTATTGGAATTTTATAATCACATGCCAAGAATGGACTAAACTTCTTCACCGTTAGGGAAAAAGCCGTTTCATCCTTGATTATTATTGTTGTAAGAAATGCATGATCTTTCATAAGAATGATAACAATAACTACACGATGGTTGTTTGACCAATGTCACCAAATAATAAACTGCTGTTTTCGCTATATTATTGTTAGTTATCCTAAATGAGATGAATTTTTAGCGTTAAACGAAAGTGAAGATAGTTGATTATCTTGATTAGAAAGGTGCTGATCTGAGTGAATAAAATGCAAAAAAGCCTGCAAGTTTGACCGAGCAGGCTTGAAATTTTATGGGGTTAATTTGCTTAGTTACACTCAGTGACGATTTCGCTTGAGAATACTTTTTCGCAATAGCGGCATTTTAGCTGAATATCATCATTCTTCTTTAATACCTTAAAGCTGCTGTCGACCGGCTCACCGTGAGAGATACAGTTGCTGTTTGGGCATTTGAAGATTGCGTGAATTTGCTCAGGTAAAGACAGTGCCAGTTTCTTTACAACTTCGTAATTTTCAATTTGGTTTACCGTTGCTTTTGGTGCATACAGAGCAAGTTGGTTTGCTTGCTCTTCTGTGATGTAGATATTTTCAATCTTAATCAGATCTTTTGCGCCTAACGCAGATGATGGCAAATTTAAGCCAACAGTAATGCGTTGGTTGGCTTTATGCATACCAAATAGTTTTAATACTTTGATGCCGATATTTGCAGGGATATGGTCAATAACGGAACCATTTTTAATCGCTTCTACCTGTAGTTTATTTTCTTTAACCATGATTCTTATCTCCCTGCGCTTAAAGTTGTTCGTTCAAAACCAGTGCCAATAGAGCTTGGCGAGCGTACACACCGTTTTCTGCTTGTTGGAAATAGTAAGCATGTGGTGTTTTATCGACATCTGTTGTGATTTCATCAATACGAGGTAATGGGTGCATTACTTTCATATTTGGGCGTGCTTCTTCTAACATTTTAGCGTTAAGGACAAAAGCTGATTTAATGTGGGCATATTCTGATTCATCAAAGCGTTCTTTTTGCACGCGAGTCATGTACAGAATGTCCAGCTCTGGCAGTACTTCTTCAATGTTTGAATGTAAGCTGTAAGTAATACCTGCATCATCTAATTCTTCACAAATGTATTCAGGCATAGCCAATACTTCAGGAGCGATAAAGTAAAAGCGAACATTATTAAATTTCGACAGTGCTTGAGTCAGTGAGTGAACCGTACGACCGTATTTTAAGTCACCAACAAAAGCGATACTGATGTCATCAAGACGGCCTTGAGTCTCTTGAATGGTAAAGAGATCCAGTAGGGTTTGTGTTGGGTGTTGGTTTGCGCCATCACCACCATTGATGATTGGAACGCAGTTGGAGAATTCAGAGGCTAGACGAGCGGCACCTTCTTGAGGGTGGCGCATAACAAAAGCATCAACGTATGAAGAGATAACCTGTACTGAGTCAGCTAAGGTTTCTCCTTTTTTAGCCAGTGATGTATTGCCGCCATTATCAAAACCGATAACGGTACCGCCTAGACGTTGTACTGCCGTTTCAAAGGATAGGCGAGTACGAGTAGATGGTTCAAAAAAGCAGCTAGCAACAACCTTGTTTTTTAGCAGTTCTGGATTGGGCTCTGCTTTTAGTTTGCCAGCAGTCTCAACAACAAGTTCAAGCTCATCTCGAGTAAACTCTGGGATTGAAATAATGTGCTTTTGAAACAGCGAATTCGCCATGGCTTCTCTTCCCTTATGATCACTATGTTGACTATTGATTGCCTAAAGCGATATTGGTGTGCTTCAGACAAAAAAAAAGCCCCCTTATTGAAGGAGGCTTTTTTTACGAATAATAGGAAAAACAAAAAATGCAACCGCCGCAAACTTTTGGCGATTTGGTGTTGAGCTGTAATAAGCTAACTGGCGCATTTTTTCTCTCTCTAGACAAATTGCGAAGGATTATACCCCCATTTTTTGTTAGCGCAAGCGTTTGCGTAAACTATTCATAAAATGGAATATTATGCAATTTTCCATGCATTCTAACTAAAGAGATTTTTGATGTTATATGTTTGATTTTATAATGTAATTATGGATTTGGTTAGATTTTTTAATGCGTGGAGTATGCATGATTAATTTCAATGTAATCCGTTACAAATGCACAAGGATAACCCTAATAGAACATAAAAAAATGCCGACCTTTGCGGCCGGCATTAAGTAGTTGAGCTTTAAAAACTCAAGAGAGTAATTATTGACCCAGTGTTGCTACCATAACAGCTTTGATGGTGTGCATACGGTTTTCTGCTTCATCAAATACGATAGAGTAGTCAGACTCGATCACTTCATCTGTAACTTCTACACCTTTTGCTAGTACTGGGTATTCTTTCGCTAGCTCTTTACCTACAGTAGTGTCTTCACCGTGGAATGCAGGTAGGCAGTGCATGAATTTAACATGTGGGTTACCTGTTGCTTTGATAACATCCATGTTGACTTGGTAAGGAAGCATTAGGTTGATGCGCTCTGCCCAAGCTTCTTTTGCTTCACCCATAGATACCCATACGTCAGTGTATAGGAAATCACAACCTTGAACGCCTTCTTGAACGTCTTCAGTCATTGTGATTTTAGCACCTGTTTCAGCTGCGATAGCACGGCATTGAGCAACAAGCTGCTCTTCAGGCCAGAAAGCTTTAGGTGCAACTAGGCGAATGTCCATACCCATTTTCGCAGCACCAACCATTAGAGAGTTACCCATGTTGTTGCGTGCATCGCCTAGGTAAGCGAAAGTGATTTCGTGTAGTTGTTTACCACGAGCATGCTCTTGCATAGTTAGGAAGTCAGCAAGAATTTGTGTTGGGTGGAATTCGTCAGTTAAGCCGTTCCATACAGGAACACCCGCGTATTTGCCTAGCTCTTCAACGATATCCTGACCAAAGCCGCGGTATTCGATACCATCGTACATACGTCCTAGTACACGAGCAGTATCTTTCATTGATTCTTTGTGGCCGATTTGAGAGCCAGATGGGCCTAAGTAAGAAACTTGAGCGCCTTGGTCAAATGCAGCAACTTCGAATGCACAACGAGTACGAGTTGAAGTTTTTTCAAAAATTAGAGCAATATTTTTACCGGTTAAACGTGGCTGTTCATAACCGTTATACTTCGCCTTTTTCAATTCAGCTGATAGTTCTAATAGGTGCTGAATTTCGCGAGGAGTGAAGTCTAATAGTTTTAGGAAGTTGCGGTTGCGAAGATTAAAAGCCATGTTGTAATTCCTTCTATAATCGGTATCTCTCAAGTTAGGTAAAAGTGTTTAATTGTTTAACTTATAACCCAACTGATTATCTATTGTTATATCACTATTGTATTTTTTGTGAATAATTATTCTATTATTCAGCAATAATATTTGTACCGCGTTCCCCTTTCAGAATGCGCAAGCCGTCTGCTAGAGAGCCAATACCAACCAATTTGCCACCTTGCTTAATGAACTCACAGGATGCTTCAATCTTTGGACCCATAGAGCCTGCATCGAAGGTGTATTGGCTTAGTTCAGACGGTGTTGTGCTGCTTAGCGCTTTTTGAGTTGGTTTACCCCAGTCTAAGTACACAGCATCGGCATCGGTTAAAATCAGTAGCGCATCCGCTTCAAGTTGTTTTGCTAAGAAGGCTGCTGACATATCTTTATCAATAACGGCTTCAACCCCAACTAGTTGACCATTTTCATGTTTTACTGGGATACCACCACCACCAGTACAAATCACTAAGTGATCGTTCTCGATAAGTGTATTGATCGCATCTTTTTCAATGATGCCTGTTGGTAATGGGCTTGGTACTACTCGACGGAAGTACTGGCCATCTGGCTTAACTGTCCAATGGTATTTTTCTGCCATTTCACGAGCTTCAGCTTCATCATAAACAGGGCCAATAGGCTTAGTTGGGTCGGCAAATGCTGGATCATTAGGATCCACACTCATTTGAGTTAGCATGCAAGAAACATTTTGTTCTGGAAGTAAGTTCTTCAGTTCTTGCATTAGCATGTAACCGATCATGCCTTGAGTTTCGCTACCCAATACATCTAATGGGTATGGCGCTACTTTTTTAAATTCCAGTCCTTGTAGGGCTAATAAACCAACTTGTGGGCCATTACCGTGAACAAGAACTACATTGTATTCTTCTGCAATCTGCGCAATGGTTTTTGCCGCAGTTGCAATATTTTGACGTTGAATTTCAGCTTCTAGTGGTTCACCGCGGCGCAGTAGAGCGTTACCGCCAAGTGCAACAACAACAGTTTGCTTTGCCATAGTACTATCTCTCTTGGTTTCTAGATTCTGGCCAGCAGCGACTGGCCAGAATAGGTTGTGGTTGTTCGACGGGATTAAATACCGTCACGCTCAATTGGGCAGCTCATGCAGCGAGCACCGCCACGACCACGACCAAGTTGGTCACCAGGGATTGGTAGTACAGTGATACCGGCTTTGTCGTATTTCTCGTTAGTGTAAGTGTTGCACTCATAACCAACGACAACACCTGGTTTCACAGTTAGAACGTTGTTTGCGTCATTCCACTGCTCACGCTCAGCTTCGAAGCTATCACCACCTGTTGTGATAAGGTTCAATTGACCTACACCTAGTGCTTTTTCGATAGCGGTTACAAAGTAATCTTCTTCTGTTGCTTTCACAGTGCCTGACTCATCGCCAGTTAGGCTCCAGCATTTAACATCTTTACGTACCACTTCTGGGTATACAGAGAAGGTATCTTCACGCATGTGAGTCATAACCGTATCTAAGTGCATGCAAGAGCGGTGTTTTGGTAGCTCCATTGCAATAACTTGTTTTGCTTGACCATGCTTGAATAGGCTTGATGCAAGTTGCTCAACACCTTGTGGCGTTGTACGCTCAGACATACCGATAAGAACCGCACCTTTACCAATAACAAGAACGTCACCGCCCTCGATGGTTGAGTTGTCGTAGATCTTCTCTTCATCACCGAAGTATTTAATGAAGTCTTGACCTGCGAAGGTAGGGTGCCAGCGGTAGATAGCGCGAAGGTGATTTGTTTCACGCTGACGAGCAGGTTTTGCCATTGGGTTGATAGATACACCACCGTAAACCCAGCAAGAAGTGTCACGTGTAAATAGGTGGTTTGGTAGTGGTTCAATGATAAAGTCGTATGGTGCGTGAAGACCTTGCATCATTGATGAAGACTTAAATGGTAGTTCTGCGTAGCTTAAGCCACCAAGAAGGATTGCAGCTAGCTCATCGTTTGGCATATCCGCTAGGAAACAACGAATATCATTTGCGAATGTTGGACCAAAACGATTCACTGAAATTTGCGAAGTTAATAGCCATTCTTTGGCTTCTGGTACCGCAAGTGTTTCTGCTAGTAGGTTATGAAGAAGCATTACTTCAACGCCTTGCTCTTCAAGTACTTTTGCGAAGACATCATGTTCTTCACCAGCACGCTCAACAGCGAGTACATCATCAAACAATAATTCGTGACAGTTTGATGGTGTTAAAACGCTAAGAGCGCGCTCTGGACGATGAACAAGAACTCGGCGTAATTGACCGATTTCAGAACCTACATAGAACTTACTCATGATCGTATCTCTCTCTATTTATTTGCCAGCATCATGCCAGCTTATTTAATTATATATTTAATAGTGTTGCTTAATTAAGATTTGTAATCTCGTCTTTCTGTAATTGATTTTACTTATTCGAGAATATTAGTCTTGGATCTTTGTCACAATTTAAACCCCTATTTAATATCCTAAGTTATTGCATTATTTAACAATTTCAGTATTTCGTTATTCAATTTCATTGCTGGGATTTTATGTATCTTTCTTGGGTTTATAATGAGTTTTTGGTTTTTAACTTGTTGATTTTTAATGGCTTGGTTTGGGTGGTGGGAATATTATTCAAGGTGCAATTTGTGGCGTATATGATAAAAAAATAAAGTTATGCAGTTTTTATGGGTGACTATATGGATTTAGATAAGAATTAGCGAAATATTTCTTATTATTTTTTTAATTAAATTATCTTTTTTGTTTTTTGTAGTTTTAATACAAGTTGATTTTCATCTTTTTATTTTAAATTTTTAGTGAATTTATCGTGCTAGAAATAATTATTTTCATAAGTGATATCTGATAGGAAATATATTTATATTCACTTGGTAATATAAATATCAATATTTCTTTAGGT
>X339_White_beaked_Dolphin__coassemble_855_pt1 | contig 15839 bp, 10 predicted proteins | sample X339_White_beaked_Dolphin__metabat2_high_PE_003 | metagenome-assembled genome bin X339_White_beaked_Dolphin | reverse complement strand
GAACTAATTAAAACACACCTAAACATCTGATAAAAAAGAAATTTAAAAACAAAAATAAGCAAATTCACATACCGCATGGGTATTTTTCAGTTTTTTTTACTAACACTTTGTGCCGCGGACACGTAAAAAGTAGCTCAGAACTCAGCGCCACCTCAGGGCGCAAGTTATAAAAAATACCAAAAAAGGATTCGGCAATGAACAAGAACATTCTTGCTTTAGCAGTAGCAGCAGCAGCATTTTCTGGCGCAGTATCAGCTGCACAAGTTTACTCTGATGACACATCTTCTCTTGCGATCGGCGGTCGTATGGAAGCGCGCGCTCATGGTCTAAATGGCAATATTACAGATGATTCTCGTGTACGTATTAACGTAGCTGGTAAAACTCAAATTAATAATGACCTATACGGCCTTGGTTTCTTTGAGCGTGAGTTTAAAGCTGATGATAGTAGCGATGAAAACCGTTACCTATTTGCTGGTATTGGTAGCAAAACTTACGGTCAACTTGTTTACGGTAAAACAGACGGCGCTCTAGGCATGCTTACTGACTTTACCGATATCATGGAGTACTATGGTAACGAAGCTGGTGAAAAAATTGCAGCAGCGGATCGTACATCAAACAACCTATTATACACAGGTAACTTTAGTGGTCTAACTGTAAAAGCAAACTACGTTGCTAACGGTAAAACTGATGACAATGCTAAGAATACAACTGGCTTCTCTGTAGCAGGTATGTACGACTTCAACAATGGCCTAGCTATGGGTCTTGGTTACGGTCAGCAGAAAAACCAAGATGGTAACCAAGTTAATGACTTAAATGCAAACCAAACATTTGCATCTGTATCTTACACTATGGGCGATCTATACCTAGCAGGTCTATACCAATACGCTCGTAACGTAGGTTACCTATACAACCATCAAGATAATAAGAATACAGACTACCAAGGTTTCTCTCTAGCAACTGCTTATACTCTAAACCAGTTAGTTCTTCGTTCTACTTATAACTACATGGAAGATACCGATCAGAATGTTAAGATGGCAAATGCGCTAGACTTTGATGCATCTTACTTCTTTACACCTAACTTCCGCTTATATGCCGGTTATACAATTAACCTTCTAGACAAGGCAGATGCAACTAAGCTCAACACTGGTGGAACTCCTGCAGCATCTCAATACGATGATCAGTATGCTCTAGGTGCTCGTTACGATTTCTAATTTAATTAGTTAATCGAGACTAAAGGCGATCTTTTTAGATCGCCTTTTTGCTATTTGTAATGAACACGATATGATTAAAACCACAATAAATTAATCATTATCTATTATTATGTTCAAACAACTGCTTTGCGTATCTCTCTTGGCAACTAGCCTACCTACTCTTGCCGCCTTTAATCCGCAAGCGGCAATCGCGAAATTACCTCAAGGACATGATTTAGCCCTACTCATTAAAGATCCAGCAACGGGTAAAATTATTTATCAACAAAGAACTGATAATCTACAAGCCCCAGCCAGCACCCAAAAAACCATTACAGCCCTAGCGGCAAAATTGTATCTTGGTGATAATTTTCGTTTCTATACCGATGTGGAAACTAAAGGCAAAGATATTATTTTTAACTTTAGTGGTGATCCTACATTTTCTCGCGCCGATCTCCGAGAACTATTAAGCCAAATAAAAGCCAAAGGCTATAAGAGCATTCAAGGTAATATTTATCTTAATGGCGGTCATTTCACTGGATATGAGCGCGGTATCGGCTGGCCGTGGGATATTTTAGGTTCTTGCTACAGTGCCCCATCGAGCAGTATTACTCTTGAGCACAACTGTGTACAAGGCGCACTCTATACCAATAAAGGAATTGGCAATAAAGCGCGGATAAATATACCTAGCCACCAGCCTATTCAAGTGACAAGTACAGCAACTATAGTTACACCGAGCCAGAAAAAAGCACAATTTTGTCAGTTAGATTTAATTTCAAATCCTAATAACAGCTATCAAGTAAGTGGTTGTTCACTTGCTTATAAAGAGCCAATGCCACTTAAATTTGCAGTCCAAAATACCACTAAATACACCATGGCAGTAATGCGCCAAGAATTAAAACGAGCAGGTATTAGCTTTAAAGGACAAATTTATCGAAATGACACGATTAAAGGTCAACGTATTGCCCGTAATAGTTCAAAACCTATGAGCGAGCTGCTAGATATTATGCTAAAACGCTCTGATAACTTATTTGCTGACAATATCGCTAAGACCATTGGCGCTAAATATTATCAACAGCCAGGCAGTTACAATAATGGTGTAGCTGCAATCAAAGAAATTCTAAAAACCAAAGCCAATATTGATTTAAGTGACACGATCATGGTTGATGGTTCGGGTTTATCTCGTAATAACCGCCTAAGTGCCAATGACTTAATGCAAGTGATCACTTACATATATAAGCATAAGAATCTTAAATTATTCGACGATTTCCCTGTTGCAGGCGAAAGCGGTACTTTGCGTTATCGTAAAAGTATGAGAACAGGTGAACTGAAAGGAAAAGTGATTGCAAAAAGTGGTTCACTCTTTGCGACTTATAATCTTGCTGGAATGATAAAAACAAAAAGTGGTAAGCCATTATTGTTTGTTCAATTGGTTACAGATTATCATCCAATCACTAAAACCAAAGGACTACCACCTATCAGTCAGTTTGAACAGAAACTATACCAGTCACTTTATCAACAATACTAAGTGCTAATAGCAATAATTGTGACCAACTAACACCATAATAAAAAACAGCTAAGAACATCCCTTAGCCGTTTTTTAATATCTAATTCTAACCTAACCCGATAGTTAGCCGCCTAGCCCCAGCATCTTATTGACTGTAGTGAAGTAGATAATCATACCTGAAATATCCACCATAGAAGCCAATACAGGGCTAACAAGTACTGCTGGGTCTAAGTTGCAAGCGCGAGCAATAATCGGTAATACCCCACCGACACTGGTAGAAAGTGTTACTTGAATTGCCAATGCCACACCGATTGCACCTGCGACATCAAATAAAGTTAATCCAGCAGGAAGTACTTGATGACCGCTAAAGAACATCACACGAGCAACAATAACTAATGCCAATGCAACGGCAATAACTGCGGCAATACGAAACTCTTTCCACAATACTGCGACCCAGTCCCGGCATTTTATCTCATCCATGGCAAGAGCACGAACAACCAGTGTCGCAGCTTGAGAGCCGGTATTACCACCAGCGGCTGCAATCACTGGCATGTAAATAGCCAGTAATACCAATTGACTCAATGTATCTTCGTAGTGTGAGATAATTAAGCCCGATACAATACCTAAAAGGGCAAGACCGACAATCCAGCCAATACGCTCGCGAACATGGCTAAAGACACTGTTTTGCAAATAGTTACCAGTAGGCTCTGCTTCAGAACAGATCAAACCTAAACCATTAGCAAGTTGACGCATGCGTAGCTCTTCATTCATCTCATCTAGACGATCTAATAAAAGCTGTACATGTCGTAACGGACACTCATGTAACATAGCAAGTGCCTCAGAAATTGGCATTTTCACCAATAACTCGGCCTGCTCTTGTAGTGAATATTTTAAAAATGCATTTCGTACTGCAACTGCATCTTTATGATCTAACTGTTGTGCTGCTGAAAATGCTGCATAGTTCATTACCGCCATGGCAAATCTCCCGATTAGCTGTTTCCTATGCGCAAACATAGGTACGAGGGTAACGACCACCAAATAAAGCAATCACGTCATCATATCCATTGATATAGGCTTATCATTCACCTTGATACAGATACAGCGAATGAGCCATTTAATAACGTTATTGTTTTAACGAATGTGATAGGAACAATCGAAGGAATATGTCACTAAACCTAACTATTAAGGTTTAGAAAAGAAAGAGAATACTGGAAGACATAATTCCAAGCCTGTGATTGGCTCGGAAATGGAGATACACCGATACCAAAAACTAAAGCTGATTTTCCACCTTCATACTCGGGGGATGGTCGGTATCGTTCATTTAACTCTCCAAAGAATATATCGCTTACTGCGACGTGCGCCATTGTACGCAATCTAAACAAAGGTGCAAGACCTTCGATCGATCAATATTAGATCTTTTGTAACCAAATTACGTCAGTCGATCACTTTATAATAACCATTAATCCTAACTATTTGTATTAAAACCCAAAAGCCCATCTCGGTATTAATAATCAAGATGGGCTCTAAATAATTAGCGACGATTAAGCGTTATTAATACGCGCGTGCAACTCTTGTACAGAAGTCACAGTATTACGATCATCTGCGGTGTGGGCCATACATGCTGCAAAAGCCGCATTCAATGTTGTGGTATAGTTCACTTTCTCAGCGAGCGCTCCACGACGAAGAACTTTAGAGTCTTCAATCGCTTGGCGACCTTCTGCCGTATTAATAATGTAGGTGTACTCATTGTTCTTAATACGGTCAAGAATATGAGGACGACCTTCATGTACCTTATTAACCAAACGAGGATTAATACCAGCTTCACCTAAGATAACTGCGGTGCCATGAGTTGCATCCAACTGATAACCTAACTTAATCAGTTTTGATGCCAAATCAACCACACGCTGCTTATCACCTTCACGAACCGATAGTAAGGCACGTCCACCTGCTGGATACTCTTTACCACAACCGAGTTCTGCTTTTGCAAATGCCTCAGCAAACGTATTACCGATACCCATTACCTCACCAGTAGAGCGCATTTCAGGGCCAAGTAGTGGATCCACGCCTGGGAACTTATTAAATGGCAATACCACTTCTTTCACCGAGTAATAAGGAGGAATAATCTCTTTAGTAAAGCCTTGACTCTCTAGAGATTGACCCGCCATCACTCGTGCAGCAATTTTTGCTAAAGGTGCACCCGTTGCCTTTGATACAAATGGAACTGTACGTGCTGCTCGTGGGTTTACTTCAATTAGGTATACTTGGTTGTTCTTAACGGCAAACTGCGTATTCATCAAACCACGCACACCTAATTCAAAAGCTAGCTTCTCAACCTGATCTCGCATTACGTCTTGAATTTCTTGGCTTAGCGTATAAGCAGGCAGAGAACATGCAGAGTCACCAGAGTGAACGCCAGCTTGTTCGATGTGCTCCATGATACCGCCAATTACCACACGCTCGCCGTCACAAATCGCATCCACATCCACTTCTGTTGCATCATCTAAGAAGCGATCCAGTAGTACTGGTGATTCATTAGAAACACTCACAGCCTCATTAAAGTAACGACGCAGATCCGTTTCATCGTAAACAATTTCCATCGCACGACCACCAAGAACATAAGATGGACGAACCACTAGTGGGTAGCCAATTTCACGAGACTTTTCAATCGCTTGCTCAATGGTTGTTACGGTTGCATTTTCTGGCTGCAATAAACCTAAACGTTCAACAGCTTGCTGGAAACGCTCACGGTCTTCAGCGCGGTCAATCGCATCAGGGCTAGTACCGATAATTGGCACACCAGCGGCTTCTAGAGCACGAGCCAATTTCAGCGGAGTTTGTCCACCATATTGAACAATCACACCTTTTGGTTTTTCAACACGAGCAATCGCTAGTACATCTTCGAGTGTTACTGGTTCGAAGTATAGGCGATCTGAGGTGTCATAGTCGGTAGAAACTGTCTCTGGGTTACAGTTCACCATAATGGTTTCATAACCATCTTCACGTAGCGCAAGAGAAGCATGAACACAGCAGTAGTCAAATTCGATACCTTGACCGATACGGTTTGGACCACCACCTAGAACCATAATCTTTTCACGATCTGTTGGGTTAGCTTCACACTCTTCATCATAAGATGAGTACATATAAGCCGTATCGGATGAGAACTCGGCAGCACAAGTATCTACACGCTTATAAACCGGATGGATATTATATTGGTCACGCAGTTTGCGAATTTCGCTTTCTGCCACACCCAGGAGTTTAGCCAAACGAGCATCAGCAAAACCTTTACGCTTTAGTTTACGCAACACATCAGCATTAAGGCCGGCAAAACCTGCTGCTTTTACTTGCTCTTCAAGACGAACAATTTCTTCGATTTGAACAAGGAACCAACGGTCAATATTGGTTAGGTTAAAGACACCATCAACCGACATACCAGCACGGAACGCATCAGCGATATACCAAATACGCTCGGCACCCGCATCTTTTAACTCATGGCGAATCTTAGTTAGTGCATCAGGCGCATCAAGGTCAACCATTTCATCAAAACCAGCGGCACCAACTTCCAAACCACGCAGAGCTTTTTGCAGAGATTCTTGTTGGTTACGACCGATAGCCATCACCTCACCAACTGACTTCATTTGCGTGGTCAAACGATCATTCGCACCTGCAAATTTTTCAAAGTTAAAGCGAGGGATCTTCGTTACAACATAATCGATGGTTGGTTCAAATGATGCTGGTGTTGCCCCACCTGTAATATCATTCATTAACTCATCTAGGGTGTAACCAATAGCCAGTTTTGCCGCCACTTTAGCAATAGGGAAACCCGTTGCTTTAGAAGCTAGAGCCGATGAACGAGATACACGCGGGTTCATTTCGATGATGACCATACGACCATCTTTTGGATTAATACCAAACTGAACGTTAGAACCGCCAGTCTCAACACCAATTTCACGCAGAACGGCTAAAGAAGCATTGCGCATTAACTGGTATTCTTTATCCGTTAGAGTTTGTGCAGGTGCAACAGTAATTGAGTCACCGGTGTGGATACCCATTGGGTCAAAGTTTTCGATGGCACAAACAATGATACAGTTGTCGTTCTTATCACGAACCACTTCCATCTCATATTCTTTCCAACCGATCAGAGATTCATCAATCAATAGCTCATTAGTTGGCGACAGATCTAAACCACGACGACAAATCTCTTCAAATTCTTCTTTGTTATAAGCAATACCGCCACCCGTACCACCCATAGTAAAAGATGGACGGATAATACAAGGGAAGCCAACCATATCTAGAACACGGTAAGCTTCTTCCATCGTTTTTGCCGTATCGGCACGAGGACACTCAAGTCCAATCGATTTCATTGCCGCATCGAAACGAGAACGATCTTCTGCTTTATCAATCGCATCTGCCGTTGCGCCAATCATTTCGACGCCAAACTCAGCCAAGACACCGTGGCGCTCCAAATCAAGGGCACAGTTTAGTGCGGTCTGTCCCCCCATGGTTGGTAGTACTGCATCTGGGCGTTCTTTTTCAATGATCTTACGTACCACTTCCCAATGAATTGGCTCGATATATGTTGCATCGGCCATATTAGGATCGGTCATAATGGTCGCAGGATTCGAGTTAACAAGAATAACGCGATATCCCTCTTCACGTAGTGCTTTACATGCTTGAGCACCAGAATAGTCAAACTCACACGCCTGGCCGATAACAATTGGGCCCGCGCCTAAAATTAGAACACTTTTAATGTCAGTACGTTTTGGCATTTTTATAACTCCCGGCTTAGGCTGTGTGCTTCTTAATTAATTCGATAAAATGATCAAATAGAGGTGCTGCATCATGAGGACCTGGGCTTGCTTCTGGGTGCCCTTGGAAACTAAATGCAGGCTTATCGGTACGATGGATACCTTGTAGAGAGCCATCAAACAGGGATTTATGGGTTGCTCGAAGAGTTTCAGGTAATGTTGCTTCATCAACTGCAAAACCGTGGTTCTGGCTAGTAATCATCACAACATCTCGGTCCAGATCTTTTACTGGATGGTTTGCACCATGGTGGCCAAACTTCATTTTTACTGTTTTAGCACCGCTGGCTAATGCAAGGATCTGGTGGCCCAAACAGATGCCAAATACAGGCAGATTTTTGTCTAAAAAGACTTTTGTTGCCGCAATGGCGTAATCACAAGGAGCTGGGTCACCCGGACCATTTGATAAGAAAACACCATCAGGATTTAGAGCTAAAACCTCTTCTGCTGAAGTTTGAGCAGGAACCACAGTTAAACGACAACCTCGGTCAACCAGCATACGTAAGATATTACGCTTAGCACCAAAGTCATAAGCAACGACATGATATGGTAATTCACTATCATCAAGATCTTGTGGCAAACCATTTTCTAGCGTCCAAGAACCTTGCTTCCAACTATAGGTTTCTGGCGTGGTCACTTCTTTTGCTAAGTCCATACCACTTAAGCCTGGGAATCCTTGAGCTTGAGCCAGTGCGAACGCCTCATCTAAGCTATTACCTGCAACGATACAACCATTCTGAGCCCCTTTTTCTCGCAAAATACGAGTAAGCTTTCGCGTATCGATTTCAGCGATGCCGACAATATTTTGGGATTTAAGGTAATCAGAAAGAGAAAGTTGATTTCGGAAATTAGAAGCAATGAGGGGAAGGTCGCGAATTACCAAGCCTTGCGCATGGATTGATGTGGATTCTTCGTCTTCGGAATTAGTTCCGGTATTGCCAATATGAGGATAAGTAAGGGTAACGATCTGTTGAGAATAAGAAGGGTCAGTGAGAATTTCCTGATACCCCGTCATCGAGGTATTAAAAACAACTTCTCCAACAGCCGAACCATCTGCCCCAATGGACATGCCGTGGAACACTGTTCCATCTTCCAGGACTAACAGCGCTGATTTGCTCAAGACAACCTCCAAGTAAATAAAAATGCACTAAAAACAGATAAAATTGCAACCACCCATTCCATACAAAGTCAAAAGCCAAGTCAAGATGATTTTTGACAAATTGCGCGAATTCTAGAGATCGATTATCAATCTGTCAACAAACCCCAATAAATAAATTTCAGAAACACCACAAACACACGATAAACATAGTCAAAGCATGAAAAACATAACTTAAGTTGGCAATAAATAGAATTCACTGTCAATTTATCAAAATTTAATCGTTTGCCTTATTTACAAAAAGAAAACATCAAACAAAAACAAGACGCAAACGATAAAATACATTAAGTTTTAATGCGCTTTTGGTCATTACAGAGAAAAAACAAAATAAAACCCAAATTAAAACAACCAAACAAGTTAGAATACCTATCAAGCAATCTAGTTTACTTTATCTGATTTTATTTTGTCTTTTTATGCATAATAGATTCATAAATCATTATGTATTGATATAAAAAAAGAGCGGTCAGCTTATGACTAACCGCTCTTTTTATCACCAGTGCAATGCTTATTATTTGTTCAGCCCTAATACATCTTGCATGGTATAAAAGCCTGTTTTTTGCTCAACTAACCAAATAGCAGCACGTACTGCACCATTAGCAAAGGTCATACGATCGCTTGCTTTGTGCGTAATCTCAATACGCTCACCAATATCAGCAAACATAGCCGTATGCTCACCAACAATGTCTCCCGCACGAATCGTCGCAAAACCGATTTCTGACTGCTTACGTTCACCTGTAATACCTTCACGGGCATACACAGCAACATCACTGAGCTTTTTATCCATTGCCCCTGCAATCGCTTCACCCATACCAATTGCAGTACCCGATGGAGCATCGACTTTATGGCGATGGTGAGCTTCAATAATTTCAATATCGCAGTAATCACCCATCACTTTAGCGGCTTGTTCTAACAGCTTAAACATAAGGTTAACCCCAACACTGTAATTAGGGGCCATCACAACAGGAATGCTTTGAGCTGCTTGATCAATGCTTGCACGCTCTTGCTCTGTAAATCCGGTAGTGCCAATCACAATCGCTTTTTGATGCACTTTACAAAGTTCAAGATTTGCTAAAGTTGCCCTTGGTGCAGTAAAGTCGATCAATACATCAAATTGATCCATCTGTGCAGCAAGATCATCAATCACTTGAATATTAAGTAAGCCAACCCCCGCTAACTCACCTGCATCAACACCGACTAAAGTAGAACCAGTACGCTCAACGGCAACACCTAATGTCGCACTGTCTACCAAAGTAGTCGCTTTAATTAGTTGGCGTCCCATTCGGCCACCAGCACCTGCAATCGCAATGCGCACCATAATCGTCTCCTTTATCGTCATATCCATCACATGACAAATGATAAAAAGCCCCAGACAATACTGAGGCTTTTTCGGTTAAATATTTTTAACTTGTAGCTCACGAGGTACTTCAAAGAACATATTTTCTTCGCGCCCAGTCAACTCTTCAACTTCGGCATCACCCAACGCTTTAATACGAGCAATAATTTGATTCACTAACTCTTCAGGAGCAGAAGCGCCCGCAGTCACTCCGACTGTTTGCACATCATTCAACCAATTAGGATCAATATCATCAGCACAATCGGTCAAATATCCAGGAGTCCCCAGTTTCTCAGCCAATTCTCGTAAACGATTTGAGTTAGATGAATTTTTTGAGCCAACGACAATCATAACATCGACATTTTTTGCCATTTCACGTACGGCATCTTGACGATTTTGCGTTGCATAGCAAATATCATCTTTACGCGGCCCCTGAATAGCAGGAAAAACCTGACGCAGAGCATTGATCACATCAGATGTTTCATCTACCGATAACGTTGTTTGGCTAACAAAATGTAAATTGCTTGGATCTTTTACCTTGTCACGTAAAGCCTGCACATCATCTGGGTTTTCTACCAAGTACATGCCGCCTTCATCACTTGAGTATTGACCCATTGTGCCTTCAACTTCAGGGTGACCTGCATGACCTATCAATACCACTTCCATCTGCTTACGGCTTGCTCGTGCTACTTCCATATGAACTTTAGTAACGAGTGGACATGTAGCATCAAATACGGTCAATTGACGCGCTTTGGCTTCATTGCGAACAGCTTGTGATACTCCATGAGCGGAAAAGATCACAATATTGTCATCAGGAACTTCTGATAACTCTTCCACAAAAATAGCTCCACGCTGTTTTAGTCCTTCTACCACAAAACGGTTATGAACCACTTCATGACGAACATAAATCGGTGGTTGATACATTTCTAGTGCACGTTCAACAATACTAATAGCGCGATCAACGCCAGCACAAAAACCACGAGGATTTGCGAGTAAGATTTTCATTTTGACTTGCTCTTTATCTTTCAATCGCCATAACCTCTACCATAAAGGTAATGGTTTGGCCCGACAGTGGATGATTAAAATCAATCGTCACCATCTCATTTTCAACGGCGATAACCACACCTGGAATCTCCTGCCCATCCGAGCCAGAAAATGCAATGATAGTACCTACCTCTGCGGGTGCTTCTGCTGAAAACTTATTGATATTAATTTGATAGATATTATTAGGATTTGGCAGCCCAAAAGCATCTTCTGGCGCTAAAATAAATTTCTCTTTATCACCAACGTGTAACCCTAATAAGCACTGTTCAAAGTTTGGCGTTAAACTGCCATCCCCTAAACGAAATTTTGCCGGTTTGCCCAATGCATAAGTTGATTCTGCTAATGAACCATCTTCTAATTCAATGGTAAAGTGGATCAAGACTTCACTGTTCCCTGTTATTTCCGGCATGATATTCCCTATCTCTATCTTTTATTGTTGTCATTAAACAATAAAGCGCCATCCGTATCAACGGACAGCGCTTAAGGTTTTTATCAGAGTATTTATTATTGATTCTGATTACGATGATTTTTTATCATTAACAAAGCCATCAATAATGATCAGAGCGGCACCTAAACAGATAGCCGAGTCTGCAATATTAAAGGCTGGCCAATGATAATTCCCCCAGTAAACATCGAGGAAATCAACGACGAAACCATGGTACATACGATCAAATAAATTTCCGAGCGCCCCGCCAATAATTAAAGCATAAGCACTGTTGGCTATCTTATTTGAAGCCGGAGTTCGTCTCATCCAAAACAATAATAGACCGCATACTCCTAATGCAATCGCCGTAAACAACCAGCGTTGCCAACCGCCCGCATCACTTAAAAAACTAAATGCTGCACCATAGTTGTGCACATAAAGCAGATTAAAGAAAGGCAGTACTTCAATACGATTTGGCCAACCGTAGTCCATAGTATTCATCACAACCAGCTTACTGCCGATATCAATAATGAACACTAGAATCGCTAGCCATAGCCAGCGAATTCCAGATTGTTTAAGCGAAGGCATCGTCATTAGGCAAACTTACGCTCTTCGCCTTCACCGTCGATGTTGCTCACACAGCGACCACAAACTTCTTCGTGACCTGCGATAGTGCCAACATCAGCAACATGGTGCCAACAACGCTCACACTTCTCAGCTTCTGAAGCTTTAACTGACACATACAGACCGTCGATATCAGTCTCTTGTGCGTCAGCTGGTTTACTATCTGCAACCACATCTTGTGCTTTAGATGTTAGTAATACGAAACGCAGTTCATCTTCTAACTTGTTTAGCTTAGCGGCTAAATCAGCATTTGCAGCCAGTGTTACTTCAGCTTGTAGAGAACCACCAATAACTTTTTCGTTACGAGCCACTTCTAGTAGCTTATTCACTGAGCCACGAACTTTCTGGATTTCAGCCCAAAACTCATTATTTAGCTCTTCACCTTCAGCAAGACCAAATAGACCTTCGAACCACTCACCAGTGAAGACAAACTTATCGCGTTGACCTGGCATTTCATTCCAAATCTCATCTGCTGTGAATGACATGATAGGAGCCATCCAACGCACAAGCGCTTCAAGAATGTAGTACAGCGCAGTTTGACAGCTACGCTGAGCATGGCCACCTTGTTTTGCTGTGTATTGACGGTCTTTGATTACGTCTAGGTAGAATGAGCCCATCTCTACAGAACAGAACTGCATTAAACGCTGAGTTACTGCGTGTAGGTTGTACTCTTCATAAGCTTTAACGATCTCTTCTTGAGACGCCATTGCACGGCCTACCGCCCAGCGATCAAGTGCAACCATATCTTCAGGTGCAACGCAATCAGTCTCTGGGTTAAAGCCATGTAGGTTTGCTAGGAAGAAACGCGCTGTGTTACGGATACGACGGTAAGCATCAGCAGAACGTTTTAGGATTTCATCAGAAACCGCAACTTCACCAGTATAGTCAGTTGATGCAACCCATAGACGCAGGATATCTGCACCCAGCTTATTAGTTACATCTTTTGGCGCAACAACGTTACCGATAGATTTAGACATCTTACGACCTTGGCCATCAACAACGAAGCCGTGAGTTAGCACTTGTTTGTACGGTGCTTTATCTTTCATTGCCACAGAAGAGATCAATGAAGACTGGAACCAACCACGGTGCTGATCCGAACCTTCTAGGTAAAGATCTGGTGAATGACCATTAAATTCAGGGCGGTTATCAACCACAGCAAAGTGAGTTACACCTGAGTCAAACCATACATCAAGAGTATCAAGTACTTTTTCGTAATTCGCTGCATCTTCTGCGCTCATTACGTCAGTTAACTCAAGATCCCACCAAGCTTGAATACCTTTTTGTTCAACCAGCTGGGCTACTTTTTCAATTAGCTCAGATGTTTGTGGGTGTAGCTCTTGTGTTTCTTTATGGATAAACAGTGCAATTGGCACACCCCAAGTACGCTGACGAGAGATACACCATTCAGGGCGGCCTTCCACCATACCTTCGATACGGCTTTGACCCCACTCAGGCATCCACTGAACACCTTTGATCTCTTCCAATGCTTTCGCACGAAGACCAGCTTTGTCCATAGAAATGAACCACTGTGGTGTTGCACGGAAGATAATTGGAGTCTTGTGACGCCAGCAATGTGGGTAGCTGTGAGTGATTTTTGAGACGTTCAATAGTGAACCATGCTCACGTAGCACTTCAACAACCGCTTCATTTGCTTTTAATACGTGTTGACCGGCAAAGATCTCAGTATCAGGTAGGTAAACACCATTGCTACCAACTGGGTTTGCAATTTCAAGATTGTACTTTTGACCAACCACGAAGTCTTCTTGACCATGGCCAGGTGCAGTATGTACACAACCTGTACCCGATTCAGTTGTAACGTGCTCACCAAGAATAACTGGCACATCAAAGCTATAGAATGGGTGATTAAAGCGAAGCAGTTCTAACTCTTCACCTTTACAGAAGCCAAGGATTTCAGATTCTTCAAAACCAACGCGAGCCATCACTTCTTTCACAAGCTCTGCAGCCATGATTAGACGTTGTGGCGCTGGGTGTGCTTCAGTTGCAGGAGTCTGTACTAGTGCGTACTCAAGATCTGCACTGATCGCTACTGCGCGGTTAGCTGGCATAGTCCAAGGAGTTGTTGTCCAGATAACGATAGACACATCGCCTTGACCTTTATCTGCATCACAGCCGAACTTTGCAAGCACTGCAGCTTCATCTACCGCTTTAAATTTAACATCGATAGATAGAGATACTTTATCTTGGTATTCCACTTCTGCTTCGGCCAGTGCAGAACCACAGTCGGTACACCAGTGAACAGGTTTGAAACCTTTTAGTAGGTGATCGTTATCTGCAATCTTACCTAGCGCACGAATAATATTGGCTTCTGTATTGAAGTCCATTGTGCGGTATGGTTTGTCCCACTCACCCAATACACCAAGACGGATGAAGCTCTCTTTTTGACCTTCAACCTGACCTGCAGCGTACTCACGACATTTTTCGCGGAACTCAGCTGCAGTCACTTTTTGACCTGGTTTACCAACTTTCTTTTCTACCATTAATTCAATTGGTAGACCGTGGCAGTCCCAACCTGGTACGTATGGCGCATCAAAGCCAGAAAGAGTCTTTGACTTAATAATAATATCTTTAAGAATCTTGTTTAGGGCGTGACCAATGTGAATATCACCATTGGCATATGGAGGGCCATCGTGCAGTACGAAAGACTTTTTACCTTTCTTAGCTTTACGAATTTCACCGTAAAGATCTTCATCGTACCAACGCTTTAGCATTGCAGGCTCACGCTGAGCTAGGTTGCCTCGCATCGGAAACCCTGTTTCAGGCAGGTTCAGGGTATCTTTATAGTCGCTCATTGATTCTAGATTCCGTTACTTGGGCGAAGTTGGACATTATTAGCCTCAGCCAGCCATAATCGAGCTGACTGAGCATCGTGTTCGATTTGTGCTTTTAACGCATCAAATGATTCGAATTTCTGCTCATCACGTAATTTATGACGAAGCACGACTTCAATCTGACGCCCATATAAGTCAGAGTGAAAATCGAATAAATGTACCTCAAGCTGTTGACGTACACCTTTAACCGTTGGTCGATGACCGATATTAGCCACACCTGGAATTGGCTTTTCACCTACGCCATACACCTCCACGGCGTATACCCCAGAAACAGGAGACACACGTCGCTTTAGTGGCACATTCGCAGTAGGAAAACCAATGGTTCGACCCAGTTTTCGACCATGAGAGACACGCCCATTAATGCTATATGGACGGCCTAACATTGTTTCAGCATCCACCAGATTATCACTGGCTAGAGCTTGACGTATTGCTGTACTGCTAACTCGCTGCTTAGAAACACAGAAACTTTGGGTACTGACTACCTCAAATCCATACTGCTTACCGGCCGCAACCAGCATATCAAAATTACCAACGCGATCTTTGCCGAAGCGGAAATCATCGCCGACAACCAGAAACTTAACACCCAATTGTTCAACCAACAAGCGGCGAACAAACTCTTCTGCCGTTAAATTAGCAAAATGTGCATTAAAATTGACGCACAGCAAACGCTCGACGCCGACATTTTTTAGCTGTAAGTACTTGTCACGAAAACGCGTTAGTCGAGCAGGAGCTCGCGAGGGTGCAAACATTTCTAGCGGCTGCGGTTCAAAGCTCATCACCGTTGCAGGCAATGACATTTCATGAGCTTTCACTATCAGCTGTTTAAGTACCGCCTGATGGCCCAAATGGACACCATCAAAGTTACCAATCGTCAGCACACAACCGTGATGCCGCGGGCGGATATTGTAAATAC
>X339_White_beaked_Dolphin__coassemble_854_pt1 | contig 15852 bp, 12 predicted proteins | sample X339_White_beaked_Dolphin__metabat2_high_PE_003 | metagenome-assembled genome bin X339_White_beaked_Dolphin | reverse complement strand
AGTTGAGCCAGTGTCATCCATTTCAACCGCAGCTAGTAGCGTTGGGTAAGTAGGAAGAACGAATAGCGCACTTACTGCTGCAAATGATGCAATTGCCGTTACTGGAGATACGCCAATCGCTAGCGCCGCAGGCATAAGAGCCGTTGTTGTTGCACCTTGAGAGTAAAGCAGCATAGATGCAAAGAACAGTACAAGAGCTAGCATCCATGGGTAGTCGCTTAGTAGTGCGCCTGCCACTTCTTTGATGCCATCAACGTGTGCGTTAACGAAAGTAGAACCTAACCATGCCACACCAAGTACACAGATACATGCTGTCATACCAGAACGGAACGTTGGTGCTTGAGCGATAAGAGATGCGTCAATCTTAGTTGTAAGAACAATCGCAGCAGCAGCGGTTAGCATTACTGTCATGATTGCTTCGTTACGACCTAGAGTTGGGTTTTCAATTAGGCCAATAGAGTGAGAGATTGCCGCTGCATAACAAACAACGAAAACAATCGCAGCAATAAAGATGTAAGTTGCGCGTTTTGCTTCTGGTTTGATTTCACGACGAGTCTTGTTCTCTAGGCTAATTAGACCTTTCGCTAGACGCTCTTGATAAACAGGATCGTCTTTTAGGTCACAACCCATGAAGTTTGCTACAAATGCACCAACCATACAGGCAGCAAAAGTTGTTGGAATACAGATAGCAAGTAACGTGATGTAACTAACGCCTAGTGGCTCAAGAATACCAGAGAAGAACACAACTGCCGCTGAAATTGGAGATGCTGTGATTGCGATTTGAGAAGCAACAACGGCGATAGATAGTGGGCGAGAAGGACGGATACCTTGACCTTTAGCAACTTCTGCAATTACTGGAAGAGTAGAGAATGCAGTGTGGCCAGTACCAGCCATTAGCGTCATTAGGTAAGTTACGATCGGTGCGTAGAAAGTAATACGCTTTGGATTCTTACGCAGAAAATCTTCTGCAAGTTGAACTAGCCAGTCCATACCACCGGCAACTTGCATTGCGGCAATCGCGGTAATTACTGACATGATAATAAGGATAACGTCTACTGGAATGAAAGATTGGCTGGTTGGAACACCGAGGATAAGGGAAAGTACGATTACACCTGCACCACCGGCAAAGCCGATACCAATACCGCCGATTCGAGCGCCTAAGAAGATAAACGCGAGAACGACAAACAGTTCTACACCGATCATAATTAAATGGTCCTGTCTTAAAAGTAAAAAAACGAGTTTTATGGGAATTTGTAGCTAAAAAAAGCGGATTCTCATCCTGAAAATCCGCCTTATTATATCTTTAAACTCAATTAGTTGTAACGTTTAGCTTTGTACTCTGGGTGCATTAGGTTTTGCACAGAGAAGATATCGTCTAGTTGTTCTTCAGTTAGAAGACCACGCTCTAGAACTACTTCACGTACGCTCTTACCTGTTTCTGCACAGATCTTACCAACGATATCGCCTTCATGGTGACCAATGAATGGGTTTAGGTAAGTTACGATACCGATTGAGTTGAATACGAATGCTTCACAAGTTTCTTTGTTCACTGTGATGCCGTCGATACACTTGTCACGTAGGTTGATACAAGCGTTCTTCAATAGGCTGATAGATTCAAATATAGCTTGACCGATAACAGGTTCCATTACGTTTAGCTGAAGCTGACCTGCTTCTGCTGCAAATGTTACTGTTGTGTCGTTACCGATAACCTTAAAGCAAACTTGGTTAACCACTTCTGGGATTACTGGGTTAACTTTTGCAGGCATGATAGATGAACCAGCTTGCATTTCAGGTAGGTTGATTTCGTTAAGACCAGCACGAGGACCTGAAGATAGTAGACGAAGGTCGTTACAGATCTTAGATAGTTTCACTGCAGTACGCTTAAGTGCACCGTGAACCATTACGTAAGCACCACAGTCAGAAGTTGCTTCGATTAGGTCTTCTGCAGGAGTACATGGTAGACCTGTGATTTCAGCAAGACGCTTAACCGCAAGCTCTTGGTAACCTGTTGCTGCGTTTAGACCAGTACCGATAGCTGTTGCACCTAGGTTAACTTCAAGAAGAAGCTCTGCAGTGTGCTTAAGGTTTTTGATCTCTTCTTTTAGTAGAACACCAAATGCGTGGAATTCTTGACCTACAGTCATAGGTACTGCGTCTTGAAGCTGAGTACGACCCATCTTAAGAACATTAGCAAACTCAACACCTTTTGCATCAAATGCATCTTTTAGGTAGCGGATTGCTTCAATCATGTCGATGATGCTGTTGTATACAGCAACACGGAAACCAGTTGGGTATGCACAGTTAGTAGACTGAGACTTGTTTACATGATCGTTAGGGTTAATGATGTTGTATTCGCCTTTTTCTTTGCCCATTAATTCTAGAGCAAGGTTAGCAACAACTTCGTTAGTGTTCATGTTTACAGATGTACCAGCACCACCTTGGAATACGTCAGATGGGAACTGATCCATGCACTTACCCGTTTCTAGGATTAGGTCACATGCTTTGATGATGTATTCACCAACTTCTGAAGGGATAGCACCTAATTCTTTGTTTGCCATTGCAGCAGCTTTCTTAGTGAAAACCATACCACGAACGAATTCAGGAACATCTGAGATAGTCGTGTTAGAAATATTGAAGTTTTCAATAGCACGAAGGGTGTGGATACCCCAGTATGCGTCGGCAGGAACATGACGTTCGCCAAGCAGATCTTCTTCGATACGAGTTGCAACGTTCATTGTTGCTTCATTTTTTTCAAGATCAATCATCTGAGACATATATTTAGCCTTTTGGGAATCTGCTAATAGATAAAATTCAATTAAGAGCCATTTTTAGAGCGCGAATCCATTCCGCAAAATTGGCTAGATGATCGTACCTGACATCTTTACTTGGCCCTGATAATACTCTCCTTTAGTGGTAAAAACATAACCCAGATCACTTTTTTGACTGGCATGAAAATCTTTGCATTAAAATGAGATCGTGTTCACAAATACTGTTAATATTTGATATGTATTTGGGTTAAAAAATGTCAATAAGTGACAAAATGTGAAAAGGATGTTTTCGTCCTCTTTTGACAAATCAAATGCGAAAGAATGGGTAAGGCTTGAAGTATTTGCTAATCAATAAATCGAGCTGTCACACAGACACCTGCGAGTAGTAATGCCATAATAGAGTGTGTGGATTACTTACTGTTATTGGTAGTGTGGATATGTAGCTACCAGTAAATGATTGAGGTTATTTGTGTTTCCAATTCTATTGTTACTGTTTATTTTTGTGCCCATTATTGAAATTGCTCTCTTTATTCAAGTCGGGGGATTCCTTGGGTTATGGCCAACCATTGCTTTAGTGTTAATCACCGCTATTGTTGGTGCATCGTTAGTGAGAAGCCAAGGACTAGCAACATTAACATCGGTACAAAATCGCTTACAGCAAGGGGAGTTACCAGCACAGCAGATAGTGGAAGGAGTCATGCTAGCTGTTGCTGGGGTATTGCTGTTAACTCCTGGTTTTATGACAGATTGCATGGGAATGACCATTTTGTTACCAGCACCTCGGGCATGGTTAGCAAAGCAGTTAATGCAACGAGTCAAAGTACAAGGTATGGGGCAGTCGTCAGGATTTAGTGGGGGCTTTAGTGGTGGTTTTCAGCAAGGGCCTTTTGATTCAGGCTTTGGTTCGCACGCTGATCAAGGTGATACCTTCGATGGCGAATATGAACGTAAAGATGATAATAAGTCATCAGACAATAATCACAGATTACGATGACTGAATCCGCATAGTAAAAATGCAAATCGATGAATATAAAAAAGGCAGCTTAGGCTGCCTTTTTTGTTAATGCTGTTAATATTTTATTTGGCCTAAAAATGCTTATAAATTGACTGTTTTAGTGAATTCTATGCATCATTTACTAAGGTGGTTTGTCGTAATCGATGAGCATAAACAAAAGCCAAAATACCGCAAATAATATTGGCGATTGTGATACCAATAAACAGGCCTTCAGTCCCATCAAAGTAACAACCTAACCAAGCTAAAGGCAATAAAAAGCCAAACAAGCGGAGTAGATTCCAGATAAGAGCATGAGTGGTTTTATGTAAGGCATTTAGCGCACTGATCAAAAGCATACATACTGCTTGTAATCCATAGCTCACCGGCACAACCAACAGATAATGCCACAGCTGATCGCGTACGGCGTTGTCTTGGCTAAACAGCGATGACAGTGGCCAACTTAAAGGCACCATGGCAATAAAGACGAGCATTTGAAATACGATGGCAAACTTCATCGCTGTAAATAGGGCTGCAAAGGCTCGCTTGGGGTTATCAGCCCCTAAGTTTTGCGCCATAAATGGCATTAGCACAGAACCTAAGGACATCATGACAATAACCAGTAAGGACTCAATACGCATTGCTGCACCATAAGCTGCGACAGAAACAGTACCTTGTGTTGCAAGAAGAGCCATCAATAGTGCACCAGAGATTGGATTTAACGCATTTGATAGGGCTGCGGGGGTTCCGACATGCAAAATTTGTTTCCAATCGGCACTAAGCCATTTGCGATCTGGGCGCGTGAGCAGTTTTTCTCTCTTATTTAGCAGATACAGTGAAAGAGCTAAAGCCACAGCCCAACTGATTCCGCTAGAGATTGCCGCACCTTTTACACCTAGCTCAGGAAATGGGCCGTAACCAAAAATTAACAAAGGATCTAAGATCCCGTTGATCAAGCCAGCGAGCATCATGATCTTAGCTGGACTTTTTGCATCTCCTGTTGCGCGTATCGCACTGTTTCCTGCCATGGGAATGACAAGCAGGGGAATAGCCAGATACCACACACTCATATATTGATGAATAATGGGTAATAAAGAAGGTTCTGCACCAAGCAAAGTAAAGAGCGGATCGATCGTAAAGAAACCGATCATGGCGGCAATACTTATCAATACCAAAGCAAGCAGTAATCCGTGAGTGGTAAAACGGGCTGCACTTTGACTGTCACCTCGGCCCAGTAATCGCCCTAAGCTGGTAGAGATACCAACGCTAACACCCATAGTGATGCTATTAAGCGCAAAAGTGATAGGAAAGGTGAAGCTCACAGCGGCCAAAGCTTGAGTGCCTAGCAGTGAAACAAAGAAAGTATCGACGAGATTAAATAGCAAAATTGCGACCATTCCAAAGATCATTGGAATAGTTAGTCGTCGTAAAACATCGGGAATAGGCTCAGATAATAAACCGTGTTTATCTAAGCGGGGTTCTGTTGCCATAGTCGTCTCATGTATGAAATGCCTGTCCACCCTAAAGCAAAGAGTGTGATCGAGCAAAAGTTCTGGCACAAATAGCGAAAAAAATCTTGGGCTAGGACTTGGGATCTAAAAAAACGACCCAACATGTCTAAATAACAGAAAAATCAGCACCAGTAATACGTTATTGGGATTGATCCTTTCATTTTTATGGATATTACCAAAATCAGGAGAGACGACCGATGAATATTCGTCCTTTACATGACCGAGTTATCGTTGAACGCAAAGAAGTTGAATCGAAGTCAGCTGGTGGCATCGTTTTAACTGGTTCGGCTGCAGAAAAATCTACCCGAGGTACTGTGCTTGCGGTAGGTAATGGCCGTATTTTAGAAAATGGCTCAGTTCAACCACTGGACGTTAAAGTTGGCGATACTGTTATCTTTGCAGAAGGTTACAACACTAAGACTGAAAAGATTGACGGTAAAGAAGTTCTCATCATGTCTGAAAACGACATTATGGCAATTGTTGAATAATCCGATCACTTTAAATTAATAATTAAGAAAGGAAGACGAACATGGCAGCTAAAGACGTAAAATTTGGTAACGATGCACGTATCAAAATGCTAGAAGGTGTAAACGTTCTAGCAGACGCTGTAAAAGTAACATTAGGCCCTAAAGGTCGTAACGTTGTATTGGATAAATCATTTGGTGCACCAACTATCACTAAAGATGGTGTATCTGTTGCGCGTGAAATTGAATTGGAAGACAAATTCCAAAACATGGGCGCACAAATGGTTAAAGAAGTCGCATCTCAAGCAAACGATGCTGCAGGTGACGGTACTACAACGGCTACAGTACTGGCTCAAGCAATTATCTCTGAAGGTCTAAAAGCGGTTGCTGCGGGTATGAACCCAATGGATCTTAAGCGTGGTATCGACAAAGCAGTAGCTGCTGCTGTTGAAGAGCTAAAAGCACTATCTGTTCCTTGTGCTGATACTAAAGCGATTGCTCAGGTAGGTACTATCTCTGCAAACTCTGATGCAACTGTGGGTAACCTAATTGCAGAAGCTATGGATAAAGTTGGTCGTGATGGTGTTATCACAGTTGAAGAAGGCCAAGCGCTACAAGATGAGTTAGATGTAGTTGAAGGTATGCAGTTCGATCGCGGTTACTTATCTCCATACTTCATCAACAACCAAGAAGCAGGTGCGGTGGAGCTAGAAAGCCCATTTATCCTTCTTGTTGATAAGAAAATCTCTAACATCCGTGAGCTATTACCAGCACTAGAAGGCGTTGCAAAAGCATCTCGTCCTCTACTGATCGTCGCTGAAGATGTTGAAGGTGAAGCACTAGCGACACTTGTTGTGAACAACATGCGTGGCATTGTTAAAGTTGCTGCTGTTAAAGCACCTGGTTTTGGTGATCGTCGTAAAGCAATGCTACAAGATATCGCGGTTCTAACTGCAGGTACTGTGATTTCTGAAGAAGTAGGCCTAGAGCTTGAGAAGGTTCAACTAGAAGATCTTGGTCAAGCTAAGCGTGTAACTATTACTAAAGAAAACACTACAATCATCGATGGCTTCGGCGAAGAAGAGATGATTGCAGGTCGTGTTGCTCAAATTCGCCAACAAATCGAAGATGCAACATCAGACTACGACAAAGAAAAACTTCAAGAGCGTGTCGCTAAACTTGCTGGCGGTGTTGCCGTTATTAAAGTTGGTGCCGCAACTGAAGTTGAAATGAAAGAGAAGAAAGACCGCGTTGAAGATGCTCTTCATGCAACTCGTGCTGCAGTTGAAGAAGGTGTTGTTGCCGGTGGTGGTGTTGCTCTTATTCGTGCCGCATCTAAACTAACTGAGCTTACTGGCGATAACGAAGAACAAAACGTAGGTATTCGTGTTGCTCTTCGCGCAATGGAAGCTCCAATCCGTCAAATCACTAAGAATGCGGGCGACGAAGAATCTGTTGTTGCTAACAATGTGAAAGGCGGCGAAGGTAACTACGGTTACAACGCGGCAACGGGTGAATACGGCGATATGATTGACATGGGTATCCTAGACCCAACAAAAGTAACGCGTAGCGCACTTCAGTTCGCAGCCTCTGTAGCCGGTCTTATGATCACAACAGAAGCTATGGTTACAGACCTACCACAGAAAGATGCTGGTGTACCTGATATGGGTGGCATGGGCGGAATGGGTGGTATGGGCGGCATGATGTAATCATTCCTCCTTAACCTATTCTCTAAGCCGAAGTGGGGGGCAACCTGCTTCGGCTTTTTTGTGTACTGATTTTTTGTTTCCTCTTCTTATCGTTTTTTCCCCTCCTTTGCTTTTGCTCGTAACCCTAAGTCCTTAATTATTGGCATGCAAGGCTCACTAGGATAAAACCTCAAAAAGCTGCACACATTTAAGTCGTTGTTTATAAATGATTTATTTTGAGATTTTTATATGAATGGCTTATTCGAAATTATGTTCAGCTTAATTGTGATCTTTGGTGTAAAAGCTGCACATATTGAGATGTAGTTTACTTGGATAAAAGCTCAAAAAGCTGTACATAAATAAGTGTAAATAAAACAATGACTTATATTGTCGTGATGGGTGTGTGATGTGAAGCTTGGTTTTGTACAGCTTAAAGGTGTATTTTTCTTATCTATCTGTACACTGTTGTGTTAAAGCTTGCCATGAGAAAGGCTGGAAAAGCTGTACACAATAAAGTCATTGTATATCAATGACTTAAATTGAAGTTTGTTCTGCTTATTAAAAACCTCGAATATGTACACCAATAAGCTGTATTTTTGAAGATGTGCTGATCGTACGAGAGTGTGGGTTAATTCTATGGTTTTATCTCTTTATTAAATCGGATCTGAGTTAAAGCTAACTTATTTAATTAATTCGAATGATCACCAAATTATAATGAAATCATAGAAATGGTGTCTTTCCATATAATTAATGAAAGTACATATAAATTTAAAAATAATAGCTAATACATATTGTTTATTATAAACACTTTCGTTGCGTGTGATTGCTTAAATTTATGCTTTAATATTTCTGTTCTGGTTTTTTGTTTAAATATAAAATTTAACTGTACGTGATGATCGTCGATGATTACTGAGATTATTCCAATTGTAATTGAATCGTATAGTTGTAGTTGACTCTCTGGCTAGGAAGATTTGTGACACGTGCCTGAACAAGCGTTTGTCATCGATACCAGACTATTTAGATGGGGTTAGGGAGGGTGAGAGTTCACAATTGAGGGGGAAATCTAATTAATTATATAGGTGCTTGCTGAGGAAACAGCTCGAAAAGCTGCACGTTGATAAAATTATTTATTTTTCAATTGTTTATGATTAGATAGAAGTAGGTGGAGTTACCCAATTAATTCTGTACAGCTTATTGGTGTACAAATGGTATTTATGTGGATGAATAATATTGAGTTTGATTGATAGAAACCTTGATAAGCTGTACGGATTATATTCTTTTAATATCAATAGCTTATATCTTTATTTTTTTGTTTTGTATTAACCTTAAATTATGTACAGCTAACAGCTGTTTTTCTTTTTATTAGCTGAACATGTAAGTGATTAGTTTATCTGGTAAATAGCTTAAAAAGCTGTACATAAATTAGTTGTTTAAAATCAATTACTTAGACCGGATGTTTGCTCTTTTGATTATAATCTTCATTTTGTACACCTTTTTGGTGTTTTTCTGTTTAAGTGGTGTTTGTTTTTGATAGGGATAAAAAAAGCAGCTATTACTAGCTGCTTTGATTTGGCTAAAGACAATGATTGCCTTTGTTAAGAGAAACTCTTATTGATGCTGAAGATGGCGACGGCTCTTACCTACATTTTTCTCAATGTATTCAATGATCATTCCAGCAATATCTTTACCTGTCGCACCTTCGATGCCTTCAAGGCCCGGTGATGAGTTAACTTCCATAACCAATGGGCCTCGGTTTGAGCGTAGTAAGTCGACACCTGCAACGCTTAATCCCATTGCTTTAGCTGCTGCTACAGCAGTTTTACGCTCTTCTGGGGTAATGCGAATTAAAGAAGCGCTACCACCACGGTGCAGGTTTGAACGGAATTCACCTTCGGCACCTTGACGTTTCATTGAGGCAATGACTTTATCACCAATAACAAAGCAACGGATATCTGCACCGCCTGCTTCTTCAATATACTCTTGCACCATGATATTGGCTTTTAAACCCATAAAAGCTTCAATTACGCTTTCTGCCGCTTTTTGTGTTTCAGCTAATACCACACCAATGCCTTGAGTACCTTCTAGCAACTTAATAACTAGAGGTGCGCCACCCACCATTTTGATGAGGTCTGGTATATCACTTGGTTTACTCGCAAATCCTGTTACTGGCATACCGATGCCTTTACGACTTAGTAGTTGTAAAGAACGTAACTTATCGCGAGATCGGGTAATGGCGATGGATTGGTTTACCGAAAATACATCCATCATTTCAAATTGTCGTAATACCGAGCAACCATAGAAGGTGATATCGGCACCAATGCGTGGGATCACAGCATCAAAACCTGTTAAATCATTACCTTCAAAATGAATCGATGGTTTAACAGAGTTGATATTCATATAACAACGTAGCGCGTTAATGATCACCGCTTCGTGGCCTCGTTGTTCACAAGCTTCACGTAAACGGCGAGTTGAATATAGGTCTTGGTTTTGGGACAAAATGCCAATTTTCATTACGTTACTCGCAGTAAGTAGTGGAATAAAAGTAGTGATAAAGAAGTTTGGCGTACTTCTTTCATCGCGAATTAGATACGACTAAATGGATGGCGACTATGCGCTTTAATGAGCAAAAAATCGAGAGCTTAAGCCATGATCTTTTTTTATCGTAACAAGTAAATTTTATTATAATTCCTATGGTGTTACTTTTGCGTAGGGTTTGCCATGTTACTTTTAATTGTAGTTTAACAGTAAAAAAGCTCAACAAGCTGTACGCTTTAATTTTTTTATTTTAATTCAAAATCTTAAGCTTTATTTTAAATGGGTTGCCATGTTATATTTGGTTTGCGCACAGCAAAAAGGTGTGATTTGTCTATTTTGGTGAACGGTTGATGTAAAAAAGCCATGTAATCCTATAAATTACATGGCCTTAGTTAATTAATGGTTTGGTGTGTCTTACTCTAAATGCAGATCTAGGGTCGTTTTGCTACTGCGTCCACCAATTTCTCGGGTTAATTGAGGAACCAGATATCCTGAGACATTTTCCATCAGTCCAGCCATCAAAGTTTTGGCTTGAATATCATCGACAAAGAAATGTGCCGCGCCTTGCACTTTATCCAACACATGAAGGTAATAAGGTAAGATTCCAGCGTCAAACAGGCGGTTACTTAAGTTGATAAGCGCTTGAACGGAATCATTAACCCCTTTTAGTAATACACCTTGGTTTAGCAGGGTAACATTCGCATGTTTTAGGTTCTGCATTGCTAGAGTTAATTCAGCATTGATTTCGTTGCAGTGGTTGATATGAGTAACTAAAATCACTTGTAAACGGCTACTGGCAAAACGCTGGCACAAATCGGGGGTTACACGACTAGGCAGCACAACAGGCAGTCTAGAGTGGATTCTAAGGCGCTTTATATGGGGAATCTGTTCAATACCGTCCATAAGCCAAGCTAACTCATGATCTTTCGCCATCAGAGGATCTCCGCCTGACAAAATCACTTCATCCAGTTCAGGGTGGTTGGCAATATAATCGAGGCTTTGTTGCCAAACACTTTTACTGCCTTTGTTATCTTGATATGGGAAGTGGCGTCGGAAGCAGTAACGACAGTTTATGGCACAACCACCTTTGACTATCATTAATACTCGGTTTTTATACTTATGCAGTAGGCCGGGAATATCGTTATCTTGTTCTTCTAAAGGATCGGTAGAATAACCTGCATGGACTTCAAACTCTTGCTCAAGAGGGAGTACTTGGCGCAACAATGGATCGTATGGGTTGCCAACTTCCATTCTTTCGACAAAACTCATAGGGACGCGAAGAGCGAAAAGCTTACGCGCAGCCAATCCTTTTTCCCATGGAGTTGGGTCTATTTTAAGCAAATTAAGCAGTTTTAGCGGATCCGATATCGCATTACCTAAATCATTAAGCCAGTTTTGCTCAACAGATGGCGCGTTTCGGGTTATTATATGTGACATTTACTACAACTCGAAGATGTTAAGAGGACTAAAATGGCGTCTTTCAGCACCAATGAATTCCGCGGCGGAATGAAAATTATGCTTGATAATGAACCATGTGTCATTATCGAAAACGAATTTGTTAAACCTGGTAAAGGTCAAGCATTCAACCGTGTGAAAATCCGTAAACTACTTTCTGGTAAAGTTTTAGAGAAGACTTTCAAATCTGGTGAGTCAGTTGAAGCTGCGGACGTAGTAGACGTAGAGCTAGATTACCTATACACAGATGGTGAATTCTACCACTTCATGAACAATGAAACATTTGAGCAAATCGCAGCAGACGTTAAAGCTGTTGGTGATAACGCTAAATGGTTGGTAGAGAACAACACTTGTACTCTAACTCTTTGGAACGGTAACCCAATTGCAGTTACTCCTCAGAACTTTGTTGAGCTAGAAGTAACTGAAACAGATCCAGGTTTGAAGGGTGATACTCAGGGTACTGGTGGTAAGCCTGCTACTCTAAGCACTGGCGCTGTGGTTCGTGTACCACTATTTATTCAGATTGGCGAAGTAATCAAAGTTGATACTCGTAGCGCTGAATACGTGAGCCGTGTGAAGTAATTTACCGTATCGCACAAAAAAGGTCGCTTAGCGGCCTTTTTTATGTCTGTTGTTTGGGTTTGAAGCAAAGAAAAGACATAAAAAAAGCACCCAATTGGGTGCTTTTTCTTATCTTCATCTTGGATGATTAGATCATAAAGACAAAGATGATAGACAGTGCAGTTACCAAGAATGCTGTCGCATAACAAGCAACTTTACCTACCGTACCTGTATGGAACTTAAGGTCGTGCATACCGTGGTGTAGACGGTGCATCGCATGCCACATTGGTAGTGATAGGGTAGCAATAATAAATAGTGCACCGATAAAGCTTGTTGCAAAGCTGCTTACTCGCTCGTAGCTCATTGCTTCTGGGTCAATCATGCCTAGTGGAACCATGATACCAAGAACAAGAACTGTTACTGGAGTAATCATTGCAAACCAAGTACCGCCAGCACCAAACAGACTCCACCATACTGGCTCATCAGAACGTTTTGGATGTAGATTTACCACGATACTCTCCTTAAACTAGCGCTAGAACAACGACTGAAATCACTGCAACTACAGCCCATTGAGCCAAGATGATGATTTTCTTATCCACTTTCTTGCCCTTAATTTGGATAGGCATTACTTGTGGCATCATGTTGAAGTAAGTGAACGCATGGAACAAGCTACCAGCAAGCGCTAGGATGTTCAAAAGGATCACAATTGGGTTTGCCATGAAGTCTAGCCAGCTCTGCCATGCTTCAGGACCTTTCACTAAGCTACCTAAACCAAAAGTTAGACAGATAGTGAAGAAAATTAGGGGTAGTATTGTTGCTTCACGAATCATGTAGAAGCGGTAAAAAGAACTGTCTTTCCACCAAGTGCGCTTCATTTCGCGAACGTAAGGTTTACGATTGCTCATCCTTATGCCTCCTGAGGTTTTAGCATGGCAATAACGAAATCTTTAGAAGATTCAACTTTGCCTTGGTTTACTGCTGCTGCTGGATCTACGTGTTTTGGACATACTTCTGAACAGTAACCAACAAAAGTACAGCCCCAAGCGCCGTTTTCACCATTAATCAGTTCCATACGCTCTTGTGAACCATTGTCACGGCTATCTAGGTTGTAGCGGTGAGCAAGAGTTAGCGCAGCTGGACCAATAAACTCAGGGTTTAAACCAAACTGAGGACATGCCGCGTAGCAAAGACCACAGTTGATACAACCTGCAAATTGCTTATATTTTGCCATTTGCTCAGGAGTCTGTAGGTTTGGACCATCTTCAGGAGTACGACCGTTACCAATGATGTATGGCTTAATTGCTTCTAGACGCTCAATAAATGGAGTCATATCAACGATTAAGTCTTTCTCAATAGCAAAGTTCGCTAATGGTTCAATCTTAAGACCTTCAGGGTATTCACGTAAGAATGTCTTACATGCAAGCTTAGGTACATTGTTTACCATCATGCCGCAAGAACCACAGATCGCCATACGGCAAGACCAGCGGTAAGCTAGATCTTTGTCTAGGTTATCTTTGATGTAACCTAGTGCATCTAGCACAGACATAGTTTCGTTAAACGGTACTTCGAATGTTTCTAAATACGGTTCTGCATCGTGCTCTGGGTCATAACGCAGAATGTCTACTTTTTGAATGCGATTGTCTGCCATTATGCCTGCTCCTTCTCTTGCTGCTCTGCTGCTTCTTTGGCTGCTGCTTCTTCAGCTGCTGCACCGTATAGACGTGCTTTTGGCTGAGATTTAGTGATTGTCACATCGCTGTATTCAATGCGAGGTGCTTCATCTCCATTGTAATAAGCTAGAGTATGCTTTAAGAAGTTCTGATCATCACGCTCAGTACAACCTTCGTCTAGACGTTGGTGCGCACCACGAGACTCACGACGTAGAATCGCTGAGTGAACCATAGCTTGTGCTACTTCTAGACCGTAACCAACTTCGATTGCGTAAAGTAGGTCAGTGTTAAATACTTTACCTTTATCTTTGATGCTAATGCGCTTATAACGCTCACGTAGCTCAGCGAGTTTATCGATAGTCGCTTGCATTAGATCTTCTTGACGGTAGATACCACACCCCGCTTCCATGGTGTGGCCCATTTCAGTACGGATATCTGCCCAATTCTCATTACCTTCTTGGTTCATTAGCGCATCAATACGGTCTTGAACTGCTTGAATTTGTTCTGCGATTGCCGCGTCATTCCAACCTTTGAACTCAGAAGCACGCTCAGCAGCACCTTCACCAGCTAGGCGACCGAATACTACAAGCTCTGCTAGTGAGTTTGAACCTAGACGGTTAGCACCGTGAAGACCAACAGATGAACATTCACCAACAGCAAACAGGCCCTTAATGCGAGTTTCGTTATGATTGTTTGTTTCGATACCACCCATGGTGTAGTGCACGGTTGGACGAATTGGAATTGGCTCTTTTGCTGGGTCTACGTTTACGTATGCTTTTGCTAGCTCACAGATAAATGGTAGACGCTCGTGTAAGTACTTTTCACCTAGGTGACGAAGATCTAGGTGTACCACATCACCAAGAGGGTGCTTGATAGTGTTACCTTTTTGCTGTTCATGCCAGAATGCTTGTGAAACTTTGTCACGAGGACCTAATTCCATGTACTTGTTCTTTGGCTTGCCAACGGGTGTTTCAGGACCCATGCCGTAGTCTTGTAGGTAACGGTAACCATTTTTGTTTACGATGATACCGCCTTCACCACGACAACCTTCAGTCATCAGGATACCTGTACCTGGAAGACCTGTTGGGTGGTATTGAACGAATTCCATATCACGTAGTGGTACACCGTGACGATAAGCCATAGCCATACCATCGCCAGTAACAATACCGCCGTTAGTGTTACAGTTGTACACTCGGCCTGCGCCACCGGTTGCAAGAATAACGGATTTAGCTTTAATACAGATAAGTTCGCCTTCAGACATGTGGATTGCCACAAGACCTTGAATTTGCCCCTCATCTACAAGTAGATCAACAACAAAGTACTCATCAAAACGATTGATTTGAGTGTACTTGATTGAAGTTTGGAACAGAGTGTGAAGCATATGGAAGCCAGTCTTATCGGCTGCAAACCAAGTACGCTCTACTTTCATACCACCGAAACGACGAACGTTCACTTCACCGTTTTCTTTACGACTCCATGGACAACCCCATTGCTCTAGTTGGGTCATTTCACGCGTGGCATTTTCAACAAAGTATTCAACAACGTCTTGCTCACACAGCCAGTCACCACCGCTAACGGTATCGTTGAAGTGGTTGTCTAAGCTGTCTTCATCTTTAATTACTGCAGCTGAACCACCTTCTGCCGCTACAGTGTGAGAACGCATTGGATACACTTTTGAGATCAGTGCGATTTCTAGATCTGGGTTTGCTTCTGCAGCAGCGATCGCAGCACGTAGGCCTGCACCACCTGCGCCGATTACAGCGATATCTGTGGTAATAGTCTTCACAGCTATCCTCCGAAGGTAAGACGATAAAAATTGTTAACAAAAGTGCATCAAGAGCACTTTCCTTGAAATCCTGACGATATTTTATGAAACAAACGAGTAAGAAAATTTGATTTAGACGCAGCTTTCTAACTTAAATAATCCAAAAGTGTAAGTTGATTACAAAAAATGTGATTATAGTCACAACTTGTAATGTTTTGTTGGTGTTGGATGATGTTTCAAAGGTGTGATTTTTGTATGTAATACGTTTTTTGTGTGTTTTGTTTTGATTTATTTTTTTTTATTTATTTTCAATGGTTATGAAAGCATTTGCCGAAATCAATCAGGTTAAAAGTTAAAAGTGTAAAAATAATGATCTTTTTTGTTTGTTCGTTAGTTTTTGAAAGGTTTTTTAGTTGTATGATCTGATTTTGGTGGTCTGTTCTT
>X339_White_beaked_Dolphin__coassemble_852_pt1 | contig 15966 bp, 13 predicted proteins | sample X339_White_beaked_Dolphin__metabat2_high_PE_003 | metagenome-assembled genome bin X339_White_beaked_Dolphin | reverse complement strand
GCAACCTTGCCAAGGTTGAGGTCACGAGTTCGAACCTCGTGTGTCGCTCCAAATTAAAGGTTCTCATTGTACCTAACAGTGAAATTGCGACACTAGCTCAGTTGGTAGAGCGCAACCTTGCCAAGGTTGAGGTCACGAGTTCGAACCTCGTGTGTCGCTCCAAATTAAAGGTTCTCATTGTACCTAACAGTGAAATTGCAACACTAGCTCAGTTGGTAGAGCGCAACCTTACCGAGGTTGAGGTCACGTCTAGTTCCTCGAAGATCGGGAACCTCGTGTGTCGCTCCAATTTAAGTTATCATCGAACTTATCGGTGAACGTATACTGTGAAGTATTCGTCTCATGTAGTATTCCTAAGGTTCTCGTATGACCGGTTCGCTTAGTGTATTACCTCAAGTGCGCTTGCAATAAGCAAGGCCCATATTAGAAGCCAATCGCTTCAGCTATCCTTAATAACTTGATCAAGCAGCCTTTATCGGTTGTTTTTTGCGTCTTGTTTTTTAGGTATTGATACTAGGACAGGCTGTTAAGTATTGAGTGGATTGGCTATCCATACGCTCTTTTCCCAATGTAGTCATAGTTATTTAGCCCTTAATAAAGGTTGCTAAATGGATTTAACTATTTCTTTATTTTAGATCAGGAAAACCTGTTAATAAGTTAGGTATAACATTGCCTTATTAGCAGAAGATAAAAAAAATCATAGATGGTTTAACAGCTTTATCCACATTAGTAATATTGTGGGTAACTCAGTTGATTAGATGTGGCGCCTAGGTGTGCATAAATTTTTTTAGTCCGAAGTCTGAATGTTTTTCCTTATTTTATCCAAAGAATTATTCACAGGGTAAGTGTATGTAAAATATAATAAATATTATAGTTTGCTATAAGTTATATACAGCTTGATCAATATATTTTGCTTTGGGATAACCCTCTGTATCTTTTTATTCACACCCTGTGTTTAAAGTTTTGATCCTTCCCTCAAAATTCCTGCTATAAGAACTTTTTCCACACTATTAACTGCATTATTTGTCCCCATTTACTTATCCACATATCAAGTCATCAACAGCATTCTTCTACTGGTGCTTAGTTTCTGTGGCGGCTGTTCTCTGATTTTGGTTTAACCCCTCAATGCTATATAGAGCAATAGAGGCTTAATTAATCTTGGCAAAGTGGATTAGTCTCTCTTCCCCTCCTTTCTTGATGTGATCATTACTGTTGAGTAATAGTGTTTTAAAACTTGGCTAGATTGTTTATTAGAAAGAAGTGGTTAAACTTATCGGTAAAGTCGAAATGCGTTTACTAGGAGATCATGATGACAAATCATCACCACAATCATTGCTGCGGTCACCATGGCCACGATAACCACGACCATAACTGCTCAGTGTCCTTGCAGTTAGGGCAAGTTGTGGAGCAACATCCATTCCAGTTTGGTGATGGTGCTATGATAGAGCTATGTCGTCGTGATTTAGGTAATGAGATTTTTATTGGCCTTGGGGGATTAACCCGTGCTGAGATTGAAACTCTAACTACCGCACCGGTTGAACTAGGCTTATTGGCAACAGAAGCTGGCGGATGCCTTATTGTGGTTAAAATTGGTGATATTGCATTAGATGTTCAGTTTAATGCTGCTGCTATTCCTGATGAGCACTATCAAGCAGAGATCAACTCACAAGTAACATTATTGGCTCTTGATACTCGCACTAAGGAGCTTAAGGTAAAACGTGATATTGAGTTAACCAATGAGTTAGTGGCTCAATTAACTCGTCTTACCGCTCGTCAACGAACTGAAGAGATCAATCAGATTAATGCTGAAAATGCCCACTTACTTAATACGCTGACACCAGAGCAATTAGCAGAAAAGATAACTTTGGTTGAGTTAGCTAACCACAAATAAATATATATTCTACTTCTAAAGGCTTACGCATCCCGTGGTAAGCCTTTTTCTATAATCCGAACTAAACGCTGCGCTTTATTGGAAATCACCGTTATTGAGTTTTCATCCCTTCTCTTTTTTTGTTGCTCAATGGCCCAATTAAGATGAATGTCCAAGCTCTCATCAAGGCCAAGGCATTCTTCTAAGGCAATTAATATGGCTTCTTGATAAGGGGCATTACCCATTGCAATACTAATATTACGTAGCCATTGGATATGACCAATACGACGAATTGCTGAACCTTCTGTGTTTTTTAGGAAGGTTTTTTCATCCCAGCTAAATAAGGTGAGTAAATCTTGCTGAGCTAAAGTTGGTCGACAGTGATAGTCAGTTTCTTCTGTGACTTCACCATGACGACTGTGAGGGCAAACCAGTTGACAATCATCACAGCCGTATATGCGATTACCCATTAAAGGACGAAACTCTTCAGGGATCACGCCACTGTATTCAATCGTTAAGTACGAAATACAGCGGCGGGCATCGATTACCCCTTCGTCAACAATGGCTCCGGTAGGGCAGCTGGTCATGCAGGCTACGCATTTACCACATTGATTTTCTATAGCCTCATCCACAGGTAGTGGTAAATCAATAAGAAGCTCTCCAAGGAAGAACCAAGAGCCAGCATCTTGATTTAAGATTAGTGAGTGCTTTCCTGTCCAGCCTAAGCCAGCCTTCTGCGCGAGAGGGCGCTCCAAGATCGGTGCTGAATCTACAAAAGGGCGATAGCCAAATGGGCCGACAACAGCCTCAATTTTTTGTCCGAGTTGCTTTAATCGATTTCTTACTAATTTATGGTAATCACGACCAAGGGCATAACGGCTAATATAACCTTTTTCAGGTGCTTTTAATGTTTGAGCAAATCCTGCTTCTGGCGGTAAATAATTCATGCGAACACTGATGACTCGCACTGTTCCTGGATGGAGTTCATCAGGTCTTGCTCGCATCATGCCATGTCGTGCCATCCAGTCCATATCGCCGTGATAACCCGCATCAAGCCACCGCTGTAATTGTGCTTCATGTTGAGATAGATCCACATCGCAAATACCGACTTGTTGGAATCCTAATTCTTTACCCCATTGTTTGATATCGAGGCTGAGTTGGTTGAGATCTATAGTCATAACAGAATCACAGGTTACAGAGAAAGGGGCGAAGTTTAGCACAAAATAGATAGAGTCTGGATATGACAGATTGAACCAAAAAATTTAGCCAGAGTGCTTTATTAAGCTATTTTCCCTTGTTTTTATTATTGATTTCTTCTGGCAACTTAAGTCGTAATTTATCTAAAATATGAAATAGTGAACTGACAAAGTTTTGTCATTAATGGTACAAACCTCTGGAATAATAGGGGTAATTTCTGCCAATTTAGGTGGTAATTTTAATTTGGAATCTATCGGTGTTTTCGTATTTTGTGTTGGTATTGTTTGACGGATTTTGTATAAACATTCACCTCATTAAAAAAATCATCGTATAATCAACAATTGCTGTTCAATTTGATGGTTTGACAGCTGAAATATGATGAATGAGTGATTTTAATTAACTCAAGTACAATACGAATAGAATAGTACGGTAACCATGAAAACATTTGAACGAATTCTTGCAGATGAACAATCGACTGTTGAGTTAGGTCTGCAACTAGCAACTTCCTGCTCACAGCAAACTACCATTTATCTTCATGGTGATCTTGGCGCCGGTAAAACCACTTTTAGTCGAGGCTTTATTCGTTCTCTCGGACATCAAGGTAATGTAAAAAGTCCAACATATACCTTGGTTGAACCGTATGATCTTGCACCTTGGCAGGTATACCATTTTGATCTATACCGTCTTGCCGATCCTGAAGAATTAGAATTTATGGGTATTCGTGATTATTTTTCTAATGATGCGATCTGTTTGGTTGAATGGCCTGAAAAAGGTACGGGTTTATTACCACAACCTGATCTGGAATTAGAAATGTTGTATCACGGTGAGCAACGTAAAGTGATCATAACCGCTCAGTCTGAATATGGTGAGCAGTTACTATCACGCTTGGAGAAGTGTTAACTAGGATGGCGTTACGGAGTTATTTAAACCTACTGATCGTTGGGGCGAGTTTAGTCAGTTCGAGTGTTTGGGCAAACGAGCTCAAAGGAGTGCGTGTATGGCCTGCACCGGATGAAACTCGAGTTGTATTAGATATGCAAGATAAGCCTGTCTATTCAACATTTACTCTAACTAAACCTGATCGTCTGGTCGTCGATTTAAAGAAGACGAGTAAAGATACTAAACTTCCTGTGGTGGTAAAAAACAGTGAGATTTTAAGCCAGATCCGCAGTAGTAATGCGCCTAAAAAAGGCGATTTTCGTTTGGTATTTGAAATTAAAGATGATGTTAAGCCAAATATTTTTGCGCTAGCTCCGACCCCAGGTGGTCGCTATGGGCATCGCTTAGTGCTTGATCTGCCACACCCTGGTGGTGAATCAAATTTGGTAGTGGATAAGTCAAAATCAACACCAGCAACTTCTCAGGCTACGGCTCATATGCCAAAAAGTATGGGAAAAATCGTGATTGCCATTGATGCTGGTCACGGTGGTGAAGATCCAGGTTCGATTGGTCCACATCGTAAGTATGAAAAAAATGTCACCCTTGCGATTGCTAAAAAGCTGGCTGCTAAGCTGAATTCAACATCTGGTATGGAAGCGGTAATGACTCGCCGTGGAGATTATTATGTTGGGTTAAGTAAGCGCTCTGAAATTGCACGTAAGAATAAAGCACTATTGTTAGTGTCTATTCACGCCGATGCATTTACAAATCCAAGACCGCGTGGAGCATCGGTTTGGGTTCTTAACAACCGTCGAGCAAACACTGAAATTGGTCGTTGGTTGGAGCAGAGTGAAAAGCAATCTGAGCTGTTAGGTGGCGGTGATGTTTTATCGGGTAACTCTCAAGATAAATACTTAAGCCGTGCGGTATTAGACCTACAATTTAGCCACTCGCAAAAAGAGGGGTATGACGTTGCAGAGAGCGTATTACATCAATTGCGTCGAGTCACTCGTTTACATAAGAGCCAACCTCAGCATGCGAGCCTTGCAGTATTGAAATCTCCTGATATTCCATCACTGTTGGTGGAAACTGGATTTATTTCAAATCCAACTGAAGAGCGCTTGCTAACTTCACCTGCACACCAAGCCAAAATTGCTGATGCGGTTTATCGCGGTATTATTGATTACTTTAAAGCTAACCCACCACAAGGAACGATGTTCGCTTCTCGTGGCTCAACGGTTAAGCATAAAGTAACGTCAGGACAAACATTAAGTGGTATTGCGAACCGTTATGGTGTGTCGATGGCAACGATTCGCTCAGCTAATAATCTGAAATCAAATTCAGTAAATATTGGTCAAGTGTTAGTGATTCCAAGGGGAGGAAACGCTGTAAGTACTTCCTCTCAAAAATCAGTAGCGACTAAAACTGCTGCCATTTCATCGTCATCGACATCAACGAAAGTGATTTATCATACGGTAAAACGCGGTGAATACTTAGGTCAGTTAGCAGAAAAATACGGCACAACGATGAGCCGTATTCGTTCGCTCAATAAACTTAAGTCCGATAATGTTATGTTGGGGCAAAAACTGAAAATTGAGGTTAAAGCACCGAAACAGATCACTCATAAAGTGCAACGTGGTGAATTTTTAAGTAAAATTGCTTCTAAGTACGGGGTCAGTATTGCTAGTATCCGTAATGCGAACAAATTACGATCTGATAAACTAGCTGTAGGTCAGACACTCATTATACCAAGAAGTTAATTATGCCCATTCAAATTTTACCTGCGCGTCTTGCTAACCAAATTGCTGCAGGTGAAGTGGTAGAACGACCAGCTTCTGTTGTTAAGGAGCTGGTTGAAAACAGTCTTGATGCCGGCGCTACCCGAATTGATATTGATATTGATAAAGGTGGCAGCCGGACTATTCGTATTCGCGATAATGGCAAAGGTATTCCTAAAGATGAATTAGGGCTTGCTCTTAGTCGTCATGCAACGTCCAAAATTTCCTCTCTTGATGATCTCGAAGCCATTATGAGCTTAGGTTTTCGTGGTGAGGCTCTAGCCAGTATTAGCTCTGTGGCTCGTCTAACTTTAACCTCCCGTACTGCTGAACAAGAAGAGGCCTGGTCTGCTTATGCTGAAGGGCGAGATATGGCGGTACAACTTAAACCAGCAGCTCATCCTGTTGGTACTACGGTTGAAGTGCTAGATCTATTTTTTAATACTCCTGCTCGCCGAAAGTTTCTTCGAGCAGAAAAAACCGAATTTGCCCATATTGATGAGCTCATTAAACGAATCGCTCTAAGCCGATTCGATGTGAATATTACTTTGCGTCATAACGGTAAGGTTATTCGTCAATATCGAGCAGCACAAACTCAAGCGCAAAAGGAACGTCGGCTAGCAACTGCTTGTGGCCAAGGTTTTTTACAACATGCTTTAGTGGTTGAACTCACCCATGGCGATCTAAAATTATCTGGTTGGATTTGTAGCTCATCAGGTGCGCGTAGCCAAAACGATATTCAATATTGCTATGTAAACGGCCGAATGATGAAAGATAAACTTATCAATCATGCGATTCGCCAAGCTTATGAGAGCAGCTTAGCGCCAGAGCAATATGCAGCTTATGTTTTATTTATCGATCTCAATCCTCACGATGTTGATGTAAACGTTCATCCAGCAAAACATGAAGTGCGTTTTCATCAAGCTCGTCTTGTTCATGACTTTATCTATCAGGGTATTCAAAGTGCCTTGCAGCAAAGTAATGATTTTATCGAGATACAGTCACCTCAGCGTCTAAGTGCAAAAGCTAATATTGATAGTGAATACTCACATCATGCTGTGCCAGAAGCAACCTATCAAGCGATAGAGCAAACGCCTGATTATCCAAATAAACAACCGGCTAAACAGTGGCGAGAGCAGACGCATTACGAGACAGGTTCAACTAAAACAGCTCGTGAAATATCTAATCACTCCCAGCCATCAAGTGACTATCGCTCAGAGAAGCAAGGTGCCATCACAAATACACCTTCGCGCCAATACGGAACGACAAACTATCGAGCTGAAGGTGGTCCGAGTCCTGCTGAAGTGGCGGCATATCAACGTTTAATTCAAACACCAGACGCGGTTGAAGAGCGAGCATTAGATACGACATTTAATGACGCTCATGTGAATTCACCAACAGTAACAGAATCGAATGTGTGGCAAGAGTATGCCCCAAGTATGCCCGAGCCAATTCGTCAGCATTCAAGTGTAAGTTCTGAGGTTGAAGGGCTAGGTAAGGCATTGGTTATTGTTGAAAAACAGTATCTAGTTGTCAGCCGAAATCAAAATCTTGCTCTATTATCATTAGAGGTGGCTCAAAATTTAAGAATCCAAGGACAACTGAAGTTAGCGCAGAGCGAAGGGTTGAAACCACAGCCACTATTAATACCGCACTCAATCCCTGTTAGCCCTGAGTTGTTAGAATCGGCTCAGCAGCATCAAGCGTTATTACAGAAGTTAGGAATTCAATTAAAAGCAAAAGGAAAGCAATCTCTTATTATCATGTCAGTTTGTATGCCTTTGCGGCAGCAAAACTTACAACAATTGATCCCAAATTTGTTAACCTACTTAGGATCCATTGCTGAAGATCCAACTCAGCAGGGGTGGGATAAGTTATTAGATTGGTTTGCGCAACAATGTGTAGTTGCTCAAGAGCAATATTCACTGTCGCAAGCTATTCAGTTAGTGACTGAACTAGAGCAGCTTTGGGGAGCCCAATTAACCGACCATTATGATCGATTGTTGCGTTCCGTTGATCTGCATACAGCCATAGAAGCATTTAAGTAGAATATGAGTAAGCCATTACCACAGGCCATTTTTTTAATGGGGCCAACAGCATCAGGCAAAACAGATTTAGCAATCCGTTTGCGTCAAGAGTTACCTGTGGAGTTGATTAGTGTCGACTCTGCCCTTATCTATAAGGGAATGGATATCGGAACGGCAAAGCCCGATGCTCATGAGCTGGCCCTTGCGCCTCATCGACTTATTGATATTCGTGATCCAGCGCAAAGTTATTCAGCTGCAGACTTTCGTGCTGATGCACTTAAAGAAATGGCTGATATAGTTGCAGCAGGGCGCATACCTTTATTGGTGGGCGGAACCATGCTGTATTACAAAGCCTTGTTAGAAGGTCTTTCTCCGTTGCCGGCGGCAGATCCTGAGATCCGTGCTGGTATTGAACAAGAAGCAAAAGAGAAAGGCTGGCAAGCTTTGCATGAGGAATTAGTGCGAATCGACCCAGTATCAGGGGCTAGGATTCATCCTAATGATCCACAACGATTGTCTCGTGCATTGGAAGTTTTCCGTATTTCCGGCAAAACTTTAACTGAGTTAACGAAAACTCAAGGTGATGCTTTACCATATAAAGTTCACCAATTTGCAATCGCTCCCAAGGATAGGACTGTTCTGCATCAACGAATTGAGCTGCGTTTTGAGAAAATGATGGCAGCTGGCTTTGAACAAGAGGTTAAAGCGCTTTATGAGCGTGGTGATCTTCATCCTGATCTGCCATCAATCCGTTGTGTAGGTTATCGTCAGATGTGGGATTATTTGGACGGTCATTGCGATCAAGATGAAGCGGTCTTCCGTGGTATCTGCGCGACCCGTCAATTAGCGAAGCGTCAAATTACCTGGCTAAGAAGTTGGAAAGATTTGACGTGGTTGGATAGCGGGGATGTGGATACATCGTTACAAACCGTCACAAACTCAGTAAGATATGATGGTTAATAAAGGTGTATACTCAGAACTGTTTTGCGTATTTTAGTTTTTGTTCGTTGCTAACTACAACTACAAACCAATAAGGAAAAGAAATAATGGCTAAGGGGCAATCTCTGCAAGACCCGTTTTTAAATGCGCTGCGTCGTGAAAGAATTCCGGTGTCTATTTATCTGGTTAACGGTATCAAACTACAAGGTCAAATCGAATCGTTTGATCAGTTTGTGATCCTACTTAAAAACACTGTAAACCAGATGGTTTATAAACACGCAATTTCAACAGTTGTACCTGCTCGTCCGGTGAATCATCACCACGCAGCAACAGGCACAGCTGAGCGTCCTCAAGAAAAAATTGAAGAGTAATATTCTTCAATTAAGGAGTTGATAGCTTGTTTGACCGTTATGAAGCCGGTGAGCAGGCCGTACTTGTTCATGTCAACTTCACGCAAGAAGGGGAATGGGAAGACTTACGTGAATTTGAAATGTTGGTCTCTTCGGCGGGAGTCAATTCGCTACATGTAGTAACAGGTAGTCGAAAAACTCCCCACCCTAAATATTATGTGGGGGAAGGTAAGGCTTTAGAAATTGCAGATGCAGTTCGCGCTGTTGATGCTGATATTGTGATTTTTAATCACGCCTTATCTCCTGCACAAGAACGTAACCTTGAGCAATTGTGCCAATGTCGAGTGGTTGACCGTACCGGGTTGATTCTTGATATTTTTGCCCAGCGAGCACGTACCCATGAAGGTAAGTTGCAAGTTGAATTAGCTCAGTTACGTCATCTGTCTACTCGATTAATTCGTGGCTGGACTCACCTTGAGCGTCAAAAAGGTGGTATCGGTCTACGAGGTCCAGGTGAAACCCAGCTGGAAACCGATAGACGTTTATTGCGTGAGCGTATTAAAGCCATCTTACGTCGTTTAGACAAAGTGGCAAAACAGCGAGAGCAGGGCCGACGTGCGAGAAATCGAGCTGAAATCCCAACAATCTCATTAGTTGGTTACACCAACGCGGGTAAGTCTACGTTGTTTAACCGTATTACTGATGCTGGCGTTTACGCTGCCGATCAGTTATTCGCAACTCTAGATCCTACCTTGCGTAAAGTTGAAGTCGCAGATGTCGGTACGGCAATATTAGCTGACACTGTAGGTTTTATTCGTCATTTACCCCATGATTTGGTCGCGGCTTTTAAAGCAACACTAAAAGAGACTCAAGAAGCAGATTTATTGCTTCATGTTGTAGATGCTAGTGATGATCGCTTCCGTGAAAATATTGATGCTGTTGAAAGTGTCTTAGAAGAAATTGAAGCTCACGAAGTCCCATCATTATTGGTGATGAATAAAATCGATAATCTAGAAGGTGCCAAACCGCGTATTGAGCGTGATGACGATGGCGTTCCACGTCGAGTTTGGGTTTCTGCTATGGAAGGTATCGGGTTAGACCTGTTGTTCCAGGCATTAACTGAGCGTCTTTCTGGGACCATGGTAAAACATACACTACGTTTACCACCTGAGTTGATCGGGCGTTATCGTAGTAAGTTTTATCAATTAGGTTGTATCTTGCGAGAAGAATATGAGTCGGACGGCTGTTTGACCATAGATATCCGCATACAGTTGGCCGATTGGTCACGGTTACAAAAAAGAGAAAGTACTTCGTTAGATGACTTTATCGTTGCTTAATGGATTGCTAAAGTAATAAAACTGTCGTCATATCATACTGATGGAGTTCTATAATGGCGTGGAATGAGCCTGGCAATAACGGCGACCGCGACAATGATCCTTGGGGAAATAACAATAAAAATCGTGGTGGTCGCGATCAAGGACCACCAGATTTAGATGAAGTTTTCTCAAAGCTCAGTCGTAAGGTTGGCGGAATTTTAGGGAATAACAAAGGGTCTTCTTCTGGCGGCGGAGCCGTTGGTTTAGGAGCCGTTGCAGTATTAGCTGCTGCAGTTTGGGGTTTCTCCGGTTTTTATACCATCGGGGAAGCGGAACAAGGTGTGGTATTACGATTTGGTAAGTTTGACCAAATTGTAAAACCAGGTTTGAACTGGAAACCAACTTTTATTGATGAAGTGATTCCAGTAAACGTACAAGCGATTCGTTCGCTACGTGCATCAGGCCTAATGCTCACTAAAGACGAAAACGTACTGAAAGTTGAAATGGATGTTCAGTATCGTGTCGATGATGCTGAAAAGTATTTATTTAGTGTAACTAATGCCGATGATAGTTTACGTCAAGCAACTGATTCTGCACTACGTGCTGTTATTGGTGACTCAACAATGGATGAGGCACTAACAACTGGCCGTCAGGCAATTCGTGCTGATACCCAAGAGGCGATTGATAAGATCATTGCTAAATATAATATGGGTATTCGTGTTGTTGATGTGAACTTCCAGTCTGCTCGTCCACCGGAAGCGGTAAAAGATGCATTTGATGATGCGATTGCTGCCCGTGAGGATGAGGAGCGTTATGTACGTGAAGCCGAAGCTTACAGCAATGATATCTTGCCAAAAGCAATTGGTCGTGCAGAGCGTATTAAGAACGAAGCCGAAGGTTATTCTGAGCGTGTTGTTAATGGTGCGCTAGGTGACGTAGCTCAGTTTGATAAGCTATTACCTGAATACCTAAAAGCGAAAGAAGTGACACGTGAGCGTTTGTATCTCGATACAATGGAACGTGTGTACAGCAATACAAGTAAAGTGTTAATTGACACTAAATCAAATGGTAACTTGCTGTATTTACCGCTTGATAAAATGATCAATCAAGCACCTAAAGCGAAGGCTCCTGAAACTGACAGTCAAAGTTTCAGTGGCATCGAGTTAGAGAAAGTTGAACCACAAACTCCAGTGACTCCTGTACCTCGTACAGAAACTGGTCGTCAGGGGAGATATTAATTATGCGTAAGTTAATGATCCCAGTTGTGGTGATTTTTATTGCTCTATTGCTGATGTCTGTCTTCGTTGTTAAGGAAGGCGAGCGTGGTATCGTGGTTCGTTTCGGTCGAATTATCAAAGATAACAATACTGAAGTGGCTCAGGTCTACGCACCAGGTTTGCATTTTAAAGTGCCTGTGTTTGATCGTGTTCATATGTTAGATGCACGTATTCAAACCATGGACGATCAAGCAGACCGTTTCCTTACTGCAGAGAAAAAAGACGTTATTATCGATACTTATGTTAAGTGGCGTATCCAAAACTTTGGTCAGTACTACTTAGCAACGGGTGGCGGTAATATTTCAACGGCTGAAGCGCTACTAAAGCGTAAAGTGGTTGATAGTCTTCGCGCAGAAATCGGTGCTAAAGAGATCAAGCAAATTGTCTCTGGTAAAGACAGTGCGCAGCCAAAAGCTGCGAAAACTGATGATGCTAACGATCAACAGACTCAAATTGCTGAAGAGATTGTTAAAGGTCTACTGCCTGAAAATGATGTTAAAGAAGTAGAAGGTCAGCGTGATCAAATCATGGCCGATGTACTAAGTGAAACTCGTGATAGTGCGAAAGATCTTGGTATTGAAGTGGTGGATTTCCGTATTAAGAAAATCAACCTACCAGATGAAATCAGCGAATCTATCTACCGTCGTATGCGAGCAGAACGTGAGTCGGTTGCGCGTAGTTACCGTTCTCAAGGTCGTCAGCGTGCAGAAGAGCTACGTGCTCGTGCTGAACTAAAAGTAGCGACTATCTTAGCTGAAGCAAACCGTAAAGCTCAGGTTTTACGCGGTGATGCAGATGCTCAAGCAGCCTATACTTATGCTGAAGCGTATACGAAGAACCCTGAATTCTTTAGTTTCTGGCGTTCATTAAAGGCTTATGAGAAGAGCTTCAATTCGAAGAATGACGTACTGGTTATCGACCCTGATACAGAGTTCTTCCGTTACATGAACCAAGCAAATCCAAAAGCGAATTAAGTAAAGGCTTGGCTCTGATAACGAGCTCTTTATAATAGGAAGACAAGGTCTTGTGGCCTTGTCTTTTTTTTATCTGAGTAAAAAATTATGGCAAATTCAATTTGGTTGGCTATCGGGCTAGTCTTAGTCTTTGAAGGTTTGGGGCCTCTGCTTGCTCCTCGTGGCTGGCGTGACATGGTTGGCCAATTAAGTCAGCAAAGTGATAACACATTACGCCGTATTGGTGGCTGTTTGGTGGTTGCTGGTGTAGTGATAGCCTATATGATGTATTCCTCACTCTAGTATTTCGTAATTTGCGCATTGGATTTGGCCGTTTTGGTCTAAATGGTCAAAAAATGACTGCAAGGCGTGAATTAAGGTGCTAGAATTCTTTTTTAACTACTGATAGACGAAGAAAGATGGCAAACAATGTAGTCGTTTTAGGCACCCAATGGGGTGACGAGGGTAAAGGTAAGATCGTAGATCTACTAACAGAAGATGCAAAGTATGTGGTTCGCTACCAAGGCGGTCACAACGCAGGTCATACTCTAGTGATCGACGGTGAGAAAACTGTTCTTCACCTAATCCCATCAGGTATCCTACGTGACAACGTTAAATGCATCATCGGTAACGGTGTTGTACTTTCTCCAGATGCACTAATGAAAGAAATGGGCCCGCTAGAAGAGCGCGGTATTCCAGTTCGTGAGCGTCTATTCCTGTCAGAAGCTTGTCCACTAATTCTTCCTTACCACATTGCGCTAGACCAAGCTCGTGAAATTGCTCGCGGTAAAAAAGCTATCGGTACAACTGGCCGTGGTATCGGTCCGGCTTACGAAGATAAAGTTGCACGTCGCGGTCTTCGTGTTGGCGATCTATTCAATAAAGAAGCATTTGCTGAGAAGCTAAAAGAAGTTATGGCTTACCACAACTTCCAGCTTGAGCATTACTACAATGCTGAGCCTGTAAGCTACGAAGAAGTGCTAGAAGGTGTGATGGCACAAGCTGACATCCTAACTTCAATGGTTATTGACGTAACTAAAGAGCTTGATGACGCTCGTCTACGTGGCGACAAGATCATGTTCGAAGGTGCGCAAGGTACTCTACTTGATATCGACCACGGTACTTACCCGTACGTAACTTCTTCTAACACTACAGCTGGTGGTGTTGCAGCAGGTTCTGGTTTCGGTCCTCGTCACCTTGGTTATATCCTAGGTATTGCGAAAGCTTACTGTACTCGCGTTGGTGCTGGTCCTTTCCCAACTGAACTATACGATGGTCTAGAAAAGCAAGATCCTATCGGTAAACACCTAGGTACTGTTGGCCATGAGTTTGGTGCAACAACAGGTCGTCTACGTCGTACAGGTTGGTTCGATGCTGTTGCTATGCGTCGTGCAGTACAAATCAACTCTATCTCTGGTTTCTGTCTAACTAAGCTAGACGTACTAGATGGTCTAGAAGAACTTAAGATCTGTACTGGTTACAAGACTAAGACTGGTGAGATCCTAGAAGTATCTCCAATGGCTGCAGACGAGTACGAAGATCTAGAGCTAATCTACGAAACAATGCCTGGTTGGAGCGAGAAGACTTTCGGTGTTAAATCACTAGAAGAGCTTCCTCAAACAGCACTAGATTACATTGCACGTATCGAAGAGCTAACTGGCGTTCCTGTAGATATCATCTCAACAGGTCCTGACCGTAACGAAACTATCATCAAAGTTCACCCATACGGCGAATAATTGATCTAGTTTGTAGCTGAAAAATGCTTAAATCGAAAGCCAGCCTTAGTGCTGGCTTTTTGTTATCTAAAATATATAAACCGTTGCAATTTAAGATGTGATCTTGAGGCAGAAAATTGACAGAACCAAGGTCTAAAGTTCGGCGGTTATTGGTCGATACTTAATTATCGCAATAATAATGAGAGCCAATAATGAAGCCTGCCGTAAAGTTATGGCTGTTAAGTGCCGCTATCATACCTATTTGGGGCTGGTCTCAAGGGGTAGGCGATGCTGTGCCTGTTTATTCAGACTCTCAATTGATCCATCTTTTTGATACCAATCGTCATTTAGCACAGGTAAAAGCTGATGATTGTCAATTAGTCCAAGATATTATAGCTAGAGCAAGACGTGTTCAGTCTCCCGCTTACCAGTTTCTTTACGGTGATATGCTAGCTTGGGGAGTCTGTGTGCCCAAAGATGTGGAAACTGGGCTCTACTATATGAAGAAAGCGGCAAATCAGGGCTTACCAGCAGCACTTGAGCAATTAGGTCGTTATTACGCAGCAGGTACTTTGGTTCAACAAGACAGAGAGCGAGCGATCTTGTATCTTCGTGAAGCGGCTGCAATGGGAAATATTGCAGCAAGAATTCAGCTAGCCGAACTGTTGCTTAAAGATTATGGCAGCCCATTGGATTATGAAGACGCATATCGGTGGCTCTATTTCAGTGTGACCGACAACCGAAATCAACATCAGCGTATTACTCAGCTACGCCGTCGACTAGAGCATCAAATGCCCGCTAATATCATCGCCAGAGCCAAGCGAGAAGAACTGCTTTGGTAGATCAAAAAACCTCCGTACACGGAGGTTTTCTCTTTTAGGATATTAGCAATAATGCAAGGTGATTAAATCACTTTATGAGGACCAAAGCATTCATAATGTAGACGGTCTTGTTCAACACCCATAGCCATAAGTTGTTTGGCAACGTGTTGCATGAATCCAACTGGGCCACAGAAATAAAACTGCATATCTTTATCTTTAGTCAATTCTGCTGCTAATAGAGTCAGATCCATCAAGCCCGCATAATCGTAATCTTCACTTAATACATCATCGGCTTGTGGCTCTTGATACCAAGTAGTTGGCTTAATTTGAGCATTTTTTAGTGCCAATTGCTTGATGTGATCTTTAAAGGCATGATGACGACCATTGTGCGCAGCGTGGAGCCAATAAACAGAGTGATCGTGTTGTTGTAGAGCTTCGAGCATGGCAAGTGTTGGCGTTAAACCGACACCGGCAGAAATAAGAGTCACAGGAGTGGTTGGGTTCTCTTCCAAGAAAAAGTCACCCGCAGGCGCAGCCAATAGTACTTTATCACCCTCAACTAAGCTATCATGCAGATAACTTGATACTAAACCACCATCTTCACGCTTAACCGAGATTCGGTATGTATTTGGCTGGGGTGCGCTTGATAAGCTGTATTGACGAATTTCTTGGAACTCGAACTGCTCAGGCTTTAAGTAAACACCTAAATATTGACCTGGTTTAAATGCTGCAACTGGCTGGCCATCAGTTGGTTTAAATGTGAAGCTCGTAATGACATCACTTTCTTGGCGCTTTTCAACGAGTTCAAATTCGCGAGTACCGCGCCAGCCACCTTGCTTTGCTT
>X339_White_beaked_Dolphin__coassemble_851_pt1 | contig 15967 bp, 14 predicted proteins | sample X339_White_beaked_Dolphin__metabat2_high_PE_003 | metagenome-assembled genome bin X339_White_beaked_Dolphin | reverse complement strand
GATGTTGAAGCCATATCTTCCTGATGGTATCGAATTGAAAGGTGGTGTTGGAGCAACGGCATCGGCTTCTTGGGCTCCAAACCAAGCACCTGTGGTCAATGCTCAAGTGCTTTTACCTGAAGGTTCTGTTAATCAACGTTTTTCACCTGATGAGCGCCCATTAACCTTTGCTTGGGATAAAGTGACGCTTAATGCTGATATGAAAAATGATGTCTTAAATGCGAATTGGTTATTTGCAATAAAAGACAATGGTGATTTAAGTGGTCAAGCTCGTATTACTAATCTGCAAGGTAATCAGCAGATCAATGCACAAGTAAAACTCGATCGCTTTATGCTGGCCTTCTTAGAGCCTGTGATTAAGGACTATCATAAGTTTGATGGGGCAGTAAATGCTGATCTACGAGTGACGGGCCCTATTTTACACCCTGCAGTTAATGGTCAATTGAGCGTTGATAAATTACAAGCGACTGGACGTAAAGTTCCGCTTGATATTAAAGACGCTGAAATTACGATTGATTTTAATGGTTACAATGCCCAGCTCTCTGGTGATATTTTCACTCCAGACGGTAAGTTGTTATTGCGTGGTATGGGTGACTGGCAAAACATGGCAGCTTGGAAATCTGAGCTTCATGTAAAAGGTAGTGAACTTCAAGTGAGCGTACCTCCTATGGTTTCGTTGAAAGTCTCTCCTGAATTGAGTATTACAGCGAATCCTAAAGGCGCCGATATTACCGGTAATGTGGAAATTCCTTGGGGTCGTATTCGAGTCAATCAATTGCCTAAGTCTGCGGTTTCAGTTTCTAAAGATCAGGTGTTATTAAATAACGATCTGAAACCGGTAAAAGAGCAAGTATCTACACCATTTGATATTCGTACCAATGTGATGGTGAAGATTGGCGATGATATGAAGCTTAAAGCCTTTGGTTTACATGCAGGTCTTACGGGTGATCTAAATGTTCGCCAAGAAGGTAAAGGACCGATGATTTATGGTGAGATCAATATCACTGATGGTTCGTTCTATCGTGCTCTTGGTCAAGAACTGCAAATCCGTAAAGGTCAGATTATCTTTAACGGACCAGCTGATCAGCCATATCTTGCTTTTGAAGCGATTCGAGATCCTGACAATATTGAAGATGATGTGATTGCTGGTGTGCGTGTAACTGGTTCAGCAGATGCACCTAAGGTTGAGATTTTCTCAGATCCTGCGATGCCACAGCAAAATGCTTTATCGTACATCTTAACTGGTCGTAATTTAGATAGCGAAGATGCTGATAACGGTAATGCGATGACAACTGCGCTGATCGGTATGGGCCTAGCTCAAAGTGGTCAGTTAGTCGGTGACATTGGCGAAGCTGTTGGGGTAAAAGATCTTAGTTTATCAACGGCAGGTTCTGGCGATGATTCTCAGGTTCAAATCAGTGGTTATATTGCACCTGGTTTACAGGTTAAATATGGTGTTGGTATCTTTAACTCAATCGGTGAATTTACCGTGCGCTATCGTCTAATGAAGGACCTCTATGTTGAGGCTGTTTCTGGGCTTGATAGTGCAGTAGATTTACTGTACCAATTTGAATTTAACTAAGCTGAACTAGGCAGTAAAAAGAGCGTGTGGTGAAAAGCCAGGCGCTCTTTTTTTATTTATTGAAATTAATTTTAACCTAATTTAAATCGGTTATGGTTTTGCTTGTAACAGTTGCTGATAGCTCATGCCATTAAAGGTGTTTGGATAACCTAAGGCATTAAGTTGTTGTTCGGCAATACGAGCTCGTTGGCCAGAACGGCAATAGAGTAGAATTGGACGATCTTTTTCTTTCACTTGAGCTTCAAGTTGAGCGATTTGATCAAAAGGAATATTCATAGCTGAAGGTAAATGCCCTTGCTTAAATTCAGCCGGAGAGCGCACATCAACAATGACTGTATTAGGTGTTTGCTCTAATTGCCAAAATTCAGCAGGGGTAACCTCTTTTGCGGATAAATTTTGGCTACTAAATAAGCCACAGAAAAGGATTCCCATTGTTTTTAAGTGGAAACTAGAGGTAGTAGTTCTATGCATTATTTTTTCTCAGCGCGCTGAAAAGAGGTTTCAATTTCAGCTTTAGCGGCAGTAGCATCAGCCCAACCATCGACCTTAACCCACTTCTCAACTTCAAGCTCTTTGTAGCGTTCAAAAAACTGAGTGATTTGTGCTTTTAGTAGGGCTGGCAAGTCACCAATATCTTGAATGTGCTCGTACTCTTTACTGACTTTATGATGAGGAACGGCAATGACTTTGGCATCTTCACCGGATTCATCTGTCATTTTTAGAACACCGACTGGGCGGCATCGTATTACAGAGCCTGGTTGCAGTGGATATGGGGTTGGGACTAATACATCAACCGGATCGCCATCTAAAGATAAAGTGTGATTGATATAGCCGTAATTACATGGATAAAACATCGGGGCAGACATAAATCGGTCAACAAATAGCGCTCCGCTGTCTTTATCGACTTCATACTTGATAGGATCGGCATTGGCTGGGATTTCAATAATGACGTAAATATCATCTGGCAGTGATAGTCCAGCTGGGACGTGGTTCAAACTCATTGGCTTTCCTTACTGTGAGTTAATAAATTGTTACTACGAATTATAAACACAGTTGAACAAAATATCAGCACTCTTAACAGAGATACCCAAGTCACTCCAAACTTGGTTTGAAATTTCTTGGGTATCAATATGCGTGACTTTTCGGTTTATTCGCAATAGCGTTCTAGATAGTCTTCCACCTGTTTAACCATATTTTTAGAGCCAACAAAAAATGGTACACGTTGGTGAAGTTCTTGTGGTTTCAGATCTAATATACGATTGATACCATCTGATGCGCATCCCCCTGCTTGTTCAACAATAAATGCCATCGGATTGCACTCATACAGTAATCGCAATTTGCCGTTAGGATGAGTCAAGGTACTTGGGTAGAGATAAATCCCCCCTTTTAATAGGTTGCGATGAAAGTCAGCGACGAGAGAGCCGATATAACGAGAGGTATAAGGGCGATTGTGCTCGGGTTTATTTTCTTGGCAGAACTTAATGTACTGTTTAATGCCTTGCGGAAAACGGATGTAGTTACCTTCGTTAATGGAGTAAATGGTGCCATCAACAGGAATTTGCATATTTTCATGAGAGAGACAAAATACGCCCAAAGATGGATCATAGGTAAAACCATGAACACCATTTCCTGTGGTATAGACCAACATAGTGGAAGAACCGTAGATGACATATCCTGCCGCAACTTGTTGATGACCCGGTTGAAGGAAGTCTTCTTGGGTTGGTGGGGTGCCAATAGGAGAGACTCGGCGGTAAATAGAGAAGATGGTGCCAACAGAGACATTAACATCAATATTAGATGAGCCATCTAACGGATCCATCAATACCACGTATTTCGCATTACGATTAAGCTCTTTGTTAAACGCAACTGCTTCATCTTCTTCTTCACTTGCAACACCACACACTTGATCTCGTGCTTCTAGTGCCGCTTTAAATTTGTCATTGGCATAGACATCGAGTTTTTGTTGCTGCTCTCCTTGTATATTTTCAGCGCCCACGGCTCCTGTGATATCAACAAGACCGGCTTTATTTATTTCGCGGTTAACGATCTTTGCTGCTAGTTTAATTGAGCCTAGTAAGGAGGAGAGTTCACCGCTGGCGTGGGGAAAATCATTTTGTTTTTCAACAATGAATTCGCCAAGCGTTCGAATGTCAGACATAGATAATCCTTGCATCCTATTGTCATTAAGGGAGAAATCTCAGGTACAATAAGGATAGACTTTATTTTGATACACTGAGTTTTCACAGTTTGATGTTCTCGTATTTCCAGCCATGCTTTTACTGCATTATTGTTATCCGCTGGAGATATAACAAATTGTATGAAAAGATCTTTTTTATGGTAACGAAGTAACGCAAAAGCGTGAAAAATGCCAAGATTTGTGAGGGAGATAGCAGATATGCATATCCATATTTTAGGTATTTGCGGTACGTTTATGGGTGGCGCTGCCATTCTTGCTCGTCAACTCGGCCATAAGGTAACGGGCTGTGATGCGAATGTGTATCCACCGATGAGTACTTTATTGGAATCGCAAGGGATCGAGATTATTCAAGGCTACGATCCTAGTCAACTGGATCCAGCCCCCGATCTTGTTGTGATTGGTAATGCGATGAGCCGTGGCAACCCATGTGTTGAATACGTCCTAAATCATAATCTTCGCTACACTTCTGGCCCGCAGTGGCTACAAGAGTTTTTATTGCATGACCGCTGGGTGATGGCTGTTTCGGGTACGCACGGTAAAACAACAACAGCAAGTATGCTTGCGTGGATCTTAGAAGATTGTGGCTATAACCCAGGCTTTTTAGTCGGTGGCGTATTGGGGAACTTTGGTGTTTCGGCGCGTTTAGGCGAGAGCATGTTTTTTGTGGTCGAAGCGGATGAGTATGACAGTGCTTTCTTTGATAAGCGTTCTAAGTTTGTTCATTACCACCCTCGGACTCTGATCATGAATAACCTTGAGTTTGATCATGCTGATATTTTTGATGATCTCAAATCGATTCAGCGCCAATTTCACCATCTAGTACGAACGGTTCCGGGTAATGGCCGTATTCTTGCTCCTCATGGCGTTACCGCAATAGATGAAACGCTTGAAATGGGATGTTGGAGCGAGTTGGAATACATAGGTGGTGATGGGCATTGGCAGGCTGAAAAGCTAATGGCTGATGGCAGTCAATTTACTGTTTTGCTTGATGGGGAAAAGGTTGGCGTAGTGCATTGGCCTTTGGTTGGTGATCACAATGTCAATAATGCTTTAATGGCGATAGCTGCTGCTCGGCATGTTGGTGTGACCCCAGATCTTGCATGTGAAGCTTTGGGGAATTTTATTAACACTAAACGTCGCTTGGAATTAAAAGGCGAAGTGAATGGAGTGAAGGTCTATGACGATTTCGCCCATCATCCAACAGCTATTGAGTTAACGTTAGGTGGCCTTCGAGCTAAAGTAGGAGATGATGCTCGCATTCTGGCTGTGCTTGAGCCTCGTTCTAACACCATGAAGTTGGGTGTTCATAAAGATGATCTTGCACCATCGCTGCAGGCAGCAGATGAAGTCTTTTTGTTCCAGCCAAATAATATTCCATGGTCAGTTAGCGATATTGCTAATCAGTGTTCACAGCCTGCTTTTACAAATGATGATCTTGATGGCTTAGTGGCGGAGATCTGTGCTCATGCGAAAGAGGGCGATACTATCTTAGTAATGAGTAATGGCGGATTTGGTGGTATTCACGATAAGTTATTGGCTAAACTAGGACAATAGTCACGAAGCTAAGGATAAACCATGAGAGATAAGCGCATTACTTTAGCCTGGACCGGAGCCTCTGGTGCCCCTTATGGTCTACGGTTATTGCAATCACTGTTGGCCGCTGAGTTTGAAGTCTATTTATTGATCTCATCGGCTGCTCGCGTTGTGCTGGCAACCGAACATGGTTTAAAGCTGTCTGCCAATCCTGAAATTGCGAAATCCCAATTAGTGGAGCATCTCGCTTGTGAGGCTCATTTTCTTCATGTATGTGGTAAAGACGATTGGTTCTCGCCGGTCGCTTCCGGATCTGCCGCTCCCAAACAGATGGTAGTATGTCCATGTTCTGCTGGGAGTGTGGCTGCAATAGCTCATGGTATGTCTGACAATTTGTTAGAGCGTGCAGCGGATGTAGTACTAAAAGAGCGCGGGCAATTACTGCTGGTGGTACGAGAGACTCCATTTTCAACGTTACATCTTGAAAATATGCTTAAACTATCGCAAATGGGCGTCACAATAATGCCCGCCGCACCGGGGTTTTACCATCAGCCACAATCGATTGAGGATTTAATTGATTTTATGGTGGCAAGAATTCTCGATCACTTACAGATTGAGCAAAAGTTAGTACCTCGCTGGGGATATGATAATCGTCAATCCTAGTCTCTCATCCTAATAAAAAATGGCCTGTTATATTATCGATAACGGGCCATTTTTATATCAGTTAACAAATACTCTTACCCATATTATGGTGCTTTAAATAGTAAGAGCTCGACGTCGATGATTCCAAGCCAATAAACTTAGAATAAAGAGCACCGGAATAAATGCCCACTCTTTCATTGGCCTTGGATTTGGTACACTTATCGATTGAATCTGCCAATCAAAATCAATTCCTACCGCTTCGGCCGGACTTGCAAAATCGACCATATCAACCCAGATTGTGTTCTCTTCTTGGCGCAGATTTAATCCGGTCGATTGAATTCGTTGTTGCGCTGTTTCTGCTTTATCATCAAAGGGTAATAAGACATGTTTACTGACTTCTTTTCCTTCGAAATTGATACCTGTGACTTGCAGTTCTATTGGTGAGCCTATCGGTAGATTTGCAACGACTTGCTCAATATTTTTCCCAGGTAATATGTGTTTTGCTGGATAGATTTGATCCCACCAAAATCCAGGCCTAAAAAGTGAAAAAGTAATCACCAGTAGGGCGATAACTTCCCACCATTTTGTTTTCGTTAACCACCACCCTTGAGTGGCGACTGAGAACGTAAGCATGGCTAAGATTGCAGAAATAACGGTAAGTAAAAGATGCCACCAAGAATCGATATTGAGCAATAACAGCTGAGTATTAAAGATAAACATAAATGGCAAAATCGCAGTACGGATATCATAGGTAAAGCCTTGGATACCGGTTTTTATTGGGTCTGATTTGGCAATTGCTGCTGCGGCAAAGGCGGCCAAACCAACCGGAGGGGTATCATCGGCTAAAATACCAAAATAGAACACAAACAGGTGCACTGCGATCAACGGAATGATCAAACCGTGTTGTGCTCCTAGGGTTACGATCACGGGAGCCATTAATGTTGAAACGACAATATAGTTAGCTGTTGTTGGCAGTCCCATACCTAAAATTAAACTGATCACCGCGGTAAATATCAACATTAATAAGATATTGCCACCAGAGATAAACTCAACAAAATCAGTCATAACCAGACCAATTCCCGTTAATGTCACTACGCCAACAATGATTCCTGCCGCCGCTGTGGCTACACCTATCCCTATCATATTGCGAGCCCCTGATATCAGGCTAGCAATAAGATCTTGGCCTCCTTGTGCGAATGCTTGAGAAATAGTTTGTTCTTGAGTAAAGAGAGCCAATAGTGGCCTTTGCGTTAGTAAAATAAAGATCATAAAGGCGGTTGCCCAAAACGCAGATAAGCCAGGTGAGAAGCGTTCAACCGTGAGACACCAAACTAAAACGACAATAGGCAATAAAAAGTAAAGCCCGGATTTTAGTGTTGGTAAAGGATCGGGGACATAGGTCAGCTCTTGGCTGGGATCTTCTAATAAATGATCTTGATAGCGGGCGGCGAGTTTGACGAGCAGCACATAAGCAATAAGTAAGGCGATAGTAATCATCGAGGTTGCTAAGACGCCAAATACTGTTTTTGTCCAGCCAATACCGTAGTAGACCGCAGCACTTATTACGAGAAAGAGTAAAATAGTGAAAATAAAAGAGAGCAGCTTTTGAGCCATGCTGGGCTGATGCTTGCGAGGTAACCCTGACATATTGGCTTTACAGGCTTCTAAGTGGACGATGTACAGCAGTGCGATATAGGAAATAGCAGCAGGTAAGATCGCCGCTTTAATCACTTCGACATAAGAAATACCAACATATTCCACCATTAAAAAAGCGGCAGCTCCCATAATAGGGGGGGTCAATTGACCGTTGGTTGAGGCTGCAACTTCGACAGCTCCTGCTTTGGTACCTGGAAAACCGACTCGTTTCATCAAGGGAATAGTAAAGGTTCCCGTTGTAACCACATTGGCAATTGATGAGCCAGAAACTAACCCTGAGAGGCCAGATGCGACAACAGCGGCCTTGGCGGGGCCTCCTTTCATATGTCCTAAGAGAGAGAACGCAAGTTTAATAAAATAGGCTCCAGCTCCCGCTTTTTCTAACATAGCTCCGAATAACACAAACAAGAAAACAAATGAAGTTGAGACTCCTAATGCAACGCCGTAGACCCCTTCTGTGGTGAGCCAAAGATGAGACATGGCTTTGTTTAAGCTTGCCCCTTTATGTGCAATGACATCGGGCATGTGAGGACCGGCAAAGGTATAAGTTAAAAAGATGGCTGCAACGACCATTAAAGGTGGACCTAAAGCACGACGAGTGGCTTCAAGTAATAAGATCATTCCAGTACAAGCGATATAGATATCAGGTGTTGTTGGCGCTCCAGATCGCTCAGCTAATTGTTGATAGAAAATAAATAGGTAGCATGCAGAAAAACTTCCTGCAAAAGCAAATAGCCAGTCGAGCAGTGGGATTTGATCTCGTGCTGAGTGCTTAAATGCAGGATAAGCCGTAAAGGCTAAGAACATAGCAAAGCTTAGATGGATTGCTCGGGCTTGAGTATCATTAAAAATGCCGACATTAAAAATAAAGGGAAGAGGTGAGGCATACCAAAGTTGAAATAGAGACCAGCAAAGAGCAATAGAAAGTAATATTTTTCCCGCTAACCCAGACGGGGTACGGGTTCCAGTATCGGACTGAGCGACTAAGTCTTCAACATGCTGTGCTGTATGATTTTTCTCTGTCTTCATCAAAATATCCTTGTGATGGCAGCAGAAAGTAAGCCAATATCCTATGGCTTATAACAAGATCTACGAGATAAAAAGTAAGCGCACACTTTTAAGTATGCGCTTGGGCTTATTATTCTTTAGGAAGTAGTCCCGCTTCTTTGTAATAGCGAATTGCGCCTGGGTGTAGTGGAATAGAGATACCGTTTTTTACCATATCTTGAGGTTTTAAATGGGCAAAGGCAGGATGGAGTCGTTTGAATGTATCAAAATTTTCAAACACGGCTTTGGTTAAAGCATAAACTGCATCATCAGAGACATCGGTGCTGGTCACGAGAGTTGCAGCCACACCAAAACTTTCTACATCATCATTTCCTTGGTACATATCGCCCGGAACTTCTGTTGCCGTATAATATGGATTATCAGCAATGATCTTTTCGATCGCCTCACCAGTAACTGGGATCAATTTTGCATTACACGATGTAGTGGCTTCTTTAATCGAACCATTTGGGTGACCAACCATGTAAATAAAGGCATCAATTTTATTGTCGCACAGGGCTTGCGAACGCTCAGAACCTTTTAGCTCAGAAGCTAATTTAAAATCCTTTTCAGTCCAGCCAAGGGCATCCATAACAACGCCCATAGTAGCGCGATCTCCTGAGCCTGGATTACCTATATTGACCCGTTTCCCTTGAAGATCTGCAAGGGTTTTAATGCCAGAATCAGCACGGGCGATAATGTTAAAGGGTTCGGTATGGATGGAGAAAACTGCACGAAGTTTTGGATATGGGCCTTGTTCTTTAAACTTACTACTACCGTTATAGCCATGATATTGCCAATCTGACTGAACCACTCCAAAATCTAACTCACCACTGCGTAGGGTATTTATGTTATAGATAGATCCCCCTGTTGATTCAACAGAACAACGGATATTGTGATCTTTTCGATCTTTATTAACGAGTTTGCAGATTGCACCGCCTGTTGGGTAATAGACACCCGTTACTGAACCGGTACCTATGGTAATAAACTCTTGTGCACTGGCTTGACCGGCCAATAACAGGGTTGCAGCAATCGCGCTACTGGAGATAAGTGTTTTTAATGCCATTGTTGTCCCTTCCTATTATGGTTCGTTTCCATGTGAAATAGCGTATGAGATCGCAATTGATCTTATGGACAGAATAATAGCAAAAAAACCTTAAAAGTTAAAAAAAGGTTAACAAATTAAAAATAGGAAAGGGAGTAAAAGGAAGGGTAAAGGAGGAGTGGTTTCCTCCTCTACAAAGCAGTTAGTGTGCGTATTCAAATAGCTCACAAACAGAATCGTACAGTTCTTCTGTTGTTGTTGAATTAGTTGGAGTAATGAAAATCGTATCATCACCAGCAACAACACCAAGAATACCCTCAGCTTTGCCTAATGAGTCAAGCAAACGCGCGATAACTTGAGCCGCACCAGGACCAGTATGAATAACAACTAAAGCTGAGTTGTAGCCTACTTCCATCACAAGCTCTTTTAGCGGGCTTGTTGTTGTTGGAACACCAAGCTCAATAGGAAGGCAGTACACCATTTCCATTTTAGCGTTGCGTGTACGTACCGCCCCAAACTTAGTTAGCATGCGCGATACTTTAGACTGGTTAATATTGTCAAATCCTTGAGCTTTTAACGCGTCGACAATTTCGCCCTGAGAGCTGAATTTTTCTTCTTTTAGAATAGCTTTAAAAGCACGAACTAGGCGTTCTTGTTTATCTGAATTTCGCATAAGTAATTCTTATATATCAGGATGAGATACCGTATTTTTGCATAGACTTCTAGCTGCAAGCAAACGAAGTTCATGCAAATTGGTATGTCTATCACCCTTATGATTAGGATTAGATACTAGGTGGTATAGACCAAAAGAGTGAAATAGTATAGCAAAATTTATGCAAAATATGCCTTCTAGCTATACTGAAACCGTATAGAAAGTAGTGCTATTAAGTTGTTTATTTTCGCATTTTTATTCGGATTATGCGTGACTTCGCAAAGCTGATCGCTATAGATTGTATTTATTTAAGCCTTGCTATACCGTTTTTGTCAGTTGTTATATTTGATTTTTAGGTCTGAAAAAATACTTCTATCGGAAAGGAGAACGAATATGAAAGTGGCTGTTATTGGTGCTGCTGGTGGTATTGGACAAGCACTAGCTCTACTACTAAAAAATCGCCTACCAGCAGGCTCTGATCTTGCTTTATATGATATTGCACCAGTAACGCCTGGTGTGGCAGCAGATCTAAGCCATATCCCTACGTCAGTATCCATTAAAGGTTATGCCGGTGAGGATCCAACACCTGCATTAGAAGGTGCTGACGTGGTTCTTATCTCTGCAGGTGTTGCCCGTAAGCCGGGGATGGATCGTTCGGATCTATTTAATGTTAACGCAGGTATTGTTAAATCACTGGCTGAGAAAATTGCTGTGGTTTGTCCAAATGCTTGTGTTGGGATTATCACAAACCCTGTTAATACGACAGTTGCTATTGCTGCAGAAGTATTAAAGAAAGCAGGTGTGTACGATAAGCGTAAATTATTTGGGATTACAACACTGGATGTGATTCGTTCTGAAACGTTTGTTGCTGAACTAAAAGGCAAAGCACCATGTGATATCCGTGTACCAGTAATTGGTGGTCACTCTGGTGTAACCATTTTGCCTTTATTATCGCAAGTTGAAGGTGTTGAGTTTACTGAAGAAGAAGTGCAAGCACTGACACCTCGTATTCAAAATGCGGGTACCGAAGTTGTTGAAGCTAAAGCGGGCGGTGGTTCTGCAACACTTTCTATGGGTCAAGCGGCTTGTCGTTTTGGTCTTGCTTTAGTGCGTGCTCTGCAAGGTGAGCAAGGTGTGGTTGAATGTGCTTATGTTGAAGGCAATGGTGAGCATGCACGTTTCTTCGCACAACCTGTTCTACTTGGTAAAGACGGTATTGAAGAGGTGATGGACTACGGCACTTTAAGCGCGTTTGAACAACAAGCGCTAGAGAGCATGTTAGACACATTGCGTGGTGATATTGCTATTGGCGAAGAGTTCGCTGCGAAATAATTAACGCGCGCTCCCATATACAGAAAGCCCCAACGAGAATGTATCGTGGGGCTTTTTTTCGTTAAGAGTATTACGGTGGCAAAAGAGGATCTTAATAGTATTGATCGCACCCACTATGTAATTGAGGTTGATCGTGTAAATCATCACAAGATAATTGAAAGGTTTGTTGATCATTGGGATTTTCAATGATCACTGAGTCAGAGAGATGATCAATGGCGACAACTTTGCCGATACCATGGGGGAACTCGATCCACATGCCGATCTTAATTTGATGAATATCCATTGTGGCCTCCTTTCTTTGAGTATAGAAGAGGATGCTTTGAGATAAAATAAAAGCCGATAGGTACCCATACCCATCGGCTTTACTGTATTTAGTTATGTGATTACTTATTACGCTGCACAGAAAGATGGGCCAGTGCGATAAGCGCTTGTTTGTGTGCTGACTCAGGTAAGATATCTAAAGCTGCAATTGCTTTATCAGCTTCTTGCTCAGCACGCTGTTGAGTATATTCTAGTGCCCCTGTTTCACGCATGCAGGCCAAGATCTCATCTAGTTTATCCATTCCGTTCGCTTGTTCGATGGCTTCTCGAATCATAGCGGCTTGTTGTGGATTACCGTGGCGCATAGCGTAAAGGAGAGGAAGAGTGGGTTTGCCTTCAGCCAGGTCATCACCAACATTCTTACCCATTTCTTTACCATCGGCGACGTAATCTAAAACATCATCGATCAACTGGAAGGCGGTACCTAAGTAACGGCCATAGTCTTGAAATGCGGTTTCAACTTCAGGTGAAGCTTTTGCAATAATTGCTGCGACTTGTGTTGCTGCTTCAAATAGGCGAGCTGTTTTGGAGTAAATGACTTCCATATAGCTCTCTTCCGTCGTATCAGGATCGTTACAGTTCATTAATTGCTGTACTTCACCTTCTGCGATCACATTGGTAGCCGCACTCATGATATCGAGGATCTTTAAGGATCTTAGGCTCGTCATCATTTGGAAAGAGCGGGTATAAATGTAGTCACCGACAAGCACACTGGCGGCATTACCAAAAGCAGCATTGGCCGTTGCTTTTCCACGACGCATATCTGATTCATCGACAACATCATCGTGCAGCAAAGTTGCAGTATGAATAAACTCGATAAATGCTGCTGCTGTGGTGTGATCTTCACCTTGATAATCGAGTGCACGAGCAGCTAAAACTGCAAGCATTGGACGTAGGCGTTTACCTCCGCCACTTACAATGTAAAAACCGAGTTGGTTAATTAGGGCAACATCTGAGTTAAGTTGCGCTTGTATCTTTGCGTCTACAGCCGCCATGTCGTTGGCAGTGAGCGCTTGGATCGCTTTAAAATCCATTATACATCCAGCAAATTTGTTGGCCGCGATAGGCGGAAAGTTTTTTAATTAAGTTAACTGATATTACACCAAAATGGACAAATTCTCATAACCCCTAGTTATTGTATTTTTAACTCTTTTTTCCGTGGGCGACTTTTCACCAATTTTCTTTACTGAATCTCTTGCCAGAAAGACGATTTTCACGTAACATCCGCACCCTATTGATGACAAGATTAAGCGCATACCCATTGCCCACAAATTAAGCGGCGAATGGCCTATGCGGAAAAGCGGAGTAAGACATGTACGCTGTTTTCCAAAGTGGTGGTAAACAACACCGTGTTAGCGAAGGTCAAACCCTTCGTCTAGAAAAACTAGAAGCAGAAACTGGTTCAACTGTAGAATTCGATTCAGTTCTTCTAGTAGCTAACGGTGAAGAAGTAACAGTGGGTGCACCATTTGTTGCTGGCGGTAAAGTAACTGCTGAAGTTGTAACGCACGGTCGTGGCGATAAAGTTAAAATCGTTAAGTTCCGTCGTCGTAAGCATTCTCGTAAGCAAATGGGCCACCGTCAGTGGTTCACTGAAGTCAAAATTACTGGCATCAGCGCTTAATAATAGGAGAGTTTAAAGATGGCACACAAAAAAGCTGGCGGTTCTACACGTAACGGTCGTGATTCAGAAAGCAAACGTCTAGGTGTTAAGCGTTTCGGTGGCGAATCTGTTCTTGCAGGTAACATCATCGTTCGTCAACGTGGTACTAAATTCCACGCTGGCACAAACGTTGGCCTAGGTAAAGACCACACTCTATTCGCTCTATCTGACGGTAAAGTGAAGTTTGAAGTTAAAGGTCCTAAAAACCGTAAATTCGTATCAATCGAAGCTGAGTAATATCAGTCTCGACATGAGTTCTAAAGCCCTGCCATTTGGCGGGGCTTTTTATATTTGGAGGGTTTATGTTGGGTCCCGTTATTGGAGCATTATTAGCGTTAACAACAGCAGTGTTTTGGGGCGCATTGCCCATAGCGATGAAGCAAGCTGTTGAAGTTATGTCACCGTTTACTATTGTTTGGTATCGCTTTATAACCGCGTTTATTGGCTTAGGTATTTGGTTATTATGGCGCAAGCAGTTACCCGCAAAATCATCCCTAAACTTCCCTCGTTTTGGTTTCCTTTTATTAGCCAGTTTAGGGTTGGCAGGCAACTTTGTTTTATTCAACAGTGCCTTACAATATCTGAGTCCTCCGGTTGTTCAGGTCATTATTCAGCTTGCTCCAGTGATACTATTATTAAGTAGTGTGTGGCTGTTTAAAGAAACCTTAGGTCGTCATCAAATCATTGGTGTGATCTGCTTATTTTCAGGCTTATTGTTATTTTTCAATGAGCGATTAGTTGAGCTATTTACCAGTTTATCAGGCTATACTCTTGGTGTGATACTTGCAGTGACAGCAGCTTTGGTATGGGTTGTATATGGCCTAACCCAGAAGCGCTTGTTACGAGATTTTAGCTCAGCGCAGATACTATTTATGGTATATGGCATTTGTGCGTTATTATTAACGCCCTTTGCTGAGCCAAAGCAGTTATTGCTGATGGACTCACGACAACTGGGCATGTTGATGTTCTGTTGTATTAATACGCTGGTTGGCTATGGTGCTTTTGCCGAAGCGCTAGCACGTTGGCAAGCAGCTCAGGTAAGTGCAGTGATTACACTTGCCCCTCTATTTACGATATTATTTGTAGACCTTGCTAGTTTGGTATGGCCAAAATTTGTTGCGCCAGTCGCTCTAAATAGCTGGGGTTATTTAGGTGCTATGGTTGTCGTCAGTGGTGCTATGTTCTGCGCTATTGGTCATAAGCTTATTCGACAGCAGAGATAGCAAAGGTCGATTACAATGGTTAATACGGTAGGATCTTTGAGGATCTAAGATCTTACTCGTACAGTAAACGCCCAAGTGCGGAGAATAAGATGAAATTTGTAGATGAAGCGGTAATTCGAGTTGACGCTGGTGACGGCGGTAACGGTGTAGTGAGTTTCCGTCGTGAAAAATATGTGCCAAAAGGTGGCCCTGATGGTGGCGATGGCGGTGACGGCGGCGACGTATACCTTGTTGCTGATGAGAACTTAAATACTCTGATCGATTACCGTTTCCAGCGTTTCTATGCTGCTGAGCGTGGTGAAAACGGTCGTGGCGGTAACTGTACTGGTAAGCGTGGTGAAGACATCATTCTATCAGTTCCTGTTGGTACTCGTGCGGTAGACGAAGAGACAGGCGAGGTGATCGCTGATCTTACTGAGCATGGTATGAAACTTATGGTTGCTAAGGGTGGTTTCCACGGTCTTGGTAATACTCGTTTTAAATCATCAGTAAACCGTGCTCCTCGTCAAAAGACCATGGGTACAAAGGGTGAGATTCGTCATCTTCGCCTTGAGCTTCTACTGCTTGCTGATGTGGGTATGCTTGGTTTACCAAACGCTGGTAAGTCTACGTTTATTCGCGCAGTATCGGCAGCGAAGCCTAAAGTTGCAGACTATCCATTTACCACATTAGTTCCAAGCTTAGGTGTGGTTCGTGCTGGTGCGGATCGTAGCTTCGTGGTTGCAGATATTCCAGGATTGATCGAAGGTGCCGCAGATGGTGCTGGCCTTGGTATTCGTTTCTTGAAGCACCTTGAGCGTTGTCGTGTATTACTACACATGATTGATCTGCTACCTGCTGACGGTTCTGATCCTGTGGAAAATACTTTCACAATCATCAATGAACTTGAGCAATACAGTGAAAAACTAACAGGTAAGCCTCGTTGGTTAGTATTTAACAAAGTTGATCTAATGCCTGAAGATGAAGCAAATGAAAAGATCCAAGAGATCTTAGATGCTTTGGCATGGGAAGATAAATACTACCGCATTTCAGCGCTTAACCGTTTAGGTACTCAAGAGCTGTGTTATGACTTGATGG
>X339_White_beaked_Dolphin__coassemble_825_pt1 | contig 22459 bp, 16 predicted proteins | sample X339_White_beaked_Dolphin__metabat2_high_PE_003 | metagenome-assembled genome bin X339_White_beaked_Dolphin | reverse complement strand
GGCTCGACCAACTTGCGCGCAGGTGGCAAATGACGCTCGATATCCTCAACCAGAGAATATTTACCTCCAGCCCATTTTAGGAATGCACGATGCTTTTTCATTCAGCTAACCTACCACCAATACCACGTTTGTCATGAAAGGTGGCGGATTGTACCTCATTTTCCCCCGCCTCTGATACCTATTGCGCTAAATATCTCACCCAATGGTCTTATTTTACTCGATTCATTTCTTTTTGAATTTGCGCATAAGATTTTGGCCAAGGTTTTAGAGCTTGAACCTCATGAGATAACTGATTTTTTGCCCGTTTTGCTTGTGTTGCCGAAGAGTAATCTCCAGTTACGACAATAAACCATGCTTTTCCCTGACGCTCAGTTTGGTAAATATGGGCCGAGTCCGTGACTCCATACTTAGCCGCGAATTGCTTCGCTTGTTGCCATGAATGTACCGCGGCTAATTGCAATGCATAATGACGAGAGTTGACCTGCTGTAAGATCTGCTTATCACTATGCTGATTATCATGAGATATAGGCTGAGGTGCATCGAGCTGCTTGAGTGGTTTATCCAAACTCTCTACTGGCGGTTGTTCCGGCTTAGGCTTAACACTTTCAGATACAGGTTTTGACTCACTTAACGGCGTTGTTGTTGCCTTAGGTGAAGTTGCAGGAGATGGATGAACGTTAGCTGGATCTAAAGCATTAATCTCAGCATCACTAAATTGGGTTTGTGCACCTACTAATCCAAGAGCCTGATCGCCCATCATGGCATCGACAACTTGAGCCGGTACCACAACACGCTTATCACTGTCAGTTCGACCTACAGTTAACCCTTCTTGAGTCACATCAGGTGGTAAAACGGCCGTATCCTCAGTTGGCTCACCAGAACCTATTAGCTCTGTTCCCTCTACCACTTGGCTTGCTGATGAATCGATGGCTAAATCTTTCGATGGTTTTGATTCGGGCCATAACCACAATAGTGCAACCACTAACGCAAGCAAAAGCCCTATCAATAGCCCTGACTGTGGCGATAATTTATGCGATGTTGTCATACTAACCTCCTCCCCTGGTGATTGAGTATCATCGTCGAGTTGACCGGGAAATGCGAAACTGTGCTGATAGCGTAACTTAAGCTCGCGCCGCTTTTGCAGGTCCTGCTCATAGCAATGTTCGATCAGTTGTGAAACTTCATTCGCGGGCAAAGGGGCAATTTCAAGCTCTAACGGTACTTCGCTCTGCCCATGGGTCATTTTAGCAAGAGGCTGAGCAATCACATCAGGTTCTGTAAATAATAGAACATTGAGCTGCCAGTCTGCCTGTTGATTAGCATGACAAACCAGTTCCCATAATTCTGCCAAAATAGGAATAGAAAGATGATGGGCATCATCAACCACCAGCAAGCAACGTAATCGATCACGGCTTAACATGTGACTGACGCTTTGCAACAAAGAATCTTGCTCATTAAAAGGCTTGGTCGGTACCAACTGTTGCAGTAATTGCGTTCGAACGCTGGTAAGAGACATATCAGGCTCAGCACTCAATAATACTTGATGCTGCTCTGGCGAGAAATGTTCAAGATAATAATGAAGTAATTCAGTTTTCCCCGCACCAAATGGGCCAGAAATTTGAATTAGATGAGAACTAAACCGAGTAACGAACTGTAAGCGAGATAGGAATTGGATCTGGCTATCCAGATCCAACCGAGTTGTTGCATCGTGACCAATCATAACGCCTGTTCACACTACGCTTTAATGACACGACGCAAAACATCGTGAGGTACATCCGACACCACTTCAGCCGAGCCAATGGCTATTGGTAACACTAAACGTAATTGACCTGATAGCACTTTCTTATCACGCATCATATGCTGCATAAAACTATCATAGGTCATTGATTCCGGAGCTTTTACCGGAAGGTTAGCACGCTCGTGTAGTCGAATGATACGAGTAACATCCTGTTGAGTTAACATACCTTGTGCTAAAGCTGTATTTGCTGCCAAAACTGTTCCTGCCGATACCGCTTCACCGTGCAGCCAGTTTCCGTAGCCCATTTCAGCTTCAATTGCATGACCAAAAGTATGGCCTAAATTCAACAATGCACGAACACCTGACTCTTTCTCATCTGCCGCCACAACATCCGCTTTGATCTGACAACAACGGGCGATGGCATAAGATAAAGCTTGATTATCCAGTGCTTGTAATGCAGCTAAATTCTCTTCAAGCCAACAAAAGAAATCGTAATCGGCAATGATGCCATATTTGATCACTTCAGCCATTCCTGCCGCAAACTCACGAGCAGGTAAGGTTTGTAAGCAATGATTATCGATCACTACTGCCTTTGGCTGATAAAAAGCACCAATCATATTTTTGCCTAAAGGGTGATTCACAGCGGTTTTACCACCAACAGAAGAATCCACTTGAGCCAACAATGTGGTTGGTACCTGTATAAAATCGACCCCACGTTGGTAGGTAGCTGCAGCAAATCCGACGATATCGCCGATCACACCGCCACCTAACGCAACTAATACGACATCGCGACCATAATTTCCTTGTAACAGGAATGTCATGATCTGATTAAACGTATCAAGGGTTTTGTATTGTTCACCATCAGAGAGAGACAGCAGAGCAACATCAGAACTTATTTGGCGTAGCGTCGCTATTACCTGCTCTGCATACAAAGGCGCCACGGTGTCATTACTGATCACCACAACTCGTTGTTTTGCAGTAATTGAAGATTCAAATAAAGCGGCAGTTGCAAACAACTTCGCTCCAATTGAAATCGGATAGCTTCTCTCACCTAAGTTGACGTCGATCCTTTCCATGGTCTGTCTCTCTTTAAATCTGGTGGCTATTAACGCTCTTCTAGCATTTTGATGATCTGGTTAGCTACGACTTTCGCGCTTTGATCATCAGTACGAACCACATAATCTGACACTTCTATGTACAGAGGGTTACGTTCTTCAGCTAGAGCTTCTAGTACTTCACGAGGCGTATCTGTTTGAAGAAGAGGACGCTTTTTATCACGTTGAGTACGAGCTAACTGCTTCTCGATGGTCGTTTCAAGATAAACAACAACACCTCGAGCAGACAGACGGTTACGGTTTTCTTTGCTCATAACCGAGCCACCACCTGTCGCAAGAACAATGCCTTGCTCTTGCGTTAAATCGTCAATGACTTTTTCTTCGCGAACACGAAAGCCTTCTTCACCTTCAACGTCAAAAACCCAGCTAATATCAGCGCCAGTACGCTCTTCAATCTCAGTGTCTGAGTCAAAGAATTCCATATGTAGCTGTTGAGCTAGATGTCTACCAATTGTGCTTTTGCCGGCACCCATAGGACCGACTAAGAAAATATTTCGTTTTTCAGCCATTTTTAGCAATTTACGCGCGGTTAGTAAAACGACACTGCCCCGCAAGCTTGTTCAAAAAGCTCGAGGCACCGAGTTCCTCACATATAATTCGTGATAAGACAGAAAATTATCTCAGGACTGGCCGTCATTTGGCAATAGTTAACACCGAGCAAAGCGCATTTAATTATCACAGAGACTAACTTTCAGCAGCTTATCACCATGTTTCAGCTAATCAATCATGCGAAAGTTCACGTATTTTCAGTTCAATAGCGACAGACTCATACCAAATAACAAAATAGCCGAATTATCATAACACGATAATTCGGCTATTAATTAAACAATAATCGTGATTACTGGGTGATAATTTTTGGTGTGACGAAAATCAACAGTTCACGCTTGCCCATCTCTTGCAGCTTATGACGGAACAATACGCCCAATCCTGGAATATCACCCAACAAAGGGACTTTACGGACAGAATTATTCACCTGATGCTGGTAGATACCACCTAAGACCACAGTCTCGCCGTTATTAACCAGAACTTGCGTGCCAATTCGTTGAGTATCAATAGCGACCGCTTCTCCGGTTCCGGTCACAACTGTTTCCCCTACTTTATCTTGCGTGACCAGCAGATCGAGCACCAATTTATCATCTGGGGTAATTTGTGGTGTGACCATCAAACTCAATACGGCCTTTTTAAAGTCTACCGATACCGCACCACTGGACGCCGCTTCTAAATAAGGGATCTCAGTACCTTGTTCGATGTAGGCCGCTTTTTTATTGGTAGTCACTAATCGAGGACTAGAAATAATCTCTGCTTTTGATTCTGCCTGTAGAGCGGATAATTCAAGATCGAGCAAAATATCGCCCAGTTTTGCCACCTGAAATGCAATACTCGATGCCCCTGGAGTAATGGCTCCTAAATTTACATTTAAGAAATCATCAACAGTCGCGTCATCACCCAATAAGCCCGAACTGGCCAGGTTACCTTCAATTGAGCCCCCAATGGTTGTACTACCGTTTTGATTAACGACACCCCAACGTACCCCTAACTCGTCAATATCCCCTTCATCAACAGTAACAATACGAGCTTCTATCTGAACCTGTTTAACGGGAATATCTAGTGCCGTGATAATCTCTTCAATGCTACCAATACTCTCAGGGATATCTTTGATGATAATGGCATTAGTACGCTCATCAACATGCAAAGACCCGCGTTGAGATAGCATACTGACTCCATCTTTCGTTCCGAGTAAAAGGTCTGCGATATCTACTGCTTTAGCGTAATTAATTTGAATCAGCTCCGAACGAAGCGAAGCTAACTCCTCTTCTTTACGTTTGGCTTCCATCTCTTGACGCTCATTGGTTGCCAACTCAGATTTTGGCGCAATCAGTACCACAGAACCTTGAACTCGTTTATCCAACCCTTTTGATTGCAAAATAATATCAAGCACTTGTGGCCAAGGCACATCATCAAGACGTAAGGTCACATTACCCTGCACAGTATCGGAAACCACGAGATTAAAATCATTATATTCGGCAACCAACTGCAATACGTTACGCACAGGAACATCTTGGAAGTTAATGGAGATGGGCTTACCTTTATAATCAATTTTGCCTTGCTTAGCCTTGGCTGTACTGCTGGCTTTCTTTTTCTGGGCGTTCAAAACAACTTCAAGACGAGAGCCTTTTAATTGGTAATCATAGTCAAACACGCCAGCCATATTGAGAATAAGCTTACTGCCTTTCTCGGTGCGAAATGTTTCAATCGAACGAACAACCGTTGCAAAGTCGACCACATCGAGTACATACAACATGTCATCTTTAATCGCGGTATCAAAGATATCGATGTGTAATTGCTTCCCTGAACGGCGCATATCAACCAAAGATTGAGGTTTGGCTAACTGAACAGTGAGCACGCCTCGTCCACGGTTATCACGCTTAAAATCTAAGTCGGTGATTTGGTTATTCACAATATTCATGCCAGCAGCAATGGCAGCTTGGGAGAGACCAAGCCAACAGCACAACATAACTACCCAACAACGTTGCCAACCCAAGCTGACCGATAACATCCTTTTCATGCGTAAATTTGCCTCTTCCATCATTACTGCTGCGTCAACATTAACGGTACAGTTCGCTTAATCCAGCATCCTGTACCATCTGGCAAAATTTCTTCTACACTGACTTTACGAGAAGTCACTTCAACAATTCGACCATGGTTCAATCCCATATATGAATCTGTGGTGACCTTCATTAACTTGCCTTCTGGGGTATAAATTAATGCCCAAAGCTGAGACCCATCGCCTAACACGCCCTTCATGGCTAACTGCTCTAAGGGGAAAGTTTCTAGTGGCGTTTTAATCCGAGCTAAATTAGGTTGCCAGCACGCTTTATTGCCACCATCACCACTTTCTTGATGCTCAGGTAATGGACGTAAGAACGGCACGCGATCTCGTGTCATCACAAAATCATCAGCGACAAAATCATCGACTTGAGGAAGCGGTTCCACTTTTGCTCGCGCCGTTTGATGCGCATCTTGGATAAATTGCGTTAACGAATCATCATTTGCTCGACAGCCCATCAACCCCAACATCAGTACCCAAACAATAGATTGCTTCATCATGTACCTCATTGCGTTTTGGGTGCTTTAAAGCGATAAGTGCTCGCAGAAACCTTCATGGCTAGAGTCTCTTGCAATCCCTTTTGCTCTATCATCTTTAGATCAATATCTTTAAGATTGACGATTCGGGACAGCCGAGCGACGGATGCTGCAAAATGGCCCATCTGTTTGTAACTGCCCGTTAACTGCATGTTGATTGGCAATTCGTAATACCACTCTTGTTCCCGAATAGGTGCCCACTCAATCGACTGAAACTCCAAACCACTACGCACACCAATATCATTTATCCCAGCCAGTAGCGTGGCGAGTTCTTTCTCTACCGGTAGCTGCTTCATCACTTTGTCGTAACGTCGATTAAGTTCTTCAATCTGCTCTTTCATAATCGGCAGAGCAGCAACTTGGGACGCACGGTTAGTCAAACGCATTTTAAGCTCAACCTCTTGCTGTTTAATCTGAGCAAGCTGCTCACTTTTAGGGGTCAACCAATACCAATACCCAACGACAATTAATAACCCTGTGAGCAGTAACGCCACCAAGCATTGAGGCAGCAAAGGCCAATCAGCCATTTCATCAAGCTCTAAATCCTGCCACTCTTTCATTGCGTAACTTCCTTTAACTCCTGATGTTGCGATGCAGTGACGGCCTTTTTATTTGCTTCAATCTGTTGCGCTATTTTTAAGGCACGTTCGTGAGGCTTTAACATAGAGAACGAAGCACTAAATTTAGTAATATCTTCTGCATTTACCCCTTTAGTTGCTAAAATTGAGTGCATAGAAACATCTTTAAGCCACAATGACTGTTCCGCATTCGATAAAAGATTCGCTAAACGGCCATTTGAATCGCCATGCCCAGTTACTGAAACATTACCGGCTTTCAAACTCAGATCATTTAAATACACCCCATGCGGTACGAGTTCTGGTAATACACTAAATAAGTTGGTGACTCGATTACGCTCGGTCTGAATTTCAGTGATCACCGCAAGCCGCTTATTTAATTCAGCACGCTGCTTATCCAATTTTGGCAGCAGAGCCAAACGTTGTTCTAGCTTTTGAATCTCTTGCGAAATGATGGCATTACGCTGTTGTTGAATCTGTTGTTGTTGCTCTAGATAGCTACCAGCCGTAAACACGCCACCTAAACTCAACAGGACCGAGCCCAGAAGAATGGCATAGAATCGTTGTTGATGCTGTTTACGTTTTTGCTCTCGCCATGGCAGGAGGTTAAGCTTCTGAATCATGCTTCAAACCCTCTCAGAGCTAAGCCCATTGCTACCGCATACTGACTCGTCATCACGGTACTTGGTAAGTGCTCTACTTCTTTTCCAACAGGCAAATAGGAAAATGGCTGGACCCACTCCACTTGGATCTTGAGAGCATCTTGCAGCATTTGCTCAATCACCAATGCTTGGCTGCCCCCACATAGCCACACCCCTTGTAACGGCGAACGAGGTTGGGTTGAGTTATAGAGCTGAATTTGCCGTTTTAGATGCTCAATAAGCTGACGGGTAAAAGTCTCTTCTTCATCAGCTAACAGTAATGTCGAGGTATTTTTATCTAGGTGTTTTGCATGTCTTGCACCAAAAGCAATTTCACGACGATACACCCCACCCATTGCGGGTTTTACACAAAATTCAGTATGGCGTTTACCGATATCAATCACGCCCCACTGCTCTTGCAACCCCGACATTTCCGTTAAATGCTCAGCAAGCCATAACAGACCATTGGTTTGCAGTTCCATCACCTGTGTTTTAAATCCTGCTTTTTTGGCCACCTCTAATCGAGCAGAAATGGTGTCACGCCGGGCCGCAAAAATTTGGAATGGAACGGTACTTCCAATATCTTGAAAGCGATCGCTGTTGTTAAGCGGATAAAAATCTAGCCATAACTCATCAAGGGGGAATGGCGATGAAGCCCCCAACGCTTGGCTAATGGCAAATTCAGTTTCATCATCACTGAGCGATGTATCCAGTTGGACAATTTTGCTGATCACTGCACTATCTGGTAATGCCAAAACAACACGTTTTGCAGCTCTTGGTAGATGCTTTTTTAATTTACGCATAGCTGACAACAACACTGTACTATTTACGCTATGCTGGTCGTTTACTGCTGGGGTCGATAGTACGATTTCGGCAAATGCTACAAGTTCTAACTGTTCTTTTTTTTGCTGCACAACAACAGCTTTTATGCTGTGACTACCAATATCTATCCCAACACTTAATGGGTTTCGAAACATACCGTGCTATGCTCCCTCAATCACGGAAAAGCAAACTAGTTCAAATAAACGCCAGTTAAGACATTAATTTTCTTTTAGTTATCTTTATACTAATGTGTGAAAGATAATGGATAATGCCCAGTTGAACGATGGCGTAACGGGAAAACTCAAGTGAAGTTCATAAAGCGATTAGTAATATTTGCATTTATTTGCATAATTCTTGGAGTCGGTACAATTTTTGGTCTGTACCTTTACGTAAAACCAGAACTCCCAGATGTTGCAACCTTAAAGAATGTTGAGCTCCAAACCCCGATGATGGTTTACAGCTCAGACGGTAAGTTGATTTCGCAATTTGGTGAAAAACGACGTATCCCGTTGTCAATTAAAGAGATGCCACCTTTGCTGGTTGATGCTTTCATTTCCACCGAAGACAGTCGTTTCTATGAACACCATGGTGTGGATCCAATTGGTATTGCTCGTGCAGCCTTTGTGGTTTTAACCTCTGGTTCTGCTCGTCAAGGTGCCAGTACGATTACCCAGCAGTTAGCACGAAACTTCTTTTTGTCTAACGAAAAAACCCTAATGCGTAAGATCAAGGAAGTCTTTATTGCTGTTCATATCGAGCAATTGCTAACAAAAGATGAAATTCTTGAACTTTACTTAAATAAGATTTACCTCGGTTACCGTGCTTACGGTGTAGGTGCTGCGGCACAAGTCTATTTTGGGAAAACAGTCGACCAACTTACACTCAGTGAAATAGCCGTTATTGCAGGTCTGCCAAAAGCACCGTCAACCATGAACCCAATTTACTCGTTGGATCGTTCAACTACCCGTCGAAATGTGGTACTAGGTCGAATGCTTGATGAAGGCTACATCACCAAAGCACAAATGGACCAAGCACGCTCTGAGCCAATTATTGCTCGTTACCATGGTGCAGAAATCGAGTTATACGCCCCTTACTTTGCCGAACGAGCTCGTGCTTGGGCTGTAAACCGTTATGGTGAAGATGCTTATACTTCTGGGCTAAAAGTCTTTACTACAGTAAGTTCTAAGCTACAACTTGATGCGCAAAATGCTGCAATTGATAACCTAATCAATTACGACCATCGTCACGGTTACCGCGGTGCAACTGCAACGGTCTGGAAATCAGGTGAAGCAGCATGGAACATCAATGAGCTGGTCAACTATCTGGCGAAACAACCACAGTATGGCAAGCTTATTCCAGCGGTTGTGACTAAAGTTCACGCTAAGTCTGCAGAGGTTGTTATTAAAGGTGGAATTCGAGCGACAATTGATTGGTCCGGCATGAACTGGGCTCGTAAATACATCTCAGATACTCGTCAAGGTTCTGCACCGAAAAGTGCTGACGCTATCTTAACCGCAGGTCAAGAGATTTGGGTCCAAGAAAAGACCACAACAACAGCTGCTACCGATACGAAAGCAGCAGTGACTCACACAAGCTGGATGCTAAGCCAGATCCCAAGTGCAAATACGGCATTTGTTGCTATCTCGCCTGAAAATGGTGCGGTACTTGCGATGGTGGGTGGCTTTAACTACGCCCACAGTAAGTTTAACCGTGCAACCCAGTCTATTCGCCAAGTTGGTTCAAGTATCAAGCCATTTATTTATTCAGCGGCAATTGATAAAGGACTGACTCTAGGCACGCTAATTAATGATGCTCCGATTACGAAGTGGGATAAGTGGCAAGGTACGGTTTGGCGTCCAAAGAATGCTAACAACCGTTACCGCGGTCCAACTCGTGCTCGTATTGGTCTAGCTCGCTCAATTAACGTTATGGCAATCCGCGCTCTTCGTATTGCAGGGCTTGATTTTACAATTGATTATCTAACTCGTTTTGGCTTTAAGCGTTCAGACTTACCTCGCGCCGAGCCTCTAGCGCTGGGTGCTGGTAGTTTAACGCCATTAGAAGTGGCACAAGGTTTTGCGGTGTTTGCTAATGGTGGTTACTTGGTTAAGCCTTTCTTTATCGACCATGTTGAAGATGCTTATGACCATGTTATTTACCAAGCTAATCCTGCCATTGCCTGTGATCAAAGTTGTCAGAAAAAGAATCTGCACCCAATTACGGTCGATCCTAATATTGATGACCCACAAGTTGTTGAAAAAATTACTCAAGCAAATGATAGCGATCACGATGTGGCAACCGACTCAACCACAGAGAGTCCCGTTAAATACGCCCCACAAGTTATCACGGAACAGAATGCTTTCTTAGTCCGTGAAATGTTAGAAAGTAACATCTGGGGTGGTCAAGGTTGGAATGGTACTGGTTGGCGCGCTAAGGTACTAAAACGCCACGATATCGGTGGTAAAACAGGTACAACCAACAATGCAAAAGACGCATGGTATTCAGGCTTTGGGCCGGGAATTGTCGCAACAACTTGGGTTGGTTTTGATGACCACCGCCGTAATTTAGGCCGTACCAGTTGGAACAATAACTTAGGTAAAAACCAGACCATGGGTGGCGAGTTTGGTGGTAATGCAGCACAACCTGGTTGGATCGCCTTTATGAAGCAGGCATTGCAAGATACACCAGAGCAAGAAAAGCAAATTCCAGATGGTATTATTAGCGTTCGTATTGATCGTTCAACAGGTCAATTATCAAATACTAATAACTCAAGCTCAATGTATGAGTATTTCATTGAAGGTACCGAACCTAAGCATACGGTTATTCAAGTGAAAAAAGAGACCAGTTTCGATACTGATACCGCTGAAGAGCTATTCTAATATCAAGGCTATTGCAGCTTCCTAAATAGCAAAGAGCGCTAAATTAGCGCTCTTTTTTTTTGTCTTAAAACCAGAAAATATAACAAAGATTATTTAACTAATACCTCTGGCATTCGCTCTCGAATTACATCGGCTAATTTTTCATAACGTGCTTTTAGTGGTGAACCAGGTCGATAAGCTAACGTTATCAGCCGAGTCGGTACTGGTTGTTTAGCTTTAATGTAACAAACCCCATCACGACAATGCTCTTTCGGTGTCGCAAGTTGAGGCAGTAACGTAATACCACTACCAGCAGCGACCATATTACGTAGTGTCTCTAAGCTAGTTGCCTTAAAACGACCATCATCATGCGCACCTGCGGCTAAACAAAATCCCATCGCATGATTACGCAAGCAGTGTCCATCTTCTAGCATCAGCAAGCTTTCACCATGCAACTGAGCCATATCTACTTCATCTTTATCAGCCCATGGATGCGTTTCAGGAACAGCAATCACCATCGGCTCATCATACAAAGGTAACTCAATAAACGGCTCTGTCTCTTTGACCGCAGCTAGAATAATACAGTCTAGTTTGCCATCTTCCAGCTGTTGTACCAGTTGATGGGTCTGAGCTTCATGTAAGAACAACTCAAGATCAGGAAAGGCTTCTTTTAAGGTTGGAATAATGTGCGGCAATAAATAAGGACCAACAGTTGGAATAAATCCAATATGAAGAGGTCCTGTCATTGACTCCCCTTGCATACTAGCAAGCTCAGTCAAAATCTTTACTTCAAGCAGTACTTTTTGCGCTTGGGCGACCAAACTAAGTCCGGCATCGGTGAACAGAACTCGACGACTGGTTCGCTCTAATAAAGAAACTCCCAACTCATCTTCCAACTTACGAATCTGTCCACTTAAGGTAGGTTGGCTAACATAACAAGCTTCAGCTGCTTTACGAAAGTGCTTATGCTCAGCAAGGGCTACAAGGTATTCTAAATCGCGAATGTTCATTGTGATGACTTCTTCTGATAGAAATTAACTATCAAAACCATAGCAGTAAACGATTGGAACTATCAAGTGGAAAATCACATACTGGTCACATCAAAACGGAGTACAGTATGAGAGACTCCATTTGAATCAATAATTTAAATAATCTGAGGGGAATTAATTATGTTCGCATCTAAAGAAGGTCAAGCAGTACCACAAGTTACTTTCCACACTCGTCAAGGTGACCAGTGGGTTGACGTAACAACTAACGACCTATTTGCTAACAAAACAGTTATCGTATTTAGCCTACCTGGCGCATTTACTCCAACATGTTCTTCTAGCCACCTACCTCGTTACAATGAGTTAGCATCAGTATTTGCTGAAAATGGCGTAGATGACATCCTTTGTGTATCAGTAAACGATACATTCGTAATGAATGCTTGGAAAGCAGACCAAGAAGCAGAGAATATCACTTTCGTTCCAGATGGTAATGGTGAGTTCACTCAAGGTATGGGTATGCTAGTTGAGAAAGAAGACCTAGGTTTTGGTCCTCGTTCATGGCGTTACAGCATGCTAGTTAAGAACGGCGTAATCGAAAAAATGTTCATCGAAAATGAAGAACCAGGCGACCCGTTCAAAGTATCTGATGCAGACACTATGCTGAAGTACATCGCTCCTGAGCAGAAACTACAAGAATCTATCGCTGTATTTACTAAACCTGGTTGTCCTTTCTGTGCAAAAGCAAAACAGAATCTAATCGACAAAGGTCTACAGTATGAAGAGATTATCCTAGGTAAAGATGCAACAACTGTATCTCTACGTGCAATCTCTGGCCGCAGCACAGTTCCTCAAGTATTTATCGGTGGTAAACACATCGGTGGTAGCGAAGAACTAGAAGCTTTCCTAGGCTAAGTAGTCAAAATTAATAATAACAATTGCTTATTTTAAGGAGCTGATTGCAGCTCCTTTTTTATTCAAACGAGAGAGAAAGTCATGAAAACCCTAAACGTTGATGTTGCTGTAATTGGTGGCGGTACTGCAGGTCTAGGCTCTTACCGTGCGGCTAAAGCTTACACTGATAGTGTGGTAATGATTGAAGGTGGTCCGTACGGTACAACATGTGCTCGTGTTGGTTGTATGCCATCAAAACTACTTATTGCTGCGGCAGAAAGCGTACACCAAATTGAAAAAGCACCTGGCTTTGGTGTGCACCCTCAAGGTGAAATTGTCATTAATGGTCGTGAAGTGATGGATCGTGTTAAACGCGAACGTGACCGCTTTGTTGGCTTTGTGCTTGAAGGTGTAGACGAAATCCCTGCCGAAGATAAGATTTCTGGTTACGCAAAATTCATAGATAACAACACCTTAATGGTAGATGACCATACAAAAATTATCGCTAAACGCATCGTTATCGCGACGGGTTCTCGTCCAGCCTACCCTGCAGTATGGAATGAACTGGGTGATCGCCTTGTTATTAACGATGATGTCTTTGAGTGGGATGACCTACCAAATTCAGTGGCTGTCTTTGGCCCTGGTGTTATTGGCTTAGAGCTTGGCCAATCACTTAAGCGCCTTGGTGTTGAAGTGGTGATGTTCGGTCTTGGTGGTCAAGTCGGCCCATTAACCGATCCTGAGGTGATGGCCTATGCGAACAAAACCTTTAATGAAGAATTCTATCTAGACCCTGATGTTAAAGTAGAAAGCATGGTTCGCAATGGCGATGCTGTTGAGATCAAATATCTGGGTAAAGATGGTCAGCTAAAAGAGATCACCGTTGATTATGTTCTTGCAGCAACGGGTCGTCGTCCAAATGTTGATAAACTTGCGATTGAAAATACCAGCTTAGAACTGGATGATCGTGGTGTGCCAAAAGCTGATTACTACACCATGCAAACCTCTGTTGATACGATTTTCATCGCAGGTGATGCAAGCAACCAAATTCCACTATTGCATGAAGCAGCCGATCAAGCTCGTATTGCAGGTGATAATGCAGGTCGCTTCCCAGATATTCGAGCTGGTCTTCGTCGCTCTAAGCTATCTGCAGTATTCTCCGATCCACAGATTGCGATGGTAGGTGAAACATATAAAGAGATCACGACACGTTTAGGAACTTGTGGTTGTTTCGCAACAGGCGATGTTTCATTTGAAAATCAAGGCCGTTCACGTGTCATGCTACGTAACAAAGGCATGTTGCATGTTTATGGTGAACAAGGTACGGGGCGTTTCCTTGGCGCTGAAATGATTGGCCCAGATGCTGAGCACTTGGCTCACTTATTAGCATGGGCGCACCAAAATCAGATGACAATATCTCAAATGCTGGATATGCCATTTTACCATCCGGTCATTGAAGAAGGTTTGCGTACTGCTCTGCGCGATCTCAACGCAAAACTCAACTTAGGCCCTGAGATGATCAAGCACTGCCTAGACTGCGGTCCTGGTTGCTAAATAATAAAACAACCACAATTACCTCGCATTTCCTATGCAAAGCCCTCTTGTCGATGAGGGCTTTTTTATATTTAGGCTATTTCATACTGTGGTTTAAGCCACATTAATAGTGGGGATTTGCTGTGATTGATCAAGGCGCATTTCTAACGCCACTTCATCACAGGCGTGCTGTCGAGGACAACGATCGCAATCTTTCATCACCTTTTCTGGCAATAATGATTTTGAGGTCGGGATAAAGGCTTGCTTCATAAAGAACTCAGGTACTCGGGTCAGTACAAACACTTTACTGATTGCCATTTGTTTCGCTTTTTCAATTAGGTAATCAACAATGGCTTTACCTTGACCTTGCTGCTGCCAACCAGCTTCGACTCCTAAAGATCGGATCTCAGCCAATCCAGAGTCATACACATACAGCGAGGCACATCCAGTCACAACACCGTGATGCTCAGCGACAGCAAACGAGCCAATATCTCGAACTAACTCATTTCGATTGCGCGGTAAATTCTCACCCAGTCCAGCCCAGTAAACCACCATACCTTCAATGGCATCAAGATCAGTTAACCGTGCCCCTCGCACTTTAACACTTGGCGAATAGCGCTGCTCTAAACGTTTCTCGGCTTGACCAATCGCATAATCAACCTGATTTGGCGCCACCCCGCCAAGAGCACAGCGTTTTTCCAAACAAGAATCTATGGTCAAAATAGGATACACATCCTCACTGATAACAAGAGATAAACTCTGCAACTCTTCAAGAGAGAGCGCTTCTAATGCACAGCCTTTATCAATTGCCATCACCACGGCAACACCGACAATATGGTGCGCCTCCCTAAATGGGATCCCTTTAGCCACTAAGTAATCGGCTAACTCTGTTGCATTAGAGTAACCTTGCATTGCTGCTTCTAAGGTCCGTTCTTGATTGATTTTGATCCCTTCAAAACACAGCGCAGCCATTTCCATGCATTCATGCCAGCTATCTAGAGCATCAAATAGCCCTTCTTTATCTTCTTGCATATCTTTGTTATACGCTAATGGCAAAGCTTTAACCGTCATCATCATCCCAGCCATAGCCCCATATACTCGGCCACATTTACCGCGAATCAGCTCTAAAGCATCGGGGTTTTTCTTCTGTGGCATTAAAGACGAACCTGAGGTTACCGTATCGGATAGCTCAATAAAATTTGACTCACCCGAGTTATAAAAGATCAGGTCTTCTGCCATCCGTGATAAATGCAGCATCGAAATAGAAGCGGTTGATAGCAATTCCATCACATGGTCACGATCGGAAACGGAATCAAGACTGTTACGTGTCGCACGGGAAAAACCTAAGTTATGTGCTAGTTGTTCGCGATCAATTGGATATGCAGTCCCAGCCAATGCACCAGAACCCAGTGGACAGGTATCAAGTCGTGCTAAAGCGTCATGCAAGCGCGAATAATCACGTTCGAACATTTCAACATAAGCTAAGCACCAGTGGGCAAAAGTCACTGGTTGTGCTCGTTGTAGATGGGTATAACCAGGTAAAACGGTGGTTTGGTGGGCTCGTGCAACAGTCACTAGTTGGTTTTGTAATTTATCCAGCATTAACAACAGTTGCTGGCCTTGCTGGCGACACCAAAGCTTGAGATCGGTTGCAACCTGATCATTACGAGAGCGCCCGGTGTGCAATTTCTTACCCAGATCGCCTACCTTAACAATCAATTGTTGCTCAACCCAACTGTGAATATCTTCGGCATCCGATTGTAATATCTGCGCCGGATTTTCCATCACCGCTAATTTGATCTCATTTAATGCCAGTTCCAAATCTAGCTGCTCTTGCTCTCCTAATACCCCAACCAGACGCAAGGCTTTAGACCACGCAATAGACCCTATGATATCTTGTTCTGCTAGACGGTAATCAAAGCGTAAAGAATCATTGAACTGCTTAAATCTGATATCAGCCGCTTGACTGAAACGTCCACCCCATAGTGCCATAATTGCTTCTCCTTGCTGTGACCTATCTGCTTACTCTAGTCGTTATAGAGCTCTTTACATAATTGGTGACTAAAGAGCTCGAGTTCGATCATAATTTATCGATTACGCTTTATTTTGATTGTTCATCGCACGAATACGACTGGCTAGAGAGTACAGGCGAATAAAGCCACCAGCATGGCTATGATCATAGACTTCGTCTTCCCCAAAGGTCGCAAACTGTTCAGAATACAAACTGTTATTTGAGCGTTTCTGCACCACTGTTGCTTGGCCTTTGTAAAGTTTAATCACGACTTCACCCGATACATCTTTTGCCAATTCATTTGCCGCAGCAAACAGCGATTGGCACAAAGGAGTAAACCAACGACCGTCATAAATTAAGTGAGACGCTTTGAGACCCACAGTTTGACGAAATTCAAAAGACTCTTTATCGAGAACCAGTTGTTCCACCCCACGCAGAGCTTCCATCATAATGGTGCCCCCTGGAGTTTCATAACAACCACGAGATTTCATCCCAACCAGACGGTTTTCGACAATATCGATTCGACCCACACCGTGCAGAGCCCCTTTCTCATTAAGGTATACCAGGGCGTTATATGGCGTCATTGGTTCACCATCTACCGCGACAACTTCGCCGTGCTCAACGGTAAGTGCGACAAATTCGGCCTGTTCAGGAGCTTGTTCAGGATCGTTCGTCCACACCCAGCAATGCTCATTGGGCTGGCTCCATGTCTCTTCTAATACACCACCTTCAGTTGAAATGTGCCATGCATTGGCATCTCGAGAATAAATTTTTTCAAGCGATGCACTACATGGGATCCCACGCTCTGCCAAATAGTCGAGCAAGGCCTCACGACTACGTAAATCCCATTCACGCCAAGGGGCAATAACCGATAGTTGCGGAGCCAAAGCGGCATAAGTACTTTCAAAGCGAACCTGATCGTTACCTTTACCAGTACAGCCATGACACAAAGCGTCGGCCCCTATAGCGAGGGCGCACTCAACTTGTGCTTTCGCAATAATAGGACGGGCCATTGAGGTTCCGAGCAGGTATTTACCTTCATATGTCGCGCCTGTTTTTAGGCTCGGGTAAATATAATCTTTTACAAACTCTTCTTTGAGATCAGCGATATAACAACCAGAAGCCCCTGATGCGATGGCTTTGGCTTCAATACCATCGAGCTCTGCTTCCCCCTGGCCCACATCAGCGACGAATGCAACGACCTCACAATCATAGTTCTCTTTTAACCATGGAATGATGGCTGAGGTATCCAGACCGCCAGAATAGGCTAATACTACTTTATTAATTTGACTCATCATTACTCTCCTTGTCACCTTGACGGTCTCACATCACAGGCGAATTAATTACAATGTCTTAAATTTGGCAATTCGCCTTAAACTGAAAATTTGGTTCCAATACTTTGGCCTGAAAATAACAGTGCAAGCTTGTCAGGGTAGCGCCAACTGGCTACCTCAATGGAACGCTCCAACTCTTGCGCCGCTAAAAAAGCAGCGCGTACTTTAACGACCATGCCATCGGTAATTACCGCCTGAGCAATTAGCACCTCAGCATCATTTTGGGTTAATGACGCAATTAACCGCCCCTTACCATCAAGTACCCCACTCACATCGGACAGTAACACCAACTCTCCATCAATGGCTTTTGCCACTGCTACCGCCGCCTGATCCGCATTAACATTCATCAGCTCACCCTCTGCGGTTAAACCAATTGAACTCACAATAGGAAGGTAGCCGTTTTGTAGTAGGCTTAGAACTAACGCTCCATCACCTGCTTGCGCCTGTCCGACCGCTCCCAATTCGGGATCGAGCTGACTAACCTGACACAAGCCACCATCAGCCAAACTGAGGCCAACACTTAGTACTTGAGCTTTTATCGCTTGAGCTTGCAGTAACTTATTGGCCGTGCCCGCTAGTGCCCCCGTAATTAACTCGATTTGGTCGTTAGGCGTAACTCGCAACCCCTGTTTTTTTACCGTTGGTAGAGCCAGTTTTTTTAAAAGCTCATCAACCAAATATCCACCACCATGCACCAAGACAATTGAACGATGCGCTGCTGCTTGATATTGGCTAATTGCGAGAAATAACTTGCTCAATGTCTCCTGACAAGAGAGCACAGCACCGCCTAATTTGATCACTAAAGGACATAAATCTGCCATGGTTTGCTCCTATACAACCGCGGTCATGGGTGGAAAAGTGTTACGAATATTTATGCATTGAATAGCCTGTGATGAAGCCCCTTTAAGCAGGTTATCAATAGCTGAAGTTAAGATGAGATGCTGGTCATTAACATGCCAACTCAAGTCACAGAAACCGGTATTAACAACAGCCTGTAAATTAGCCGTATTTTGATAGCACAAACGAACCGCATGAGCTTTATCATTAGTCAGGTAAGCCTGTTCCATCGCCTGAGTGATATCAGCAAGAGTCACTCCCGGTTTTAGCTTGGCGGTTATGGTGGCCAAAATGCCACGCTTAAATGAGCCCAAATGCGGCGTAAAAATCACAGGACAATCAAGATGAGTGCTAATTTCTGGCTGATGACGATGATTAAATACCCCATAAGCCTGAAGGCTCACTTCACAAAAGCTATTATTGAGACTCGCCTTACGCCCCGCTCCTGATACACCACTAATGGCGTTAATAACGGGTAAAACTTGGGGTTCAAGTAGATGTGCGTTACAGATTGGCTTTAGCGCTAATTGGCTTGCAGTCGGATAACAGCCAGGCACCGCAATAAGTTGACCTTTAGCAATAGCCTGATAGTTCCACTCAGCCAATCCATATACAGCTTCATCAAGTAAATTAGGGAATTGATGAGTAAAGCCATAAAAATCTTGATAAAAGCTGGCTTGATTTACCCGATACGCTCCAGACAAATCAAACACTTGGCAACCAGCAGCTAAAAAAATAGGCGCTAATTGATGGCTAACCTCATGCGCTGTTGCTAATAAAACGACATCTGCCGAACCCGCTACCGCTTGGGGATCATCGAGAGGTAACAACGGCATTTCTACTACACCACTTAACTGACGATGTAGCTGCGCTATTGATTTATGAGCATCAAGACTTTGACTTGAAACATACAAGCCCGTTAGAGCAAGGTGTGGATGACGTTGAACAAGCGTCGCTAACTCAGCGCCAGTATAACCACTTGCACCAATTACAATGGTTTTAAGCATAGGTAAATCCATTTATCTAAAAAGTAACCGTATAGGTCGAGATATTGCTGCCAGAGAGACAGCTAAAGAGGTAGGCGCAGACGCCCCAAGCGAAGAATTAACGTCGTCGTAACGAGATAAAATTGTGAAGATTCGCCTGGTTCATAACAAAAGCATCCTAATCATCGAAGGGAGTAGACCATCCTGGTCATAAGCAATATTAAATTCACAAGTAGAGTTTTGCGTTTTTATTCAACTCTCTTGCATTAATATGTTTACCGTCTATTTATTGAGCTGTCAACACTTAGTCAGCCATTTTTCATATAATCTTTTTGTTACATTTTATTATCATTTATTCTTAGCAAACCCAATGTAACAATCAACAGAAAGAGTTATCTTCTAATATCAAGCACATACCAAATGTGCTTAACCGTTTAATTTAGAAACAAAATTACAGATTCAGGACAGAATTATGACCAAAATCAATGTAGTTTCGGTTTATTACTCGTAAATGTAATGTATATTGACCTTGAAGTGCGATCACAGCTAGATTGTTACCAAGCCTTAGTGCAAGGATGTAACAAAATTACGAGATGGATAACGATATGAACGAAAAATACAGTGCGTTAAAAAGTAACGTCAGTATGTTGGGACACCTGTTGGGTAACACCATCAAAGATGCCCACGGTGAGGAGTTACTTAATAAAGTAGAAACCATTCGAAAATTGTCAAAATCTGCTCGCGCAGGCAATAGCGATGATCGTGCTAAATTGATCAATGAGCTTCAGAATCTACCTGATGATGAATTACTTCCTGTCGCTCGTGCTTTTAGCCAATTTTTAAACCTCACGAATATTGCTGAACAATACCATACGGTTTCTCGCCACTGTGAAACCAGTGTTTGCAGCCCAGACTCAATTGATGGACTCTTTACCCAGTTAGAGCAAGGTGACATCAGCCAGTTTGATACCATTAATGCCATTCGCAATCTTAAAATTGATTTGGTTTTAACCGCTCACCCTACAGAGATTGCTCGCCGTACCATGATCCATAAACTGGTGCAAATCAATAAATGTCTATCAAAATTAGAACTCAGTGAACTTTCTTCTGCCGAGCGTCAACGCGTCGAAACTCGTCTTGAACAACTTATTGCTCAAGCATGGAATTCCGATGTCATTCGTCAGCAGCGCCCAACCCCTCTTGATGAAGCAAAATGGGGCTTTGCGGTAGTAGAAAATTCACTCTGGCAAGCCGTACCAGACTTCCTGCGCCAATTTGATGATAAGTTGGAAGCACACATCGGTGAAGGCTTACCCATTGATGCAGCTCCTGTGACATTTTCATCATGGATGGGTGGTGACCGCGACGGTAACCCATTTGTGACGTCACAAGTTACCCGTGAAGTACTGCTTCTTTCTCGCTGGAAAGCAGCCGACCTCTACCTTAAAGATATCCAAGAGCTCGTTAGCGAGCTCTCTATGGTTAAGTGTAACGAGCAAGTTCGCGCACTTGCTGGGGATGAACACGAACCATACCGAGCGATCTTAAAGAACCTTCGTTCACAGTTGACTCACACTCGCGATATCCTAGACGCTCAGATCAAAGGACAGAGTGTTGCCCTGCTACCGATTATTTCGGATGAATCACAACTTTGGGATCCTCTGTATGCCTGCTACCAGTCTCTGCATGAGTGCGGTATGGGTATTATTGCTGATGGTTTACTGCTGGATACCCTACGCCGTATTAAGTGTTTTGGTATTCATCTGGTTCGTCTTGATATTCGCCAAGAAAGTACTCGCCACTCAGATGTAATTTCAGAGTTGACTCGCTATCTTGGTTTGGGTGATTACGATCAGTGGAGTGAACAAGATAAGGTTGCATTCCTTGTTCGTGAACTCTCATCAAAGCGCCCTCTTCTGCCTCGTCATTGGCAGCCATCGCCTGAAGTACAGGAAGTGATCGATACTTGTAAAACGATCGCCAAACAACCTAAAGATGCGCTAGGTGCTTATGTTATTTCGATGGCACGTACTGCATCGGATGTACTGGCCGTACACCTACTGCTACAAGAAGCTGGCTGTCCATTTAGAATGGATGTCTGCCCATTATTTGAGACCTTAGATGACTTAAATAATGGCGCGGATGTTATTGAGCAGCTTCTTAATATCGACTGGTACCGTGGCTTTATTCAAAACCATCAAATGGTCATGATTGGTTATTCAGACTCAGCTAAAGATGCGGGTGTTATGTCTGCGGGTTGGGCTCAATATCGCGCCATGGAAAAATTGGTTGATGTATGTGAAAAGGCTGGCGTTGAACTGACTCTATTCCATGGCCGTGGCGGCACAATTGGTCGAGGTGGAGCTCCTGCTCATGCGGCTCTATTATCTCAACCACCACGGAGCCTAAAAGGTGGATTGCGCGTCACTGAGCAAGGGGAAATGATCCGCTTTAAGTTAGGATTACCAGAAGTAGCAGTGAATAGCTTAAGCCTGTATACCAGTGCAACACTGCAAGCTAACTTACTACCACCTCCAGCGCCGAAACAGGAATGGTGTGAATTAATGGATTCTCTTTCTGAGGTATCTTGTAAAGCATATCGTGATGTGGTCCGCGGCAATCCTGAGTTTGTCCCTTACTTCCGCGCAGCAACGCCTGAACTGGAACTGGGTAAATTACCTCTTGGTTCTCGACCTGCCAAACGTAATCCAACGGGTGGCGTTGAAAGTTTACGTGCGATTCCATGGATCTTTGCTTGGAGTCAGAACCGTTTACTGCTTCCTGCTTGGCTTGGCGCTGGTGAAGCGATTCAAAACTCTATCGATCAAGGCCACACTGAATTGCTTGAAGAAATGTGCCGTGAATGGCCATTCTTCTCAACACGTTTGGGTATGCTAGAAATGGTATTTACCAAAACAAATGTTGGTATCGCACAGTACTACGATAAAAGACTCACCGATGAAGCGTTATGGAAAAAAAAAAAAAAAC
>X339_White_beaked_Dolphin__coassemble_824_pt1 | contig 23173 bp, 20 predicted proteins | sample X339_White_beaked_Dolphin__metabat2_high_PE_003 | metagenome-assembled genome bin X339_White_beaked_Dolphin | reverse complement strand
GGGTGAACCAGACCAAAGTCAAATTGTGATAGAACTGCGGAAAGAACCCAAACTAGGACCAATCCCCAAAAGAATAGAAGAGCCGGATCTGGAATTTTGTTACCGACACGCTCAATGCCGTTTAGAAACTTATCCATCGCACTTGATGGCGCTTCTGGTGCCTGTTTTACTGCTTGATTACTCATGGGAACTCCATGGCTATAATTGATGTTGTATGGTGCTGGCGTCTGTTTACGACTATTTCTGTCGCTTTTAAGTATTTTCGCCGATGTTATAGCAGTCGTTACAAATGCAACAAACCGTCACCGGATTGTAACCATAATGACAAATAAAAAAGCACGATCGACCTAGCTAATAGCTATTTTGTATAAGGGTATTTTGTAAACAAGTGTAAATGGTGAACATAAATTCCATTTTTTATTAACAACAAAGACACATGTAGCGTGGACAAGCAGATATTTAAGAAATTACAAGAGTGGTGATATTCCCCTAACCTACACAATAGTTGCGGTGTTCAAACATGAAGGGTTTTAGATGATTTTCGTTTGATACTATTTAAGTCTGATACCTGTAAGTAAAAAAGAAGCAAAAAAAAGCCTCTGAGTTTCCCCAAAGGCCTTTGATCTTATTTTTTAACTACGAATTTTTAGAATCTTATTCCCACTCGATGGTTGCAGGCGGTTTACCTGATACATCGTAAACCACACGAGAGATACCATCGACTTCGTTAATAATGCGGTTCGATACCTTACCTAGGAAATCATATGGTAGGTGAGCCCAGTGCGCTGTCATAAAGTCAATAGTTTCAACAGCACGTAGAGAAACAACCCAATCATATTTACGACCATCGCCCATTACACCAACAGAGCGAACTGGTAAGAATACGGTAAAGGCCTGTGATACTTTGTTGTAAAGATCTGCATTGTGAAGCTCTTCAATGAAGATAGCATCGGCACGACGCAGTAGATCACAGTACTCTTTCTTCACTTCACCAAGAACACGAACACCTAGACCAGGACCTGGGAATGGATGGCGGTATAGCATGTTATAAGGCAGACCAAGCTCAAGACCAATCTTACGAACTTCGTCTTTAAATAGCTCTTTTAGTGGCTCAACCAAGCCCATTTGCATATCGTCAGGCAAACCACCTACGTTATGGTGTGATTTAATAACGTGTGCTTTACCTGTTTTTGATGCTGCAGATTCAATTACATCAGGGTAGATAGTGCCTTGTGCTAACCATTTGGCATTTTGCAGTTTCTTCGACTCTTCATCGAATACTTCAACAAATACACGGCCAATAATTTTACGTTTTGCTTCTGGCTCATCCACACCAGCAAGTGCTTCAAGGAAACGGTTTTCAGCTTTAACGTGAACAATGTTTAGACCAAAATGATCACCGAACATGTCCATAACTTGCTCGCCTTCATTTAGACGAAGCAGACCGTTATCAACAAATACACAAGTTAACTTATCACCAATTGCACGGTGAACCAGCATTGCAACTACTGATGAATCCACACCACCAGATAGGCCAAGGATCACTTCGTCATCACCCACTTGCTCTTTAATACGAGCGATAGCATCTTCGATGATGTTGGCAGATGTCCATAGCTTTTCACAGCCACATACATTAAGAACGAAGTTTTCAATGATACGCAGACCTTGACGAGTGTGCGTAACTTCTGGGTGGAACTGTACGCCGTAAAAACGTTTTTCATCATTAGCCATTGCAGCGTATGGGCACGTTGAAGTTTCAGCAACTTTGGTAAAGTCAGCAGGAATTTCAACAACTTTGTCACCGTGGCTCATCCATACATCAAGTAATGGAGTGCCATCTTCTGCAATTGCATCTTCAATGTTTTTAAATAGATCTGTTGGTTCTACAACTTTAACCTGAGCATAACCAAATTCACGCTCAGAAGAACCTGCAACTTTACCGCCTAGCTGCTCTGCCATTGTCTGCATGCCGTAACATACACCAAATACTGGCACACCAGCTTCAAACACATACTGAGGAGCACGAGGTGAACCGGCTTCGGTCACACTCTCAGGACCGCCAGATAGAATGATACCGTTTGGATTAAAGTCACGAATATCAGCCTCATCAACGTCCCAGCTCCAAAGCTCACAGTAAACACCGATTTCACGAATACGACGAGCAATCAATTGAGTGTACTGTGAACCAAAATCTAAAATAAGGATGCGTTGATCATGAATATTTGTGGTAGTGGTCATTATCGAGCAGTCTCAGAAATTTATTGAAAATAGGGGGCATCAAAGTGCCCCGATCTTATATAAGCTTTTTAATTAGGCAAACGTTTTCGCTAACTAGGAATAGTTTGTTACAAATTAACCTAGGCGGTAGTTTGGTGCTTCTTTAGTAATAGTCACATCATGCACATGAGACTCTTTCATACCAGCGCCAGAGATACGAACAAACTCAGCCTTAGTACGAAGGTCTTCAATTGTTGCAGAGCCAGTTAGACCCATGCTTGAACGTAGACCACCCATCTGTTGATGAACGATCTCTTTTAAGTGACCTTTATAAGCAACGCGACCTTCGATACCTTCTGGTACTAACTTGTCAGCAGCGTTATCAGATTGGAAGTAACGGTCAGATGAACCTTTTGACATCGCACCAAGAGAACCCATGCCACGGTATGACTTATAAGCACGACCTTGGTATAGCTCAACTTCACCCGGAGCTTCTTCAGTACCCGCGAACATTGAACCAACCATTACGCAAGAAGCGCCAGCTGCAATCGCTTTACATAGGTCACCAGAGTAACGGATACCACCATCAGCAATAACAGGAATGCCATATTGATCTGCAACTGAAGCCGCTTCAGAAATCGCTGTAATTTGAGGAACACCAACACCTGTTACGATACGAGTTGTACAGATAGAGCCAGGGCCAATACCCACTTTAACTGCACTTACACCCGCTTCAATAAGTGCACGAGCACCTTCAGCAGTTGCAACATTGCCACCAACGATTGGTAGATTAGGGAATTGTTTGTGTGTTTCACGGATGCGTTGTAAAACACCTTCAGAATGACCATGAGAAGAGTCAATAAGTAGCACATCAACGCCAGCTTCAACTAGAGCTTGAACACGCTCTTCATTACCAGCACCAGCACCTACAGCAGCACCAACACGTAGACGGCCACGCTCATCTTTACATGCATTTGGTTTACGTTCTGCTTTCTGGAAATCTTTTGCGGTGATCATGCCTTTAAGACGGAAACTATCATCAACCAATAGCACTTTTTCAACACGGTGCTTTTGCATAATAGCTTCAACTTCTTCACGAGAAGCGCCTTCTTTTGCTGATGCTAGCTTCTCTTTTGGTGTCATCACTTCCACAACTTTAAGTGAAAGGTCAGTTACAAAGCGTACATCACGACCTGTAATAATACCGATAAGCTCATTGTTATCAGTAACAACAGGGTAACCTGCAAAGCCATTTTCTTCTGTCAGACGTTTTACATCTGCAATGGTATTATCAGGCTTAACAGTTACAGGCTCAGAAACAACACCTGCTTCGAACTTTTTAACCATGCGAACTTGTGCCGCTTGTTGTTCGATAGACATATTCTTATGGATAAAACCGATGCCACCTTCTTGCGCAAGAGCGATAGCCAAACGACCTTCAGTCACTGTATCCATAGATGCAGACAGCATTGGAATATTCAGAGTGATCTCTTTAGTCAAATGGGTGCGCAGATCGGCAGTGTTCGGTAGGACTGTAGAATGAGCTGGAACCAGCAAAACATCATCAAAAGTCAAAGCTTCTTGTTTGATTCGTAACATTGCAATATCTCACACCAATTAAAGGGGTTTATAAAGAAGATTAAAATATTGCGGACGGATTATACGCACGGTGCAAACGTTTGGCTAGTGTTTTTTTTGAATTTTTAATAAAAAATATTTGACATTTTTCGATTGATACGTAATATATTTCGGTTAAGTTTCAGGTGCTGCGGGCAAAACACTTTGGGTAAGATCTGTCCAATTGATCCCCCTTTTCCTTTGTTGCGCCCAAATTTCGTTCATTGATTGAATTATACTCATCTTTCATCGCAGCCCTTCCCACTCTTCTTTGGTAAAGGTGTTTTTCATCGTGACAATGTTCGCCCAACCGACCCAAAGCAATAATCGAATTTTCACCGTATCCACTCTAAATGCCCAAGTTCGCGTACTACTCGAAAATGAAATGGGTATTGTTTGGTTAGTCGGTGAGCTCTCTAATTTCTCCATGCCGGTTTCTGGTCACTGGTATTTCACCTTAAAAGATGCTCATGCTCAGGTGAAATGCGCCATGTTTAAAGGCAATAATCGCCGAGTACTATTTAAACCCAGCAATGGTACTCAGGTGCTCGTTAAAGCACGTTTATCCCTCTATGAGCCTCGCGGTGACTATCAGCTTATAATCGAAAGCATGCAGCCAGAAGGCGATGGTCGACTCCAGCAACAGTTTGAACAACTTAAAATGTCTTTGGCCGCAGAAGGTCTGTTTGCCCAAAGCATTAAGAAACCGTTGCCAGAGCAGCCAAAACGAGTAGGAATCATTACCTCAAAAACAGGGGCTGCATTATTTGATATTCTAAATGTGTTACGCCGACGCGATCCTGGGTTGCCTATCGTGATCTATCCAACCATGGTGCAAGGCGAAGGTTCTGCGATTTCGATTGCTCAAGCCATTGGTCGAGCCAACAGCCGCAAAGAGTGTGATGTGCTAATAGTGGGTCGTGGCGGTGGATCTCTTGAAGATCTATGGGCGTTTAATGAAGAAATTGTGGCGCGTACTATTGTTGCCAGTGAAATCCCTATCGTCAGTGCAGTTGGTCATGAAGTTGATGTCACCATTGCCGATTTTGTTGCCGATGTTCGTGCTCCAACGCCATCAGCTGCAGCAGAGCTGATCAGTCGCGATATGACTCATCAAACTCAAGCCATTACACAAAAGAAACAGCAGCTAAATCATGCTATTCGCTATTATATTGCTAAACAGCAACAACAAACTCAGCGATTACAGCACCGATTAGAACGTCAACATCCACAGATGCGACTTAATCAGCAGCAACAACATTTGGATGAGTTAACTGGCCACTTACATCAAGCGATGCAACGAAAGTTAACTCAGGCAGATCAACGTGTAGAACGTATTAATTACAAGTTATCGCTCTATTCACCAAGTCAAACAATCAAACAACTTAGTCATCATTTAGCGCAAAGTGAGCGCCGCCTTACTGATGCTATGGATCGCTCGCAGTTAACAGCTCGTCACCAATTAGCCATGATGGCAGAAAAACTGGAGGCAGTAAGCCCACTGGCGACTATTGCGCGTGGTTATTCTATCACCCAAAAAGAAGATGGTTCGGTTATTAGAAATTCAGAGCAAGTCTCAACCGGAGATAGATTAGTCACCAAAGTTGCTCAAGGTGAAATTCGTTCAATCGTTGAATAGCTATTGTTAAGTAATGATTAGAATAGAATTAAATTAATAAAAATAAATGCCGCTCTAGTTTTCTAGCCGCGGCATTTTTATCTCTGGCATATGGACTTTATTAACCGCCCTACACCTTAAGCATTTTCATCTATTGGGGCGAAGACAAAACTGACCCGTGATTTTGATTTTAACTCATTACAGTGATTACAAAAGTAACTGGCTGAACCGCAGGCCTGTAGTTTTTCTAGCTCTTTACCACAATCTGGGCATAAGGCTTGTTTATTGATCTTCTGCTGGCAAAAATCACAGAAATAACCATTCTCTTTCCAAACTAATTCACTGGTACAGTTTGGGCATAGATTCTCAGACACTCACATATCCTTCTGTCGTCCATCCCGATGTAATTTCAAAATTTAGAGATTACTGGGTATAAAGATAATAGGCTCTCATAATGCTTTGATTTGTATCTGGCTGGCAATCAAAATTATTTTTCAAAATGTACTCTTTTGATCTCTGTCGTGAAGATCGCTGCAAACCAGAACAAAAGAAAACAATAGCCTTTAAGGATAAGAATCAAAGAACTAAGGATCTTTTATAACAAAGCAGATCTTAGACAAAAAGAGTATTGATCAGCGATCTCATATCAAAAGAACATTTATCAATACAATTCCCGAAAGCATAAGTTACATATTCTGTTTTTGGATTTTAAACGATATTTTATTCTTAAATATTACATGTAAAACCAAAGATCCAATATATATAAAATTGGATCGGTTATAAAATCCAATAAAAAAGCCGAAACAAATCACTCTGAATTATTTCGGCTTATCTTTATGATTTGACAACAAATTATTGTCTTTTTATTGCTCTGGTATACATGACAATTTGTTGATCATTCACATATTCAAACTCAACCCACAACTGATTGTATTCGGCTAAAGATTGACTATGAGTACCACCGCATGGGATCTCAATAACATTCCCTTCCTTAAGATCGCAGCACCAATAACGTGAATCAGTTAACGCTTGTCCTTCGCAACGCATAGTAATAGCAGATTCAAGTTCTAACCATTGAGTTAATTGCTGATTTATTTTATCTGCAATATCATTGAGTTGTTCTAACATATCAGCCGAATTTAGTCCGCGTTTACGCAAAGTTTTTCCTAAACGATACGTGTCTCGACTGCAATCTTCACTCACTTCGCTTTTCTCTTGAGCGTAACTGTGAAAATCATAATGTCCTAATTCATCTTTTCGTGGCGCATCTTTACGCCAAAAGTCATGATGTAAGACTTTGTTTAAGGCAAGAGATGATAGATGCCCACCACTATGACCACGCCCTAACGCCTGCTGGTACGCTTTATCTACTGATAATTCGACTTCTTGGCCTATTTCCAGCATTAAATCCTGTGCTAGATGGTGAACGACCACAAATACCCAGCCTTCAGTATCACGACGAACTGGAATTGCATCAGCCACATATAAAGTTTGGGAAGCTAGTTCAACCGCACCAACCAAGCAATTTATAACAGCATAATCTTGATTCACTACGGTAATAAAACCACGATCGGCAGGGTGATCTGGCCAAATATGACTGACAGGGTGAAATGGTGTGGTATCAGTAACGATCCATGTCCCTTCTGAATGAGCAACACACAATTGTACTTTAGCAGTGCACTGCCAAATATTAGAAGTAAATAAAATTTTAGTTGCCGTTGTCATAAAATTTCCCTAATAAAAAGCCCAACACTTGGCTGGGCTTTGTATCTATAAGCGATAAATTACTTATTACGATCTTTGATCATACTTGCAAGGCGCTTACGCTGACGTTGCTGAGAAATCGTTAATTTCTCTTTCTTAGTCTCAAATGGGTTTTCGCTATTCTGGAATTGAATACGAATTGGTGTACCCATCATCTCTAATGATTTACGGTAGTAGTTCATTAGATAGCGCTTGTAAGAGCCTGGTAGTTCATTAACCAAGTTACCGTGCACAACGATAATTGGTGGGTTGTAACCACCTGCGTGAGCGTATTTTAGCTTCACACGACGACCACGGATCATTGGTGGCTGGTGATCATCTTGTGCCATTTGCATAATACGCGTCAACATTGAAGTGCTGATACGTTTTGTTGCTGACTGATATGCTTCAACAACAGATTCATACAAGTGACCAACACCAGTACCGTGCAGTGCTGAGATAAAGTGGATACGCGCAAAATCAACAAAGCCTAAACGACGATCAAGCTCAGTTTTAACACGCTCTTTCACATCATTATCTAGACCGTCCCACTTGTTCACCGCAATAACCAGCGAACGACCCGCATTAAGAGCAAAGCCCAATATGCTCAAATCTTGATCTGAAATGTTCTCACGCGCATCAATGATAAGAAGAACAACGTTCGCATCTTCAACTGCTTTTAGCGTCTGAATTACCGAAAACTTCTCAACCGCTTCGTGCATATTCTTACGACGACGGATACCAGCAGTATCGATCAATACATACTCTTGACCATCACGCTCCATTGGAATGTAAATAGAGTCACGAGTAGTACCTGGCATATCGTACACAACCACACGTTCTTCACCTAAGATACGGTTTGTTAGTGTTGATTTACCAACGTTTGGACGACCGATAATTGCCAGCTTGATAGGCTGCTCTTGTAGACGCTTATACGCAGCTTCTGCATCTTGCTCAGATAAATTCGCATTTTCGATCTCTGCAACAGAGTTAAGATCTTCAATACTGATTTCATCTGACTCAAGTTCTTCATCAGAACCAGAAATATTTTCAAAGAACGGCTCTAAAGCACGCTCCATTAGCGCTGTTACACCACGGTTTTGTGATGCTGCAATTTGGTGCATCTCATCAGCACCTAGCTTCCAGAAATCAGCACAAGCACTATCAGCATCGATACCATCAATTTTGTTTACAACCAAAAATGTTGGCTTATTACGACTGCGCAAGTGCTTTGCAATAGCTTCATCTGCTGCAGTTAGACCAGCACGACCATCAACTAAAAATAGCACCACATCAGCTTCTTCAATCGCCATAAGCGATTGTTCAGCCATTTTGGTTTCAACACCTTCTTCTGTACCGTCGATACCACCTGTATCGATAACGATAAATTCGTGTTCGTTAATTTCAGCTCGGCCGTACTTACGATCCCTTGTTAGGCCAGGAAAATCTGCAACCAGCGCATCCCTTGTACGGGTAAGACGGTTAAAAAGCGTCGATTTACCCACGTTAGGGCGCCCGACAAGGGCAACAACAGGAATCATAACTACCTCTTACTTTTCAGAGTTCTATACCAATTCTGTATATTGATAATAACAGTGATATACCTTCAAATATCCCCTGCTATTTTTGTCTCTAGCAACACAATTTGATTGCTGTCAGCCGACAATAATATCAGGGGTGGATATAATAACAACGGCCCCAACCGTAATCACAGTTGGAGCCGATTAAACTTAGTCTTGCTGCATTATACCGTGTTATTGCGATATTTGCATTTTCTTGATTTTGCCATCACGAGTTGAAACGATAAAGGCATCATCATCAAGCGCTACAGGTGGAACTGACATACCGCCACCACCAATCGACTCTTGAGAAACAAAATCACCAGTCGATTGATCTAGCCAGTGTAGATAACCTTCAGCATCGCCAACAACCAAGTAACCATCAATTGCCGCTGGAGCAGTCAACTGACGGTATTCTAGATCTTTGTTCTGCCAAATTTCGGTACCACTGCGAGCATCAACAGCCACAATGTGATCTTTCTCAGTCACTAGGTATAGCGTATTTGCATCGACAATAAAGTTAGTTGCCGATGAATAATTACGTTTCCAAGCAATTTGGCCAGTGCGCAGTTCAATCGAAACAAGAGAACCATTGTAGCCAATAGCATAGAGACGATCGCCTGCAATAACTGGTGTCGCATCAACGTCAACTAGACGATCAATTTCAGTCGCGCCTTTTGGTGCCGCGATCGCTTGTTGCCATAACAATTGACCATTGTGCATCAGAGCGCCAGCTAAACGTCCGTTTGCTTGTCCCCAAAATACACCACCAGAAATCGCAACTGGAGAACTGTCACCACGTAGCGTTAAGGTTGGAACTTCACTGCTGATCTGCCATTTTGACTCACCGGTTGATACATCAAGCGCCTGTAAAAAACCATTGCTGGTATTTACAACAACGAGACCTTCATCAACTAAAGGCTTAGAAAGCACTTCGCCTTGAACCTTAGCGCGCCAAATTTCATCACCGTTTTCAGCATTGATTGCAAGTACATCAGCATTTTCTGAACCGATATAGATCACACCACTGCTATAAACAATACCACCAGATAGCTTAGCACTAGTATCGCCTTCGAAATCTTGCTTCCAAAGAACTTTACCGTTACTTGGGTCAAGTGCTTCAACCAATCCATCACGATCTGCAACAAAAATTTTGCCATCGCCAATCGCAGGTGTTAAACGAGAGAAATATCCTGCAACGCCATCGCCAACACTGTCAGACCATAGAGTTTCTGGAGTGAACGTATTTTTCACCACTGGCAACGGAGCCATATGGATAGAATCTTCTTCACTAGCACAGCCAGCTAACACGCCAATTGCCAATGCAACTGTTAATGCTCGCTTAAATACTTTCTGCATTATCCTTCGCCTTATTGAGCCAGATTATCAAGCTTGATCTGTAATACTGGAGAGTTGGCGCCTGCTTCTTGAGCTTCAATGTAAGCATCACGTGCCGCATCTGTATCACCTTTTTTCAGTAATACGTCACCACGTAGCTCATCTACTTTTGCCTTCCAACTTGCCATTTTAACAGTCTTAAGCTCAGCTAATGCTTCATCGTATTTATCTTGTTGCAAGTAAACACGCGCTAGACGAGTCTTAGCCAAAGGCAAAATTGCTTGATCTGTAGAATTCGCGGCAACCCATTTTAGTTGCTCTGCTGCACCATTAAGATCTTTTGCTTCAATTTGCGCTTTTGCTAATTGTAGCGCTGCTAGCACTGAGTAATGACTATCTTTATGCGCTTGAATAAAAGCTTGAGTATCTGCAATTGCATCACTCTTGCCACTTTCAAGCATCGCCATTACTTGGGTGTATGAATTAGAAGCTTGTTCTTTACCAGCTTGGACTTCTCCCTGGTAATAACGCCAGCCCCAAAGACCACCTAAGCCAATAACAGCACCGATAACGACGGCTTTGCCATTGTCTGTCCACCACGATTTTATCGCTTCAACCTGTTGTTCTTCTGTGGCGTAGTCGTTCACTTCCTGTCCTCTCTTAAATCAATTCTGCGAGCTTCGCTGCTACGTCATCCTGGTTCATGGTGATCTGCTCACCACCACGTAGATCTTTTACTACTACTGTATTCTCAGCAATTTCGTTTTCGCCAAGAACCAGAGCAACAACTGCACCTACGTTATCTGCACGTTTAAATTGCTTCTTAAAGTTACCACCACCAAAGTGTGTCATAACGCGAAGATCTGGGATCTGTGAACGTAAAACTTCAGCAAGCTTCATGCCAGCTGCAAGGGTACCTTCACCCGCAGTTACCATATAAACATCAACAGAACGACGTACTTCTGTTTGTTCTAAGGTTTCCATCAACAGAACTAGACGCTCTAGACCCATTGCGAAACCCACAGCAGGAGTCACTTTGCCACCTAACTGCTCCACAAGACCATCGTAGCGACCACCGCCACATACAGTACCTTGTGCACCTAGGCTATCAGTAACCCATTCAAAAACTGTACGGTTATAATAATCTAAACCACGTACAAGACGTTCATTTACTTGATATTTGATGCCAGCAGCGTCTAATAGTTCACATAATCCAGCAAAATGCTCACGAGAATCTTGGTCTAAATACTCAGAAAGCTTAGGTGCATCACCTAGAATATTTTGGATTTCTGGATTCTTGGTATCCAATACGCGTAATGGGTTGGTGTACATGCGACGTTTAGCATCTTCATCCAACACTTCCATATGCTGCTCAAGGAACGCAATTAACGCAGTGCGGTACTCGGCACGAGCTTCTAAAGAACCAATTGAGTTTAGCTCTAGAGTAACGTGCTCATGAATACCTAACTCACGCCATAGACGAGCTGTCATCATGATAAGTTCAGCATCAATATCTGGACCATTTAGACCAAATACTTCAACACCAAACTGATGGAATTGACGGTAACGACCTTTTTGTGGACGCTCATGACGGAACATTGGACCAATGTACCATAGACGTTGTTCTTGGTTGTACAGTAAGCCGTTTTGAATACCAGAACGGACACAACCCGCAGTACCTTCTGGACGCAGTGTTAGGCTATCGCCATTGCGGTCTTCAAAAGTGTACATTTCTTTTTCAACAACATCAGTCACTTCACCAATAGCGCGTTTAAACAAATGCGTTGATTCAACGATAGGCATACGTACTTCATTGTAGCCGTATGAGCTGATCACTTGTTTAACCGTGCCTTCTACTTTTTGCCAAAGAGGAGACTGTGTTGGAAGGCAATCGTTCATGCCTCGAATTGCTTGGATTTGTTTCGCCACTTTAATTCTCGTTAACCGATGGGAAATGGGATCGAATATATAACGTCTAAAGAAAATAGTGAATCGTGTCCGAAACTAATCGAACACGATTAACGCTTATTTTTCTAATTCTTTTACATCAATGCGATTATTCATATCAAGCATTGACGCTTTTGCTCGGATCTTAGCTTCTAGCTGATCGATAATATTATCGTTATCAAAACGTTCTTTCTGACGAATACCGTCTTCATAGAACGCACTCTTACGATTACCACCAGCAACACCAAGATGAGATGCTTCAGCTTCACCTGGACCGTTAACCACACAACCGATGATAGAGACATCCATTGGTGTGATTAAGTCTTCTAAACGCTGCTCTAACTGATTCACTGTACCAATAACATCAAACTCTTGGCGTGAACACGTTGGACAAGCGATAAAGTTGATACCACGAGAGCGAATACGCAGAGATTTAAGAATATCAAAACCAACTTTGATCTCTTCAACCGGATCTGCGGCAAGAGAAATACGCAGGGTATCGCCAATACCTTCTGATAACAGCATGCCCAAGCCTACAGCCGATTTAACCGAACCTGCACGAGCACCACCTGCTTCTGTGATACCTAAATGCAAAGGTTGTTTGATCTGTTGTGCTAGCTTACGGTATGAATCAACCGCTAAGAAGACATCAGAGGCCTTAACGCTCACTTTGAATTGATCAAAGTTTAAACGGTCAAGAATATCCACATGACGCATTGCTGATTCTACTAGTGCATCTGGTGTTGGTTCACGGTATTTCTCTTGAATGTCTTTTTCTAAAGAACCACCGTTAACACCGATACGAATCGGAATATTATAATCTCGCGCACAATCAACTACCGCACGAATACGATCTTCACGACCAATATTACCTGGGTTAATTCGCAGACAGTCAACACCGTATTCAGCCACTTTCAGTGCAATACGATAGTCAAAATGAATATCAGCAACCAAAGGTACATTCACCTGTTGCTTAATCAATTTGAAAGCTTCTGCAGCATCCATAGTAGGTACAGAAACACGAACAATGTCAGCACCGACACGCTCAAGAGCTTTAATTTGAGCCACTGTCGCTTCAACGTCGGTGGTACGAGTGTTAGTCATCGACTGTACGGCAATCGGAGCGCCATCACCGATTGGTACATTACCAACATAAATACGGGAAGACTGGCGACGTTTAATTGGAGATTCGTTATACATTGCTCTTACTCTATTACTGCGGCAGCTTAAATCGGGCTACGCGGCCCGCTGGGTATTTAGATAAATCAACTGGTTGACCTTGGTAATTCATTTTCACAACACCAGGAGCTCCCAGTACAATCTTAAATGGCGCTTTCCCATCAAGATCAAGTTTATCACCCGCTTTTTTAATTCCGGTTTCAAGACGCTTACCATTAGCATCTTTGATATCAATCCAACAATCGCCTGAGAAGATCAATTGAAGATCTGGCACAACAGCAACGGTATCTTCTGCCACTGGTGTTTGAACATCAACAGGTTTCGCCTCTGTTACAGAAGTATCTGCTTGATTAGCTACGCTTTGATTGCTTGTAGCAGGCTCTGATGACGCAGTGGTCTCAGATGCAACTGATGTATTGGATTGGGATGAAGTATTAGCAGATTCAGACTGTGCAACAGCAGCTGAAGATGGTGAGGTATCAGCTTTAGTAACCGTTGCCGCCCCGTTTTCTTCTAATGTTGACACATAATTGCTGTCTTTCTCATTAGCAGGAGCGCTAACTTCTGCTTTAACGGTCGATTCTTTATGGGTAGATGGTTGAACCTGCAAGCTCTGCCACCACCATACAGCAGTAAGTCCTAAAAAGACGGCAGCTAAGATCCAAGTTAAGCCCATAATACGACTATCATGAGCTTCACGTTTTGTACGGCGGGAGAAACTTTGCATTTCTTGCTCTTGCGGCTGAGCATGACCATCTTGATCAAGTAGCGCTAAGATGCTTTTCTCATCAACGCCAACATATTTGGCATAAGAACGCACATAACCACGGGTAAACGTTGCTAACTGCGCTTGCTCAAAACGGTTGTCTTCAATGTCGTTGATAACAGAAAGACGTAGACGCAAACGGTTGGCAATATCCTTTTGTGAATAACCAAGTTGTTCACGCGCAGCACGTAACATCTCGCCCGGAGTCTGAGCTATTTCAGCTTGTCGTTCTTCGTTCTGTTCTCTATTCATTGGCTAGATAATTCTGATATTGCTGAGAATCAGGGAATTCTTTTTTCAATAAACCTGCATATTTAGCAACTTGCGTTGTCTTTCCAGCTTTTCTTTCTAGCTGAATCAATAACCACAGGCTATCTGGCTGATACCCATATCTCTTATTAAACTTAAATAGCTGAACGCGAGCATCAGACAGATGATGAGCATCTATATCAAGCTGCGCCAGCTGCAACATCGACTTCGGACGATTTGGATCATGTGTTAATGATTTTTCAAAGAAGAAACGAGCTTGCTTTAAGTCCCCTTTCTTGACACTACACAATCCTGCGTTTTCGTAACTGGCCGAAGTCAGATAATAATACGGTTGCTTAATGGCTTGTTCAAAAGCGTTTATCGCTTCATCGTAACGAGCTTCACTACACAAGAATACACCATAGTTATTTAAAACATCGCCATTTTTTGGAGAATCTTGTAAAGCTTTTTTGTACATAGCCTCGGCTTTGGCATTTTCATCAACTTTTTGATAGTAAAACGCCATCGCATTTTGGGCTCGATAATATTTTGGAGCATACTTCAAAGCTAAGTCTAAATTTTCTTTAGCCCGTTGCCATTGACCCGCTTGTAAATACCCTAAGCCTAAGGTAATACGAGCTTCTGCAGCCTCGGTGCTATTGAACTCTTGTGTCGTGCCACCGTTTTCATTAACCGTGACACAACCCATTAATAAACCACATAGCAATGGGTACATAGTCCATCGTACCATAAGATGCTCCGCTCCTTCGTCCTTGTTTCGCAGTTAAATGATAGATCCCTGATTTAGATAGCTTTCACCGGGATTTGTTCACCTTGCTGTTTTGCTTGAGTTCGTTTCGTGCGGTCAATCACATCGCCAACAAGCTGACCACATGCAGCATCAATATCATCACCGCGTGTTTTACGAACAGTAACCGTAATATCGTATTCCATCAGTGTTTTCATGAAACGGTCAATACGAGAATTACTTGGTTTATTGTAAGGTGAACCTGGATATGGATTGAATGGGATCAGGTTAATTTTTGCTGGAGTATCTTTAAGCACTTTCGCAAGCTGACGCGCATGTTCCATATCATCGTTAATATGGTCTAACAATACATATTCTACTGTCACTCGACCACGGTTAGCGTTAGTTGAATTTACATAACGGCGAACTGCGTCTAAAAATTCTTCAATATTCCAACGATTATTGATTGGCATGATCTGAGAACGAAGCTCATCAGTCGGCGCGTGCAGAGAAATCGCCAATGCAACATCAATATTACCGATCATCTGCTCAAGACCTGATACCACACCAGAAGTTGATACGGTTACACGACGTTTAGACAGACCAAAACCCAAATCATCTAACATAATTTCAAGAGCTGGTAGTAAGTTCTTCATGTTAAGAAGAGGCTCACCCATACCCATCATTACCACGTTAGTAATAGGACGACGGCCTGTTTCTTTTTGAACACCAATTTCTTTAGCTGCACGCCATACCTGACCAATAATTTCAGATACACGAAGATTTCGGTTAAAGCCCTGTTGAGCGGTTGAACAGAATTTACATTCTAGAGCACAACCTACTTGTGATGAGACACATAATGTTGCACGGTCATCATCTGGGATATAAACCGTTTCAACATCTTGATCGCCTACACGCATCGCCCATTTAATGGTGCCATCTTTTGAATACTGAGCCGCAGATACGGTAGGAGCTTTGATTTCCGCAATCACTTTTAGCTTTTCACGAAGCTTCTTGTTGATATTGGTCATCTGATCAAAGTCATCACAGCCGAAATGATAGATCCACTTCATGATCTGATCGGCTCGAAATGCTTTTTCCTCTAATTCCTCAGCAAAGAATTTGCGCATCCCTTTGCGATCAAAATCCAGTAGATTCACTTTAACAGCTGTCATTAGTTAATGCCTCTTGAAATACATGACGAAATCTGTGCCTTAGGCATAAGCGTATGCGGTTTCACAAAAAATACTTATGCGACAGGACCTTTGATACCAATCAATCATTGAGATTGGCTATATGCAAAAACCATCGTTATGGTAAGTTTGGTTTAAGGCGCGAAATTGTACAGGCTTTAGCAGGCAGTTTCCACTTGTTATGCCCTAGCCTCCTGGGGATAAAGGAGTTGAAGAGAAAATATGAAAAGATTTGGCTGGATAAAATAGAAAAAACGGAAATGAGCCTCACTTCCGTTTTAATGTATTAAATTACCTAATATAAACCACTGTTATTAATAGGGTTATTTGTTAACTCTGTGATTTACTTTTATATATCAGAACATTAACGAAAAAGGATCTCGTCATCAGCAAAGAAGTAAGCAATTTCACGAGCTGCTGATTCTGGGCTATCGGCACCATGAACTGAGTTATGACGTAAGCTTAAAGCAAAATCGGCACGAAGGGTGCCACAAGCGGCCTCTTCTGGATTGGTTTTACCCATAAGCTCACGGTAACGTACCACCGCATTTTCACCTTCTAGTACTTGCACCATTACAGGACCAGAAGTCATATAAGCCACTAATTCATCAAAAAAGGGTTTACCTTCGTGCTCAGCATAAAAGCCTTGTGCTTGCTCTGAGGTCATATGGATCATTTTAGCTGCAACAATTTTAAAGCCTGCACTTTCCATACGATGATAAATCGCACCAATTAGATTACGCTTTACTGCATCTGGCTTAACGATTGAAAATGTTCTTTCTATAGTCATTATTATTCTTCCTTTTGTCGTAAGTACTCTATTTCCCCAAATAAGAAGTGGCAGACACTCTCCCACTTCTTCCAAACGATTTTCTTAACATAGGCAACTACTTAAAATAGTAGTGCAGCAATGTTTGCAACACCAAGTCCAGTTGCTCCTGCTCCCCAGCGTGCATCACTTCCTTCTTTAAAGGCTGCCGACAAATCGAAGTGAATCCAACGGCTCTGATCGGTATCCACAAAGCGGGAGAGGAATGCCGCTGCATTGGATGCTCCTCCCATACCACCGCCCGGTTGTGCTCGACTGTTAGCAGTATCGGCATAATCGGATGGGCAGTGATTCTGATGCCAAGGCTCTAAAGGAAGGGGCCACGCAGGCTCATTCACTAACTCTGATAAACCTTGAGCATGTAACAATAAAGATTTATCTAAACTGAAAATGGCGTTGTAATCTTCGCCCAGAGCCATCACGGCAGCCCCGGTTAATGTCGCAGCATCAATAATCAGCGGCGCTTGGGTTTTGCTAGCAGCAATAAGACCATCAGCTAAAACCAAGCGACCTTCAGCGTCTGTATTAACAACTTCAACACTCACACCATTTTTATAGTGCAGCACATCACCAAGCTTATAGGCATTGCCCGCAACAAGGTTTTCGGCACAACATAAGATCAGTTGAACCCGTTGACGCAGCCCTTGCTCAATGGCATAACCTAAAGCCGCAGCAACCGTTGCCGCACCACCCATATCACTTTTCATTGCCAACATACCAACGCTGGACTTTAAGCTGTAACCGCCAGAGTCAAACGTAATGCCCTTACCCACTAAACAAGCAGAAACAGGCGCATTATCATCACCCGTTGGGTTATAGTCGATGGTTAACATTACAGGAGGTCTTTGGCTGGCTCGACCTACGCTATGAATGCCAACCCAACCTTGGTTCAGTAGTTCATCACCAACAATCTTCTGACTCGATATTTTATCGCCGGCAATCCCCGTTAAAAATTGCGTGACCTCATCGGCTAATTGCTCTGGATACATTTCATCAGGTGTTGCATTGACAACTTTTCGCAACCAATCTGCGCAGTGTCGACGAGCATTAAGCAACTCTAGTTCATCTTCATCAATGCTTGCCCATTGCAAAATACCTGATGCCTTTGGTGAGGTATAACCACAGTAAAAGGCCCATTGGCGCTCGTAACTCCAATTATCGCCTTCTAGCTGAATATTCTGTACACCTTGGGATTGCAATCGTCGTGCCGCCTGTTGAATTCGGCGTAAAGGATAATCCCCCGCATAATGGATAGTTGCAGCATCAGACTGGTAACTGATTAATGCATTCTCACCCCAAAGCTCGGCAGAAGCTTCAGCGCATAACAACACTTTTAACATGGTTTTTGTTCCAAATAAAAACGCCTCAACTCAATGAGCTAAGGCGTTAAATCAATCATTATTCTTGTGTTAAAATATTAGCTAAAGTGCGCACACCAACACCTGTTGCTCCTGCACCCCACATATCATTAGCACCTTTACGGTAAGTGGCACTAGCATCAATATGCATCCAGCCTTGGTGATAATCTTCAACAAAGTAAGATAAAAATGCCGCAGCTGTACTTGCGCCTGGCATAAAGTCACCCGATGAGATATTGGCTAGATCAGCAAAGTTAGATGGCAACATACCACGGTGGATTTCTGCAAGAGGTAGAGGCCACATACCTTCACCTTCGGCTTGTGCTGCTGATAATGCTTTTTGTGCCAGCGAATTATCAAAAGTCAGTAACGAGTGGTAGTCATTACCTACGGCCATTTTCGCCGCTCCCGTTAAGGTCGCACAGTCAATAATCAATTCTGGATTTTGAGAGCTCGCGTAAATCAGACCATCAGCAAGAACCAAACGGCCTTCTGCATCGGTATTTAAAATCTCAACTGTCTTACCATTTTTATAGGTGATCACATCGCCCAATTTTGCAGCACGACCTGAAATCATGTTTTCCGCGCAGCACAGTACCAATTTGATTCGTTTATTCAAACCACGAGCAATAGCCATTGCTAAGCCACCCGTTACCAGCGCAGCACCACCCATATCCGCTTTCATTGCAGCCATGCCTGCTGATGGTTTAATGCTATAACCACCAGAATCAAATGTGATGCCCTTACCCACTAAACAAGCAAAAACGGGAGCATCCGGGTTTCCGGTTGGGTTGTAGTCTAGGCGTAACATCGCAGGACGGTGATCCGAACCACGACCAACGGTATAGGTACCATTCCAACCTTCATCAAGCAGATCGTTACCTTTAATAATCTTGTAGGTAACATGTTCAGGCGCTAACGATTTAATAAACTCAGCAGCGCGAGCAGTAAGTTGTGACGGACGAACCTCATCAGCAGGTTGATTGATGATCCCTCTTACCCAGTTAGTTGTCTGTAATCGTGCAGCCAGTTCTGTTTCTTCGGCTTCAGATAGCGTAGGCCATGTTGCTGTTTTAACAGTTTTCGAACTACGCTGACCCAGTAAAAATGCCCAAATACGCTCAAGTTCCCAGCCATCACCTGCCAGCTCAAGTTGCTTCATACCTTGGCTATCTAACTTACGTGCGGCACGCTGAATCGTGAGTAATGGATCGGAGCCCGTTAGATGAATAACAGCACCATTAGCATCAAAGCTCACTAAGGCATTGTTGCCCCACTTATCATCAGCAGGTTGTTGAGAGAGAAAAACAAGCATATTGGTAGACATGTACCACTCCTTGAGTAAAGACATCCTATGCACGAAAGAATACAAAATACAGATAGGTGCATAAACGTTCAGCAAAAGATAACATCACAAGACTGTTATCGTATTGTTTAATGTTATGGGGGTTTAACGGCAAAAATACAACAAAAAAAGCCTAAATAGAGGTGAAAAAAGAATAGTTTGAGGGGAAAGTCATCAGTTAGTAGCAAGCATTATCCCAAAAGCGGCCACTCTATTGCATTTAATAAATGATGAGCTCACCCATAGAAGGCCAGCTCACCACAGAAAAATTAATCAGCTTCTTCGATCCAGCACATTTGAACAGCTTCCAGTACTCTCTCGCTACAATGGCTAGGCTCATCTTCAAAGCCATCTAACTCCATAATCCACTCACGTAGTTGAGTAAATCGTACTGTCATTGGATCAACATCAGGATGTAAATCACATAGTTCAATAGCTAAATCACGCGAATCCGTCCACTTCAAGCTCATATCTTTTTCTCCTACTCAGATACAAAAAGACCGTCACAATGGACGGCCTCTTTTAGTTAGTGATTCTCTTTAGCAAGGTTCACTGTATAGCGTGGAATTTCTACCACCAAATCTTCATCGGCAACCAAAGCTTGGCAACCTAGACGAGATTCAGGCTCAAGACCCCATGCTTTATCTAACATGTCATCTTCTAGCTCATCGCTCTCTTCTAAAGAGTCAAAACCTTCACGAATAATTACATGACAGGTTGTACACGCACACGACTTCTCACAAGCATGCTCAATTTCAATACCATTACGCAGTGCTACATCCAGTACCGATTCACCAGCTTTGGCTTCTAACACTGCACCTTCAGGACATAGATCTTCATTTGGCAGTACAACAATCTTAGGCATGCTTAAACCTCATCAATAGACTGGCCAGCAAGCGCACGGCGAATAGATTGATCCATACGTCGAGCAGCAAAGTCTTGGCTAGCTTTATCTGTTTTCTTAATACCGGCTTCAATTGCGCGGGCATCTTCACCCTGACGTAACTGAACCAATTCCATCATTACCGCTTCTAGGGCGTCACGCTCTTCTTTACTTAGTAACGTTTCACCATCAGCCGCTAGAGCAGCAATCAAACCTTCTAGCACGCGATCAGCCTCAACACGTTGTTCAGCCAATGCACGAGCATCTTTGTCATCTTGTGCGTAAGTCATTGAGTCACTGATCATGGTTGCGATCTCATCATCAGTTAGACCGTAAGATGGCTTAACCTGAATCGTAGACTGTACGCCACTGCTTTTCTCCATTGCTGTTACAGATAACAGACCATCAGCATCGACTTGATAAGTAACTCGAATATGCGCCGCACCTGCTGCCATTGCAGGGATTCCACGTAGTGTAAAACGAGCAAGAGAACGACAATCAGAGACCATTTCACGCTCACCTTGTACTACGTGAACGGACATCGCGGTTTGACCATCTTTAAACGTCGTAAATTCTTGCGCGCGAGCAACAGGGATTGTGGTATTACGCGGAATGATTTTCTCAACCAAACCACCCATGGTTTCAATACCAAGAGAAAGCGGAATCACATCCAATAATAGCATTTCAGAATCAGGCTTATTGCCCGCTAAAATATCAGCTTGAATCGCAGCACCTATGGCGACCACTTTATCAGGGTCAATCGAGGTTAGTGGCGTTTTACCAAAGTAGTCACCCACCATTTCGCGCACAAGCGGTACACGAGTTGAACCACCAACCATCACGGTTGCAAGCACATCTTCAGAGCTAATATCAGCATCTTTTAGTGCACGGCGGCAAGACATAAGCGTCTTCTTAACCAGCGGGCAAGCAAGCTCATCAAATTGTTCACGAGTTAACTGACCTTGCCAACCTAAGAAAGTCACATCGATTGAGTCAGTATCAGTAAGCGCTTCTTTTGCCGCTTGAGCAATATCTTGTAGAGCACGGCGCTCTGATGCAGTAAGAGCTTGCTCAATGCCAGCTTGCGACAAAATCCACTCGGCAATAAGATGATCAAAGTCATCACCACCAAGCGCTGAATCACCGCCAGTTGCTAATACTTCAAACACACCTTTTGATAGGCGCAAAATAGAAATATCAAAGGTACCACCGCCTAAATCGTAAACCGCGATAACCCCTTCTTGGCCTGAATCTAGACCATAAGCAATAGCTGCCGCTGTAGGTTCATTAAGCAGTCGTAATACATTAAGGTTGGCTAACTTAGCTGCGTCTTTGGTACCTGCTCGCTGAGCATCATCGAAATATGCCGGAACAGTAATCACCACACCTTCAAGATCGCCACCTAAAGTTTTGGTTGCACGATCAGCCAAGGATTTTAAAATTTCGGCAGAAACTTGGATTGGGTTGATTTTACCTACACATGTTTTCAGTAAAGGCAAACCATTTTCAGAGGCTTCAAACTCATAAGGAAGTTGAGGATAACGCTGCTCAATATCAGCAAGAGAGCGCCCCATCAGACGTTTTACTGAGACAATAGTATTCGTTGGATCTTGTTGGGCTATTGCACGAGCTTCATGGCCAACTAGCGTATCTTCTAAACCAAAATGTACAACTGAAGGCAAAATAGTGCGGCCTTGCTCATCACTAAGCGCTTCTGGTACACCACTGCGAACAGCAGCAACAAGAGAGTTTGTGGTACCCAAATCAATACCCACCGCCAATTTATGTTGATGGGGTGCAGCACTTAAACCGGGTTCAGCAATCTGTAACAGTGCCATTATCATTCCTATAGGTTATATAGCCAATGACAATAACGCTCCGTATCTAGATCGCGATTGTCATTGGGTTATACCAAGTCTATCTCTCAATCATCAAACAATATCAGTAGACTTAGTATTATTTATACTTAGCGTTAACCAAATAGTTTATCTTCTAACTGCTCAACTTCATCACGAAGCTTAGCTATAAACTTCAATTTACGTACACAATCTGCCGCAAGAGGCCATTGTTCTTGATTTAACAATTGCTCTAATTGTTGTAGATAAGATCGGTACATAGATGATACTTGCTGGTCAAAATCAGCAAGAGCAGATTCTGGTTCATCTTGTTCAGCAAGAGCTTCTAACGCTTCGCGAAGCTCCATTTGCTGCATCAAGAAGTCCATATCTTGTAGCGTTTTTTGTTCGCCACGAATGTCTTCATCACGTTCAGAAAGCATATATTCTGCACGAGAAATCGGATTTTTTAGCGTCTGGAAGGCATCATTAATTTGTGCTGCTTTCTGCATCGCCATCATACGATCGCGCTCAGAAGCCATAGCAAAATTATCAGGGTGGAAATGACGCTGTAATTCTCTAAATTGCGTTGATAACTCTTGGTTATCTAAAGCAAATAGGAAAGGAAGTCCAAATAGTTCGAAATGATTCATATCGCATCAGATATCTTTAAAAACTAAACCTGACAACCAAGATAGCAGTCAGGTTTAATTAAACTACATAGACGATTAGACGTTGAAGCTTTCACC
>X339_White_beaked_Dolphin__coassemble_823_pt1 | contig 24121 bp, 17 predicted proteins | sample X339_White_beaked_Dolphin__metabat2_high_PE_003 | metagenome-assembled genome bin X339_White_beaked_Dolphin | reverse complement strand
GCTTCAACTGCATCATCTCGCTGTGCGACAAAATCTGCAAAAGAGAAAACCTTCTCATGCTCTGGCAGCTCAATGTCGTCACTCATAGCAACAACATATTCCAGTTGAGGGCATTGCTCAATCAGCTCAATTGCTGCATTCATCTGAGGTTGTTCACCTACAAATAAAATACGAGCATCCGAGTCATTTAAGATATAAGCCGATTGTTGAGCCGTATTGGTTGGATAGATAGGAACCGTAACACAGCGGTTATATAAAGTCGCAAAATCGGCGATTGTCCAACGAGGCATATTGTTGGAAAAAATTGCCACTTTATCTTGAATATTTAAGCCTTTGGTTAGCATTGCCTGTGCTAACTGATGAATTTGCTCACCAAATGACTGCCAAGTTGTATCTTGCCACTCCCCATCAACTTGATGACGTAGAGCAACACGATCACTTAGGCGCTCAATTTGAGTACGAATGCGATGAACAATATGAAATTCGTGTTGTGCCATAGTAACTCTAATTATTTGAGCTTACACCTGTAAGCTTATTATGGAAGTGCAGTCTACAGTCGAGTATTAAAAAAGCCAACCATAATCCATGATAAAATCATGGTATTGTAAGTATGATCCCACTCTAACGTTTTGACTATACAAGCTTAATACGAGTAATTAACTATTCTTATATAAGTGTAAACAACTGTAAGAAACTTGCTTATGCACCTTAATTCAACTGATTGCACACTATAGCAACGCTGTTTGGTCAAAAAATCAAGCTCCAATCTCATCTGTTAGATAACAAAATAGACAGAGACTCGGTACAATCACACTAATATGCAACCATTTACTGTAATTAGACACTAAAAAGCCGACAAAATGCCGGCTTAGAATAAAATTCTAGAATCATCTTATAGACGATTATCACCACAAATTTGCAGTAACTGATCACGCATCCAAAGGTGACCTTTATCTTTTTGCGAAGACTCGTGCCAGCTTAAATAGCCACAAGCAATATTATTAGCAAACGGAAGCGGTAATACTTTTAGGCCCAAATTGCTTGCTGTCGTTTCAACTAACCAACGCGGGGCAACCGTAACCAATTCAGATTGAGCAACAACATATAAGATATTACTCAAACTTGCGCCTTGATACGCTTCAACAATGCCAGCTTGTGCGTTGTAAATATGATCAGCAAAATTACCGCTATTAGGTAGAGATTTCAAAACTGCATGTGCTTCAGAAACAAATTCAGATTCTGAGATCTGCGCACCAATACGAGGGTGATGTTTAGCAGCGACAACAACTAACTCATCACGGAACAGTTCTGTACTGCAAAAGCCAGGTTCTTCAAAGCGAGCATAATCGATCACAAAATCCACTTCTTGATAATGCATTTTCTGATTTAGACCATCACACAACTCAGCATCCAATTGTAACGTTACATTAGGCGCTAACTGGGCAATATTACGAAGAATACGTGGCGCAAAACGCATATCAGATGGACTACCGATCGCTAATTTAAAAGTACGAGACGATGTTTCTGGTGCAAAAATTGATGATGGCAGCTCATTTTTTACTAATTGTAGAGCTTGGCGCATCGGACCAAATAGTTGTTTAGCGCGTTGTGTCGGCTGAATACCACGACCATGACGGATAAAAAGTTCATCGTTAAACATCACTTTCAGACGAGCCACAGCATTACTTACTGCAGGCTGAGACATCCCCAAGTTATGAGCTGCTCGAGTAATGTTCTGCTCTTGCATAACAGCATCGAATACTGTTAACAAATTCAGATCAACACTACGTAAACTCGATTCCATCTTAAAACTATCGATTGGATGAATAGCTGAACTTCTACGTGTCATATTTGGCCTCTACCTGTTCTACTGTTAAGTGCCTCATCCTTGGGCATGAAAATGTATAATATTTATTTCAATTCAAATGATTTACCTCGCAATCCCCTTGCGAGCCATATCAGTATGCAGATAGAGATTGATGAAACCAATAGACCCAAATACGAATTCATAACCAAGAAAAAATCAGAAGGACTTTTCAACGAAATAAAATATATTTTTCAAACGATTAACTAACATATAAAAAAACAAAAAAGATCTAAAAATAAGGTAAATATTCAGAAATTCGTCAGATATTTGTCACTTTTATCTCTATTTTATTATTTAAAATAGATGCACACGCACATCGAATTCATCATTTAAATATAATTAGCCTGCTAAATGCTTTTCAAATTCTAATGCTAAATAAGCAATAAACAGCAAGGGATGAAATTGCAGAGAATAAAAGAAAAAACCGTTCAATATAAGATCGCACTTTAGCTCATTCTTAGAGGATATTTGATAAAACCAAAATGTTATAAATAGTTTAAAAAACCATTGTAATTTTAATTTTCAGCTCTTACTCCTGTAGCTTAGCTAACTTCAAAACAGCACTCAAAAAATAAACGCTTGACGCAACACTTGAGCATTTGATATTCATTTGTACTACTAAGTAAATCAATTTTTACGGTTAGGTTAAATGAAAACAGTTTTCACTCTCCTCTTAAGCCTCCTCCTCATCGCATGACCATTGCGCGGGTAGCTTATGAGCAGAAGAAAGCCTTAACCAAAACTTTCAACCCGTGCACCGAAGCGCGGGTTTTTTATATCTATCTCTGCGCAAGGAATGCGGCTTTTTGTAGCAAAAGGATGTAACTATGAATGATCAAGTCATTATCTTTGATACCACTCTAAGAGATGGCGAGCAGGCTCTATCAGCCAGTCTTACTGTCAAAGAAAAACTACAAATAGCTTTTGCTCTTGAGCGTCTTGGAGTGGATGTCATTGAAGCTGGATTTCCGGTGTCTTCTCCTGGCGATTTTGATTCAGTTAGAACCATTGCCGAAAACATAAAACAAAGCCGTATTTGTGCATTATCACGAGCAGTCGCTAAAGATATTGATGTGGCGGCGGAATCACTAAAAGTGGCTGAAGCCTTTCGAATCCACACCTTTATCTCAACATCAACCATCCATGTTCAAGATAAGCTACGCCGTAGTTATGATGACGTGATTGAAATGGGTGTTGCGGCAGTAAAACGAGCCCGTAACTATACCGATGATGTGGAGTTTTCTTGTGAAGATGCAGGTAGAACCCCAATCGATAATCTATGCAAAATGGTCGAAGCTGCAATTTGCGCGGGAGCTCGCACCATTAATATTCCAGATACCGTTGGTTACACCCTACCTAGTGAATTTGGTTCCATCATTGAACATCTATTTAACCGAGTCCCTAATATCGATAAAGCGATTATTTCCGTTCACTGTCATGATGATTTAGGCATGTCGGTTGCAAACTCAATGGCGGCTGTACAAGCTGGGGCGCGACAGGTGGAGTGTACAATTAATGGTATTGGAGAGCGTGCGGGTAACTGCTCACTCGAAGAAATAGCCATGATCATTAAAACTCGCTCCGATCTACTTGGCGTTCAGACCCAGATTAACCATGAAGAGATCTATCGCACCAGTAAAATGGTGAGCCAGCTGTGTAATATGCCGGTTCAAGCCAATAAAGCTATTGTTGGTACTAATGCTTTTAGCCACTCATCAGGGATTCATCAAGATGGCATGCTAAAAAATAAAAACACCTATGAGATCATGACCCCTGAATCGATAGGACTTAAAAATCAAAGCCTAAATCTAACCAGCCGTTCAGGGCGAGCTGCGGTTAAAAGTCATATGGATCAACTGGGCTACAGCGAACAAGAATACAATCTAGATACCTTATACCAAGACTTTCTAAAGCTAGCCGATCGCAAAGGGCAAATCTTCGATTATGACTTAGAAGCTCTAGTTCACTTTGCAAATGTGCGTGAAGAAGACGATTACTACAAACTAAATTATCTCAGCGTTCAGTCTGGTAGTGTTATGGCGACCACAAGCATCAAACTGCAATGTGGCGAAACAGAAAAATGTGAAGCAGCCGTGGGGAATGGACCGGTCGATGCTCTTTATCAATGCATTTATCGCTTAACAGGTTATGAGATTGTACTGGATAAATTTGATCTTACCGCCAAAGGGGAAGGCGAAGATGGCCTCGGACAAGCCGATATCATTGCGAACTATCAAGGTCGAAAATATCACGGTACAGGCCTTGCTACCGACATTGTTGAAGCCTCAGGTCAAGCGTTATTGCACGTAATCAATAGTATTCATCGCGCCAACCAAATCGCAGAAATTAAGCGCAGCGCTCACGCATAAGCCAAATATTTTTAAGGAGAGAAAATTATGGCACCACAATATCGAATCGCAGTCCTGCCCGGTGATGGCATTGGTCCTGAAGTGATGGAACAAGCGCTAAAAGTCTTAGCTGCGATACAACAACGATTTGGTTTTACTCTAAGTTGTGAGCAATATGACGTGGGAGGGGTTGCCATTGATCATCACGGCACCCCACTTCCAGAGAGCACTCTTACAGGGTGCCAAAACGCAGACGCCATTTTATTTGGCTCCGTAGGCGGTCCGAAATGGGAACACCTTCCTCCTAATGAACAACCTGAGCGTGGCGCCCTACTTCCTTTGCGCAAACACTTTGAGTTGTTTTGTAATCTTCGCCCAGCCCAAATTCATTCAGGTCTTGAGGCTTTATCACCTTTAAGAGCCGATATATCAGCTCAAGGCTTTGACATTGTGGTGGTACGAGAACTGACAGGTGGTATTTATTTTGGTCAACCGAAAGGTCGAGAAGGTGAAGGCGCGATGGAAAAAGCGTTTGATACCGAAATCTACCACCGTTATGAAATAGAACGAATTGCTCGTATTGCCTTTGAATCGGCGAACTTAAGACAACAAAAGGTCTGCTCAATTGATAAAGCCAATGTGCTGCAAAGCTCGATTCTATGGCGACAAGTTGTAGAAGAAGTACACAAAGACTATCCCCATATCGAACTAAGTCATATGTATATCGATAATGCGACCATGCAGCTGATCAAAAATCCGGCCCAATTTGATGTCATGCTGTGCTCAAACATCTTTGGCGATATTTTATCGGATGAGTGCGCCATGATCACAGGCTCAATGGGCATGCTGCCATCGGCTAGTTTAAACCAAAAACAGTTTGGACTGTATGAACCTGCAGGTGGCTCTGCACCCGATATTGCAGGAAAAAACATTGCCAATCCAGTGGCTCAAATTCTCTCTGCAGCCTTGATGCTACGCTATAGCTTAGGTGAAGAAGAAGCGGCTCGCGCTATTGAATGTGCTGTTGCTCAGGCTTTGGAAGCGGGCGAAGTTACCACCGATCTTGCTCGTAAGCAGAGCTCATTATCCACCAGCGAAATGGGCGACCGAATTGCTCATTATGTTAGTGCTCAATCATAAAAATCACAGGCAGACAAAAATAAGGAAGTGAGCATGTCTAAAACCTTATATGACAAGATTTATGATGCCCATGTGGCAGTTGCAGCGGCAGGTGAAACTCCCATTCTGTATATCGACCGCCATTTGGTCCATGAAGTTACTTCACCACAAGCATTTGATGGCCTACGCGCTAAAGGACGTTCAGTACGCCAAGTAAATAAAACGTTCGCCACAATGGATCATAACGTTTCAACTCAAACTAAAGATATTCAAGCCTCAGGAGAGATGGCTCGAATTCAAATGGAAACACTGGCAAAAAATTGTGCTGAATTTGGGGTGACCCTATATGATATTAACCATAAATATCAGGGTATCGTCCATGTTATGGGGCCTGAATTGGGCATTACTCTCCCAGGAATGACCATAGTATGTGGGGACTCACATACAGCAACCCATGGTGCATTTGGTGCACTCGCCTTTGGTATTGGTACCTCAGAAGTTGAGCATGTCCTTGCCACTCAAACGCTAAAGCAAGCAAAAGCTAAGACCATGAAAATTGAGGTCATTGGTAAAGTCGCACCAGGTGTCACAGCAAAAGATATTGTGCTAGCGATCATCGGCAAAACCACAGCGGCAGGCGGAACCGGTTATGTGGTGGAGTTTTGTGGCGAAGCCATTACCGACCTTTCAATGGAAGGACGCATGACTGTGTGTAATATGGCAATTGAATTAGGTGCAAAAGCAGGATTAATTGCTCCCGATGAGACCACTTTTGCTTATATTAAAGACCGCAAATTTGCGCCAAAAGATGAACAGCTAGAGCAAGCTATTCGCTATTGGTCAACCTTAACCAGTGATCCAGATGCCCAATTTGATGCGGTTGTGACACTAAACGGTGCCGATATTAAACCGCAAGTGACATGGGGAACTAACCCAGGTCAAGTCATTGCTATTGATGAGCCAATTCCTGATCCCGCATTAATTAGCGATCCCATTGAGCAAGCATCGGCGATTAAAGCGCTTAATTATATGGGACTTACGCCTGGCCAAGCCCTTAGCGATATCACAATTGATAAAGTATTTATTGGTTCTTGTACAAACTCACGGATTGAAGATATTCGAGCAGCCGCAGCTATTGCTAAAGGCCGTCATGTTGCCTCCCATGTTCAAGCTCTCGTTGTACCAGGTTCTAAACAAGTTAAAGCACAAGCAGAGCAAGAAGGCTTAGATAAAATCTTAATCAGTGCCGGGTTTGAGTGGCGCTTACCGGGTTGCTCTATGTGTTTAGCGATGAATAACGACCGTTTAGGCCCAAAAGAGCGCTGTGCGTCAACCAGTAACCGTAATTTTGAAGGTCGCCAAGGCCGAGAAGGTAGAACTCACTTAGTTAGCCCTGCAATGGCCGCAGCAGCAGCCTGTACCGGGCATTTTGTCGATATTCGTACCCTTGAGGCCCAACCAACAGAAGGAGTTTGCTAATGGCTGGATTTCAACAACATACAGGTATCGTCGTTGCTTTAGATGCGGCCAATGTCGATACCGATGCCATCATTCCAAAACAGTTTTTACAAAAAGTAACCCGAACTGGATTTGGACAGCATCTCTTCCATGACTGGCGTTTTTTGGATGATGATGGTCAAGTCCCCAACCCCGACTTTGTCCTGAATTTTCCGCGCTATCAAGGTGCAAGCATTTTATTAGCACGAGAAAACTTTGGTTGTGGATCCTCTCGTGAACATGCACCTTGGGCTCTGGATGATTATGGTATTAAAGTGATTATAGCGCCAAGCTTTGCTGATATTTTTTATGGCAATACTATTAATAATCAAATGGTTCCAGTACGCTTAACAGAGCAACAAGTCGATGAACTCTTTAATTTCGTGCATCACAATGAAGGCGCTACCATTACCGTCGATTTACAAAATCAACAAGTCAGTGCCAACGGCCAAACCTATCCTTTTGATATTGATGAGTTTCGTCGTTACTGCTTACTTAACGGCTTAGACAATATTGGACTTACCTTACAGCATGAAGCGAAAATTAGTGAATTTGAGCAACAGATTCCATCATTTTTGGTTTAACTGAAAGGATCTTATCCAAGCTAAGGTCGTATACTAAAATAACGGTTTATTGGAGTTTACTATGCGATCTTGGCTTATTATATTTACCCTTATCAGCGCCTGTTTCAGTTCTGGGATTTGGGCTGCACCTAAAGCGCAATTGTGGCCATACTGGCAAACCAATAATTCCACAAGCCAGCAGACTATAGACCATAAAGTCTGGCAACAATTGCTAACACGATATGTAACAGTAACACCTCATCAAACCTATTTTAATTACCGTCTTGTCACGCAACAAAGCCGCCAACAACTGCAACAATATATTCAAGGATTAACAGCCATCGATCCTCGGAAACTAAACCGTAACGAACAATTTGCCTACTGGGTTAATCTCTATAATGCGGCAACGGTTGATCTCATCTTACAAAACTATCCTATAGCTTCTATTACCAAATTAGGTGGGCTATTTAGTTTTGGTCCATGGGATGAAAAATTGTTAACCATAAATGGTAAGTCATTGACGTTAAATGATATCGAACATCGGATTTTACGACCTATCTGGCAAGATAAACGCATTCATTATATTGTCAATTGTGCCAGTTTAGGCTGCCCTGACTTAATGCCAACCGCACTTACAGCAAGCAATAGTCAGACCCTACTGGATCAAGCGGCAACTCGGTTTATTAATAGCACCAAAGGTGTCGATGTCATTAATGCTAACAACAACCAAATTCAACTTTCATCTATTTATGATTGGTACAGCAGTGATTTTGGCTCGCAATCTGAGCTCAATGCTCATATTAACCATTATCGCAAACAGCCTGTGAGTTTAGATAAGGTGCGTTTTGACTATAACTGGCAATTAAATGAATTAAAGCGCTAGCAAATCTAAAGCTTAGATAAAATCACTAGCCTGTCACAAATCACCGTTTTACAATATGGCCGTTCTCATGGGGTGCCTTTGGCTGAGATTGAGTAATCAGAACCCATCGAACCTGAACCAGATCATGCTGGCGTAGGAATTGAGAAGCCCCTCTAGTTAAGTATTACTCTTATTATGCTTAAGCTAGCTTCCCAACCTGTGCCGCTCTCATTTTTACTGTCACTGCAGGATGCCTGACACAGGAGCGCATAGTGAAAAAAATACTCCCTTTATTAGGACTGACGCTATTATCGACATCGGTAATGGCTCAGGATAAACCCACATTAACCGTCTACACTTACAGCTCATTTGCCGCTGACTGGGGACCAGGACCTAAGGTCAAACGCGCTTTTGAACAAGAGTGTGGCTGTAACCTTAATTTCGTTGCTTTAGATGACGGTGTATCCATCTTAAATCGCGTGCGCTTAGAAGGTAGCCGAACCAAGGCTGATGTCTTATTGGGTTTAGATAACAACCTAATTGAAGAAGCAAAAAAAACCGGTCTTTTAGCACCAAGTGGCGTAGATACTAGCAAAGTTAATATCCCTAATGGCTGGCATGACCCTATTTTTGTTCCTTACGATTACGGTTATTTTGCCTTTGTCTATAACAGTAATAAGCTAAAACAGGTACCAAGCAGCTTAGATCAATTGATTCATGATCAATCTATTAGTGTGATCTACCAAGATCCTCGCACCTCAACACCAGGGCAAGGCTTGATGCTGTGGATCAAATCTGTCTATGGCGATAAAGCACCTCAAGCATGGCAGGCTCTTGCAAAGCATACGGTTACTGTGACCAAAGGGTGGTCGGAAGCTTATAATATGTTTTTGCAAGGTGAAGCGGATATGGTGCTCTCTTATACCACCTCTCCAGCCTACCATATTATTGAAGAAAACAAGCAGCAATACCGAGCCGCAGACTTTAAAGAAGGCCACTATATGCAGGTCGAGGTCGCCGCTAAATTAAAAAACAGCACTCATCCCAAGTTGGCCGATGAATTTATGCAGTTTATCTTAACTAAGCCTTTTCAATCTTTAATGGCAACGGGAAACTGGATGTACCCTGTGATTTCAGAGCCACTACCAAAGGGATTTGATCAGTTAACCATTCCAACCAAAGCACTGGAATTCAGCCCAGAAAAGATAGCTCAAGAGCGTCGTAGTTGGATTCGTGAATGGCAACAAGCACTAACCCAATAATTGGTTTCTCAATTGAATAGTTCGCGTTTTTCTTCTACAACTTGGCCCGGAGTTATCAGCTCAGGGCTTATTATGGCCGTTGTAATGGGGGCCTTATTCGCTCTCATCTCACAAGCTAAAGATCTCTCTATTACGGTTATTTGGACCGATCCTTATTTACGTCATGTTACTGCCTTTAGCTTTAAACAAGCGCTGTACTCAACATTACTCAGTGTGATCCCAGCTATTGCGATTGCGTATACTTTTTCTCGTCGCCAATTTATCGGGCGAGCCTTAGTGCTAAAACTGTTCGCGATGACTTTGGTATTGCCAGTATTGATTGCCGTATTTGGTCTACTTGCGATATATGGTAAAGGGGGGATCATATCTCAATGGATGCAACACTTTGGACTGCCTGCTCCTAATATTTACGGTTTGAGTGGGATCTTACTGGCCCATGTATTTCTAAATTTGCCCCTATCTGTACGCTTGTTATTACAGAGTTTAGAAAGTATTCCAATTGAGCACCACCAGCTTGCAGCCCATCTTGGTATCACAGGGTGGAGCAAATTTCGTTTTGTTGCTTGGCCTCGACTAAAACAGCAACTTCCCCATGTTGTAGGTTTAGTCTTTATGCTTTGCTTTACCAGCTTTGCCGTTATCATGTCTCTGGGGGGCGGTCCTAAAGCAACCACGATTGAGCTGGCTATCTATCAAGCGCTTCGTTATGACTTTGATTTAGCTACCGGTGCAATTTTAGCACTATGGCAAATTGTTCTTTGCTCTGGTTTAGTACTTCTGAGTCATTATTTTAGCCAGCCGATTGCAATTAAAAGTGGCCAAAATAAAGTACAGCCTCAATTTGAAAATGGTACCTTGGCAAAATGGTGGGATGGATTGTGGATTGGGGCCTCTTTACTGCTGGTGATACCACCTTTTGTTGCCGTCATTGTGGCAGGGCTTAATCACGAGTTTTGGCACTTAGTGCAACAAGCCGAACTTTGGCAGGCAATCAAAAATTCTTTAACCATTGCCAGTTGTGCCAGTGTGATCGCTTTCGTATTCGCTGTTGCCATTATCCTAACGAGCCGTTACTGGCGTCTTAGCTCCCGTTTATGGTCTGCCAATACGATTGAAATGCTTGGAACCATTATCTTACTCACTCCGGGATTAGTGCTCAGTACGGGTATTTTCTTATTATTGCGTAACTATACCGATGCCTATGGTGCTGCATTTTGGGTTGTCACCTTAGTCAATGCTTTGATGGCTCTACCTTATATTATCAAGACGTTAAGCCAACCAATGCTGCATGTTGCCCAACAATATAATCAATTATGTTGCAGTTTAAATATGAGTGGCCTCTCGCGTCTCTACTGGGTTGAATGGCGATTACTTCGTTATCCAATAGCCCAAGCGGTCGCAATTAGCTTTGTGCTATCTTTGGGCGATCTTGGCGCGATTTCTCTATTTGGCAGTCAAGATTTTCAAACACTGCCCTTGTACTTATTCCAGCTTATGGGCAGTTACCAGATGGCAGCAGCCAGTGTCGCGGCACTTATTCTTTTGCTATTAAGCTTTGGGGTTTTTAGCATCATCGAAGGCATATTAAAACCCAATCATAACGCCATAAACACCACAACAACCGCCTCTCATAAGGTAGGATCAACCAAAGGATCATCTCATGCTTAAATTAGAGCAAGTTCGTTATCATTACGAAAACGGTGAAACGATGATGTTCAATCTACAGGCTCAAGACGGTGAGATTGTGGCTATTTTGGGCCCCAGTGGTGCTGGTAAAAGTACTCTTATGGCCCTAATCAGTGGTTTTTTAACCCCACAAAGCGGCCAGATAATGTTTAATGGACAAGTGCTCAATCAACTTAAACCAGCCCAACGACCACTTTCCATTTTGTTTCAAGAACACAATTTGTTTCCACATTTAACCGTATTTGCCAATATCGGATTAGGTCTTAATGGTAAGTTGCACCTCTCGGATACTCAGCGAGATACTATTACTCAAGTGGCCGCTCAAGTAGGCCTTGACTCTTTCTTGGACCGACTCCCGCCATCACTTTCAGGCGGGCAAAAACAGCGAGTAGCCTTAGCTCGATGTTTAGCTCGACAACGTCCTTTATTGTTGCTTGATGAACCCTTTTCGGCTTTAGATCCGATATTGCGCCAAGAGATGCTCAATCAAGTGAAACAGCTCGCTAAAGAGCAGCATATTACGGTGCTAATGATCACCCACAATCCAGATGATGCATTATTAATCAGTGATAAATGTGCTTTTGTCTCAGGAGGTGAAGTAGTGGAATTTGGTTCAACTCAAGCGCTTTTTCATGCCCCAGCTCATCCAGAACTACAGCGCTACCTTGGGCTTGATTAATGTCCGGTGCCATATCCTTCAGCTTATAGTAAAAACAAAAAATAGAGGGGCACTCAAAGCCCCTCTTTATCATAACAAACAATAAATACTACAGGTTTTCTTCAGCAAATTCGGCCAAACGACTACGCACAACGCCATTGAGGTAAATATTGGCACTTCCTTCAAAATTCTTAAAACGCTCAACAATATAGGTTAAGCCAGAAGTAACTGGTGAGAGGTAATTGGAGTCAATTTGCGCAAGGTTACCCGAGCAGACAATTTTGGTTCCCTCGCCACAACGAGTAATAATGGTTTTAATTTGGGAAGCGGTTAAATTCTGGCACTCATCTAACAACACAAACGCATTTTGAATGGAGCGCCCACGCATAAAGTTAATTGATTTAAATTGAATATTGGCTTTATCAAAAATGTATTTCATTGAGCCATCGGTACATACATCATGCTTATGTAAAGCTTCCAAAGTATCGGTTACCGCACCAAGCCATGGCAACATTTTCTCTTCTTCACTGCCGGGCAAAAAACCAATTGATTCGGCAATTTCAGGGGTATTTCGTGTCACCAGTATCTTATCGTACATCCCTTTTTCAATAACTTGCTCAAGAGCCGCCGCCATGGCCAAAATGGTCTTACCACACCCAGCAGGTCCTGTGAGTATTACCAGATCAATCTTAGGATCTAACATGGCATCAAGCGCCATCGCCTGATAGATATTTTTAGGTGAAATACCCCACGCTTGTCGATGCATCAAACGTTCAAATCCTAAATCTTTTACCGTAATAGTTTCAGCATCAATCTCTTGGATTCGAGCAGCAAAATCTTGCGACTCATCAATGAGGTATTGGTTTGGATAGGGATTTTCAAACAAATGTTTAGGTAACGTGTGACAGGTACTCATACCGCGTTTTTCAGAATCACATTGCGCAACACCCGCCCAAAAAGAACCGTCAAAGCGATGAAAGCCTTTACTTAATAAAGCGACATCATCAATAAGCTGATCGGTTCGGTAATCATCAACAAAATAGACCCCCGCTCCTTTGGCCCGCAACCGCATATTGATGTCTTTAGTCACTAAGACCACATCACGAGGGGCAAACTTCTGCTGCAAAAATAACACGCTATTTAAGATACGGTTATCCCCCATCTTGTCACTAAAAGCATGTACCGTTTCTTTGACTTCATAGTCAGCAAAAATAGCAATAGTGCCACCAGTCTCGTTCTGAGATTGCAGCGGAACACCCGCAGAGATTTGTTCAGGGGTTGCATCATGAAAGATATCTTCTAAAGCTCGAATAGCCACTCGAGCATCACGAGAGACATCGCGTTTAGAATCTTTAATCCGATCGAGCTCTTCAAGCACTGTCATCGGAACAATCACATCGTGTTCTTGAAATGAGTAAATAGCGAGAGGTTCATGTAACAGTATATTGGTATCTAAAACAAAGAGTTTCCTTGTGCTGCCATCCATATAGCCTCCTTGATAGCTGCAGAACTCAATTTATGTCCTGCAATTGTTGTTCCTTTTTGATTGAACTCCTTAATTATTAATGCCGTTGTAATATGACGCGGGTATGACAAAGGGCAGATTCTTCTAAGAGGCCAAGATGCTTTGCGATATCACTAAAAAAGCTGACTTACATCGTGATCTTGAGTCCATCATGCAGTAACATAACTTCCCTTTTCGTGGCATACCAAATTCTCAATTTTGGCTTACACTTACTTTTCAGTGTAGACCATAAATATTGGAATGCTACACCAAACAATTTCCTTGATATCAAACAATTAGAAGGTTTTTACCACTATGCCATTTGCTTTGGGTCAACGTTGGATCAGTGATACTGAGAGTGATTTAGGTCTGGGTACCGTTGTGGCGCTGGATGCGCGTACCGTGACTTTGATGTTTTCTGCCTCTGAAGAGAACCGTCTGTATGCACGCAATGATGCTCCTGTTACCCGTGTAATGTTTAATGTTGGTGATGTGGTTGAAAGCCATGAAGGCTGGACCCTCAAAGTCGAAAACATCGTTGAAGAGAAAGGCGTATTAACTTACGTCGGAACCCGTACTGATACTCAAGAAGAAGATGTTGCGTTACGTGAACTATTCTTGAACCATCAAATTCGCTTCAACAAGCCTCAAGATAAGCTTTTTGCAGGCCAAATCGATCGTATGGATCGTTTCGCTCTGCGTTATCGAGCATTGAAAAACCAGTACGAACAGCATAAGAGCCCATTACGTGGTCTATGCGGTATGCGTGCAGGTTTGATCCCTCATCAACTCTATATTGCTCATGAAGTCGGTCGTCGTTATGCCCCTCGCGTTTTACTTGCCGATGAAGTAGGTCTAGGTAAAACCATTGAAGCGGGTATGATCATCCACCAGCAAGTGTTATCTGGTCGTGCTGAACGTATCTTAATTTTGGTACCAGAAACTCTTCAGCATCAATGGCTGGTTGAGATGATGCGCCGTTTTAACCTGCACTTCTCTATTTTTGATGAAGAGCGCTGTGTTGAAGCCTATGCTGATGCAGCTAACCCATTTGATACCGCGCAATATGTGCTTTGTTCATTAGACTTCTTACGTAAGAGTCGTCGCCGTTTTGAACAAGCTCTTGAAGCCGATTGGGATCTCTTAGTTGTCGATGAAGCTCATCACCTAGAGTGGAGTGAAGACAAGCCAAGTCGCCAATATCAAGTGGTTGAAGAAATTGCAGAAAAAACCCCAAGTGTGCTTCTGCTAACCGCAACACCTGAACAACTTGGCCGCGAAAGTCACTTTGCCCGTTTGCGTCTACTCGATCCAGATCGCTTCTATGATTACCAAGAGTTTGTCGAAGAAGAACGTAAATATGAGCCCGTTGCTGATGCGGTTTCTCGCTTATTATCAGGTGAAACTTTAACTGAGCAAGAGAAAGAAACCTTAGCACAACTTCTACCTGAGCAAGATATCGCGCCAACCCTAGCGTTTATTGAATCATCTAGCTTAGATAATGGTGAAGCAATTGCTGCCCGTAATGAGTTAATTGCCAACTTAATGGATCGCCATGGTACAGGTCGTGTTCTATTTCGTAACACTCGTGCAGCTATCAAAGGTTTCCCACAGCGTCACTTAAACATGTATCCACTTGCTATGCCAACTCAATACCAAACGGCAATGCGTGTTGCAAGCATGATGGCCGGTCGTATGAGCCCTGAGCAAAAAGTGATGAAACTCCTGTACCCAGAAGATATCTATCAAGAATTTGAAGGTGATACAGCCACATGGTGGAACTTTGATCCTCGTGTAACTTGGTTAATTGAGCACTTAAAAGCTAACCGTGGTGAAAAAGTTTTAGTGATCTGTTCTCGAGCTCAAACAGCACTGACACTAGAGCAAGCCCTGCGCGAACGTGAAGGTATTCGAGCATCAGTGTTCCATGAAGGAATGTCGATCATTGAGCGTGATAAAGCAGCGGCTTACTTTGCGCAAGATGAAGAAGGCGATCAGGTACTATTGTGTTCAGAGATCGGTTCTGAAGGTCGTAACTTCCAGTTCTCTAATCAATTGGTGATGTTCGATCTACCCAATAACCCTGATTTGTTGGAACAGCGTATTGGTCGTCTTGATCGTATTGGTCAAAAACGCGATATTGAAATTCATGTTCCACATCTAGAAGGTACATCTCAAGCGCTTCTGGCTCGTTGGTATAACGAGGGTCTTAATGCTTTTGAAGAGACTTGCCCAACCGGTCGTGCGGTATATGATGCTCATCAAGATGCTTTATTAGCGCTTCTTGCAAGTGAAAAGCACGATGAAGCAGAACTTGAAAATCTGATCACCAGCAGTGCCGCTATGCACAATGAGCTAAAAGCTAAGCTGGAGCAAGGCCGTGACCGTTTATTGGAAATGCATTCGAATGGCGGTGAAGCAGCACACGCTTTAGTTGATGAGATTTCAGCAAAAGATAGCGATACCAACCTCGTTACCTTTGCGCTTGGTCTATTTGACACCATAGGTTTAAACCAAGACGATCGTGGTGAAAATGCTATTGTGGTTACTCCGTCTGAGCACATGATGGTATCGAGCTACCCAGGTCTTCCATACGACGGTTGTACGATCACCTTTGATCGTGATACGGCACTTTCTCGTGAAGATATGCACTTTATCAGTTGGGAGCACCCAATGATCCAAGGTGGTATCGATCTACTATTAACAGAGGGTGTGGGTACAACTGCGGTTTCTTTACTGAAGAACAAAGCATTGCCAGTTGGTACCCTTCTGCTTGAATTGGTTTATGTGGTAGATGCCCAAGCACCAAAGCAGTCAGGTATTGGTCGCTTCTTACCAAAAACACCAATTCGTATCTTACTTGATAGTAAAGGCAACAACCTTGCAGCTAATGTTGAGTTTGAAAGCTTTAACCGCCAACTAAGCCCAGTTAACCGCCATCTAGGTAGCAAACTGGTTAATTCAGTACAAAAAGACATTCACGTACTAATTGAGCATGCTGAACGTGCAATTGAAACTGAGCTAGACCAAGTTCGCCAGCAAGCACAAGCGGAAATGGAAGCAACACTACAAGCGGAGTTTAATCGCCTGCAAGTGCTAAAAGCCGTTAACCCAAATATTCGTGATGACGAGTTAGAACTACTGCAAACGCAGATTCAAGAGCTAACAAATTACATCGGTAAAGCGCAAATCCAGTTAGATTCACTGCGCTTAATCGTCGTTAGTCATAACTGATCTGAGCGTATTAGCTCAAGCAAGATAAGCTCTTAACTTGAGAATAAAATATGTATATCAAGCCGCTATTTTACTAGCGGCTTTTTTTTCGTTATCTCCAACCAAGGTGCAGGTTTTCTTGGGTTGGATTTCAATTACTCTTGGTATTCACGATAATTCGTATTAGGATCCCCAACCTTTATGATTTACCGTATTCACTTCGAGTCAGCCATGAAACCGTTACCTTTGTTGGATTACAATCCGCCTCAAGATCCTTGGTTAGATGTCCTTCATCTAGATCGCGATATTATTGCGGTAAATAAACCGTCAGGCCTTCTCTCTGTCCCTGGCCGCGATCCGGCTCACTATGACAGCATCTACTCACGCGTATTACGTGATCATCCAAAATCACAGATTGTGCATCGCCTAGATATGACCACCTCGGGATTGATTGTGCTGGCGATTAATAAAAACGCTGAGCGTCATCTCAAAGCCCAGTTTCGAGAGCGTCAAACTCATAAGGTTTACTATGCTCGGGTTTGGGGTCATCTAGAACAACAACAAGGTTCGGTAGACTTACCTTTAATTTGTGACTGGCCAAATCGCCCAAAACAAAAGGTGTGTTACGAAGAAGGGAAGCCATCACTGACTCATTATGAAGTGGTGCGCTATGAAGAAAATGCCACTTTAGTACGTTTACTCCCAGTGACAGGTCGCTCCCATCAACTGCGTGTACACATGATGGCGATTGGACATCCGATTTTAGGCGACCGTTTCTACGCTCACGATGAAGCTCGTAAAATGGCACCTCGTCTGCAGTTACATGCAGCAGAACTGACCTTTGCTCACCCTTATACAGAAGAGCCAATGCATATCTTTGCACCATGCGACTTTTATCCTGATGCACCAACGCGCACTTTAGATTAATCGCACATAAAAAAGCGAGCCAGATATTCAGTCTTAGTCGACCAAAATCTGACTCGCTTTTATTTTAAGATGCTTTATTTAAAGCCTTTCTCTTTACGGATTAAATCATAAGCCGCTTGCAACTCTTGTGCTTTTTGCTTAGCGATCTCCATCATCTCAGGAGGTAAGCCTTTTGCAGCCAGTTTATCGGGATGGTGCTCACTCATCAGCTTACGATAAGCTCGCTTCACCTCTTGTGCAGATACGCTTTCATCAACACCCAATACATTGTACGCATCGGCTAGTTGATCGCGAGTTGGGGCTTTTTGAAAGCCACCAGCATTTTGATACTGCTGATTAAAGCCGCCTTGTTGAAAACGAAATGCTGCTTCTTGCATACGCAATGTTTGCTCTAGCTGCGCTTCAGAAAAGCCCAAGTGACGCGCAATAACATGCAGCATTTGACGCTCATTTGGGTGAATCGAACCATCAGCAAAGGCTGCAGCAATTTGTAGTTCAAGGAAAAAGCGAGAAAGATCCGCACGTCGCGCTTGGCGTACTTTTAATAGTGTTTCTTCCAGTGGAAACTGCTCATTTTTACCTTGGCGAAAAGCATCTTGGGCACGGCGGCGAGCTTCGCCTTGTAGTCCCATACGATCCATAATAGCACTGGCTACCCGAATTTCTTGTTCAGTCACTCGGCCTTTAGATTTTGCCAAGTGTCCCATAACTGAGAAGCACGCATCAAAAAAAGCGGCCTGTCGATCCGCATTTGACATACGCTCACCAAACCCAGCGAAACTCCCCATCTGACGGGCGTAGGCTTTATCAAATTGATGACCAATAAAAAGGCCAATAAAAAGTCCAGGGAGTTTAAATACGGCCAAACCGAGCAATGCGCCGATGATTTTTCCCCAAATACCTGCTGTTTGCATTCTATACTCTCTGGTAATTTGCTAAATTTATTCAATGTTTACCCGACTCTTTGGCGAGAAAGGATGCCGTCGAGTTGAATTTGCTTTATGATAGCTGTCATTTATCGGGAATGCTTGTAAAAAGCGCCACCAATTTTACGCGCAACGACTCTGATACAGGAATGTTTAATTAATGTCATTAACCTCCCGCAGCTTGCTTGCCACCATGATCAGTCTGGCCCTATACGGACCAGCAATGGCGAATGAACTCTCAGCGCCAAGTGACAAAGTAAAAGATGAACATACTGTCGCTCAGGCTGATGAACCAAAAGTGGTTCGCGGAGTTTGTATTGCGCCACAAGATCGCCAAGAAGACACCAATAACCTACCAGTTAAAATCACAGCTGATAGTGCCGAAGCCATTAATGAGAAAAAGATCACCTATAAGGGTGATGTCATTGTTAAGCAAGGCACTCGCACAATTGTTGCGGATCAGGCCTCATTAAAACAACCTGAAAATGTTGTGACGGCAACGGGTGATGTGTATCTCCATGATGGTGGTATCGAGGTTGATGCTAAGCGTATCACCAGTAATCTTGATACTCAAAATTCAGAAATGGATGATGCCATCTATAATATGACCTGCCAACCAGGTCGTGGCGATGCGACACAGATCATCAAGACCAATGTAGATGGCACTCAGTTCTATAAGATGAAAGATGGTACCTATACCACCTGCCCAGCTAAAGATAAAAGCTGGCGTTTTTCTGCTTCATCTTTAGAACGTGATGGCGAATCGCCATTTGCCGATCTTTACAATGCTCGATTTGAAGTACTCGATGTACCGGTCTTTTATTTACCGTATTTACGTGTACCCGTTACCGATCAGCGTTTAACTGGTTTCTTATACCCATCAATTGGCTACGGTTCTCGTGATGGTTTTGAGCTAGAAACGCCATTCTACTGGAATATTGCACCTAACTACGACCTGACCTTAACACCTAAATATATGAGTAATCGAGGGCTACAACTTGATTCTCAATTCCGCTATCTAACCGAACTGGGTCAAGGTAGCTTAAAAGGCGAATATCTTAACAGCGATAAACTGTATAAAGATAAAGGTGCTCGCTGGGCATTTAACTGGGAACATAAAGGTATCTACAATCAGCATTGGTTGTTTGATATTGATTACAGTAAAGCCAGTGACTTCCAATATTTCTCTGATCTTGATTCTGATATCGGTAACAGAGAAGATAACAACCTGTTGCAAACAGCCGATGTCTCTTATCGTGATACCAATTGGGATTCCACCTTACGAGTACGAGACTTCCAGCCGTTAACCGCTGATGGTCAAGGCAATCAATATCGATTGATGCCTCAGTTCGATCTCAATTATTACCAACAAGATCTGCCATATAACTTAGAGTTTAAAGTTAATTCTAGCGTGAGCCGCTTTGATAACGACTCTAAAGCCAAACCGACTGCTGATCGTTTTTATATTGCACCAAGTCTTGTTCTGCCTTATGCAACCCCTTGGTGGACAGTAACATCAGAAGCTAAACTGATGTATACCCATTATAACCAAGATGCTCGTAACTCAGGTCTCAATGACTTAAAAGAATCAGTCGACCGTACTATTCCTGAATTTCGTATCCATAGCGGGCTATATTTTGAACGCAACACCTCCATTCTAGGAGAAGATTATGTTCAAAGTTTAGAGCCACAAATTCAGTACTTATACATCAAAGATGTCGACCAAAAAGATATCTATAACCCATTTGACTACAGTGGCGGTGGCTACGACTCTACACGTTTACAACAAGACTATTATGGCCTGTTTAGTGACCGTACCTACAGTGGTATTGACTACATAGCTCCAGCAAACCAAGTCACTGTTGGTGCTTCGACTCGCTATTTTGACAGTAATTATAAGGAACGATTTACCCTATCATTAGGTCAAATCTTCTATATCAATAAACCGACAGCAGAAGGTAATCAGGATGCGCAGAGTTACTCTGCAACAGCATTAGAAACTGAGTTTAACCTTGCAGACAGTTTATTCTTGAAGAGCTCAATGCAATACGATGCCAGTGATAATGATATCCAAATGGCTAGTGGTGCTATTGAGTATCGAGCTAATGGTATGTATATCCAGCCTAACTATCGTTATGTTTCAAATACATATCTTGATAAATATGTAAAGAACCCAAATAAAGATAATGACGGTATTTCACAGATTGGTTTATCGACTGGCTTCCCACTTTACGACAATATTTACGTTAAGGCGGATTATTTCCAAGATCTTAATGTCAATAAGATGATAGAAAGCCAAGTGGGTGTAACCTATCGCTCTGCGTGTTGGATGATTGGATTGAACTACAACCGTTACGCGAAGAATTCGCTAGGTAATGACTTTACCGAATACGATAGTAACGTCAGCATTTCCTTCAGCTTGCTGGGCTTACAAGGCGTTAAACCTTTTGGCTCGACCAATGATGGTAATGCACTGTCTTACGGTAACTCGTTCTCACTAAATAATTAATATTTAAATAGCGGTTGTGATGACCGCTATTCTCATTTTGATGGAATTGACATGAAAAAGTGGAAGTCTTCCCTATTAGCTTTAGCCATTATGGGTGCCTCAGCAAGCTCATTTGCTGCACCACAAGAGCTGAATAAAATTGTTACTACCGTAAATGACAGTGTGATTTTACAAAGTGACGTAAGCAACATGCTAAAAACGGTACATCTAAATGCAGCCGGTCACGATCAACCATTACCACCAGAAAATATTCTGCGCCAACAGGTTATGGATCAGTTGATCATGGAGACGCTACAGGTTCAGCAGGCAAAACAGATGGGTATTCGTATTGACGATAGCCAACTAGAGCAAGCGATTGGCCAAATAGCCAAAGAACGTAATATGTCGATCGATCAGCTACGCCAGCAATTAGCTCAATATGGTATTTCATTTGCTGATTTTCGTGATCAAATTCGACGAGATCTAATGGCAAGCGAAGCACGTACCGCAATTGTTCGTCGTCGTATCAATATCTTACCGCAGGAAGTTGACAATCTAGCTCAGCAACTTGGCCAGCAGACTCAGCAAAATACTGAATACAACATCAGCCAAATTCAAATCCGTGTTGATGAAAATGCTTCCAAAGCAGAGCGTGATGCCGCTAAAGAAGAAGCGGATAAATTAGTAAAAGATCTTAATGATGGTGCTGATTTTGCCAAATTGGCTTACACCTACTCTAAAGGCCCTAAAGCGCTAAAAGGTGGTGAATGGGGTTGGATGAGTAAAGAAGAAATGCCAACTATCTTTGCCGATCAAATCAAAAACAATGGTAAAGGCGCAATTATTGGTCCATTCCGTAGTGGTGTTGGTTACCACATCTTAAAAATTAACGATGTGAAAGGCCTACAAACCGTTTCTGTTATGGAAGTGAAAGCTCGCCACATTTTGCTTAAGCCATCTGTGATTCTAAGTGATGCAGGAGCAAAACAAGAGTTAGAGCAAGTTCGTCAAAAGATTTTGTCAGGTAAAGAGACGTTTGCTCAAGCAGCAAAAGCGATTAGCCAAGACCCAGGTTCTGCGGCTAATGGTGGTGAATTAGGTTGGCAGACACCAGATTTATATGTTCCAGCATTTAAAGATAAAGTAGAAACTTTACCAGTAGATACAATCAGTCAGCCATTTAAAACGGTACACGGTTGGCACATCGTTGAAGTAGAAGGTCGCCGCAATGTTGACCGTACCGATGCAGCACTGAAAAATCGAGCTTATCGCATTCTCTTCAACCGTAAGTTTAACGAAGAAGCACAAACTTGGCTGCAAGAGCTGCGAGCTAGTGCTTATATCGATAATTTAACAAATACAGGAAATAATGGATAAGGTTAAACGCATTGCGATAACCCCTGGAGAACCGGCAGGGATTGGGCCAGATTTAGTTCTGGCTCTAAGCCAACACAACTGGCCGCACCAACTTGTCATTTGTGCTGACGCGCAGGTTATGGTAGAACGTGCGGTTCAATTGGGAATTCAAGTTGAGATCATCCGCTATGATCAAACCCAACCAGCAGAACCTCATCGAGCAGGGACACTTGTCGTCGCTCAAATAGATACACAAGAGGCTGTCTGTGCGGGCCAGTTAAATGAAGCCAATGGTCACTATGTACTGAACACACTAGCCAGGGCGGCCCAGGGCTGCTTAAGTGGTGAGTTTTCGGCAATCGTGACAGGACCGGTACATAAAGGTGTTATTAACCGAGCCGGTGTTGCATTTAGCGGACATACTGAATTTTTTGCAGAGCAATCTAATACAGCGCAAGTTGTTATGATGTTAGCAACCGAAGGGTTACGAGTTGCGTTAGTGACAACTCACATACCTCTTTCTTGTGTTGCAAAAGCCATTACACCACAACGACTAGAGCAAGTTATTCGTATATTGCATCAAGATCTTGTTACAAAATTTGGTCTTGCTGCTCCCAAAATCTATGTATGTGGACTCAATCCGCATGCAGGCGAAGACGGTTGTTTAGGCCATGAAGAAATCGATGTGATTACTCCAACGCTCAATCGACTTCGCGAGGAAAATATCCATTTAGTAGGACCTTTACCTGCTGATACAATTTTCCAACCTAAATATTTGGCTGAGGCAGATACAGTATTAGCTATGTATCACGACCAAGGGTTACCAGTGCTCAAATTTAAAGGCTTTGGTAAGTCCGTTAACATCACGTTAGGACTACCCTTCATTCGAACCTCAGTAGATCATGGTACCGCACTGGAACTCGCAGGTACTGGACAGGCAGAGATAGGCAGCCTTTGGACGGCGCTTACTCATGCCGTAGAACTGGTAGAAAAACAAGCATGAGCAACGATGTCCATTTAGGCCACCGCGCCCGTAAGCGCTTTGGTCAGAACTTCTTAACCGACCCTTTTATTATCGACGGTATCGTATCGGCGATTAACCCAAGATCAGGTCAAAACCTAGTTGAAATCGGTCCAGGCCTTGGCGCCATCACCGAAGAAGTAGGTAAGCTAGTTGATCACTTTAATGTTATTGAACTAGACCGAGATCTTGCAGAGCGTCTACGCAATCACCCAGATCTGGGTCCAAAGCTTACCATCAATGAAGGCGATGCAATGCGCTTTGACTTCACTAAGCTGATTCGTGAAGATGCTAAGCTACGTATATTTGGTAACCTGCCATACAACATTTCAACCCCACTGATGTTCCACCTGTTCACTTATCATAAAGATGTTCAGGATATGCACTTTATGCTGCAAAAAGAAGTGGTAAACCGTCTAGCAGCAGGTCCAGGTTGCAAAGCGTATGGTCGTTTAACTGTAATGGCACAATACTACTGTAAAGTCATGCCAGTACTGGAAGTTCCACCTGAATCTTTCGTACCAGCACCTAAAGTAGATTCAGCTGTTGTACGTCTAACACCGTATGAGACACTGCCTTTCCCATGTACCAATCTAAAATGGTTGGATCGCGTCTGTCGTGAAGGCTTTAACCAGCGTCGTAAAACCGTTCGTAACTGCTTTAAAGCTCTCATGACCGCAGAGCAGATCGAAGCATTAGGGGTTAACCCAAGCGATCGTCCCGAAAATATTTCAGTCGAAAAATTTGTGGCGCTGGCTAACTGGCTGGATGCAAATTACCAAGCCGAGTAATTGCAACTGAGCTAATATCATCCCCTTTCGCTT